>Ga0307439_1000830_pt1 | contig 20644 bp, 6 predicted proteins | sample SalMarWE160490MG_FD_202142 | JGI IMG/M metagenome (GOLD analysis project Ga0307439, IMG submission 202142) | Salt marsh sediment microbial communities from the Plum Island Ecosystem LTER, Massachusetts, United States - WE1604-90 | ecosystem: Environmental > Aquatic > Marine > Intertidal zone >... | reverse complement strand
ACGTGAGCGAGAACGTGGAGGTCACCCTGGAGAAGACCATTACCGCCAGCGTACTGAACCAGCAACCCTACGACATTCCCTCGGTGGATGTGAAGGTCACGAAGACGGTCACTGCTCCTGCTGGCTGCACGGTGAACGGTGAGCCGGAGGTGACCATCGTCGAGGACAAGAATGTGAGCACGAGCGAGCCGTTGGTGTTCGAGGAGCGGTTCACGGTTCACTGCTCGCAGCCGAGCTCTCACAGCTTCAGCTTCGACAACGAGGTAGAGCTTAAAGAGACTCCCCACGTGCGTGACCCGAACGGTGACAACGACACAGCCTCGAGCGGGCTGACGGTGGCGGCCATCGCCCAGGCCGATTTGAAGGTGACGGGCATCTCCGTGGACGGCCCGCCGGTGATCGAGGTCAGCGAGACCGAGATGTTCACAGTCTCCCTCACCTTGCACAACAACGGGCCCTACGGGCCGGTGACTGTCCTCGCCCCCGCCCTCAACGTCGTGGAGCCTCCCGACTGCACTGCCCAACTCCTGCCATGCCTTCGGCTGGTGGATCTAGACGTGGACCAGTCGCAAACGGTGGACTGCGGCCTGGAGATCCACTGCGAGAACCCGAGCAGTCACACCTTTGAGGTCAAGGGCTTCGTGGAACCTGGCGTCCACGTCGTCGACCCTGATGGCGACAACAACAGCGCCAAGTTCGACCTGGACGTGGCCGCTACCACCGAGACCGACGTGAAAATCGCCAGCCAGGAAGTGTTGGCAGGCGATTGCGTCTCGGAGCTGCCGAGCGACATTGACGTCGACCAGGAGACCGACTTCTGCCTGCACAAGACCCTTCACAACAACGGCCCCTTCGGCCCCGTCGACGTCTCCGTCAGTGCCAGCCCTACCGTTCCTTCCGACTGCACAGCCATCCCACACGAGGGCAACCCTACCACCGCTAGCCTGCCCGTAGGCATCGACGTCGTCGTCGATGAGATCTGGACCATCAGCTGCTCCGACCCGTGCGATCACGCTTTCTCCTTCGATAACACCATCGGTGTCACTACACCCCACGTGGACGACCCCACGCCCGCCAACGACTCCGCCTCCACAGACGACGTGATCGTTACTCTCTGGGCCGAAGCAGATGTGGAGATCACAAGTCAGAGCATTGTCGACCCGCCGTCTGAGCTCCCCGCCAACCAGGATGTGGATGTCACTCTGCAAAAGATAATCCGCAACAATGGTCTCTACGGCCCGGTGGACATCTCGATAGTCAGCAGCGCCACGGCCTCTGCCAACTGCACCGTTGATCCGCCTGCCCAGAGCCCGCCCGACGAGACTGGCGTGGCGGTGGGCGAGAAGCGGACGGTCGATGAGGTCTGGACTATCAACTGCTCTGGGGTGGGCGACCATACCTTTACCTTCGCCAACTCCATCCTGGTGGCGGCTCCCGAGCACGTCTCCGGTTCCGACTCGGAAGTCACCGAGCTACGGGTAAGCTGGGAGCCGACGCCTACCCCCACGCCCACACCCACGCCTACACCGACGCCCACACCGACGCCCACACCGACGCCGACGCCTACACCTACAGCCACGCCCACACCCACGCTGACGCCTACGCCGACGCCTACGCCCACGCCGACGGTGATACCGGCCGTCCTGCCTACGGTAGTGCCTCCTTCGCCTACGCCGACGGTGGCTCCCGCTACAGCCACGCCAGCGGTACTGCCGGCGACCGGAGGCAGTGGCACAACACCGTTGACCAAAGTTTGGCCTGTGTTGGCCTTGTTGGCTGGTGCTATGGCCTTGATGCTGGCGGGCATAGGCAGCGCTGCGTGGGCGGCAAGGCGGCGGAACAGGTAGGAAGCAGCCTCTTTTCTCTCAGGGCCAAATAGCCGAGGCCCCAGGCGAGCCCTCGCCTGGGGCCTTGACGTTTAGTAGTTCACCTCTTTAGGGCAGAGCTGCTATGATGGGGGCTCCACCCGTATGTCGCCGCTGTTGGCATCCCTGACGTCTATCGACACGTGCACTCGCAGCTCTCCCTCATCGGCGTAGAACCCGCTGCCGTCGATATCCAGGTGCACCGGGTACTCGTCCTTCTCCGCCAGCCAAAGCTCCACGTCAAGCGTCTTGATAAGGATGGCCATGTCGGAGCCTGGGCCGAAGATCTTGGCCATGGCCTGTGGCGCAGATGCCTGGGGAAAGCTGTAGTGGAGACTTTTCACGTCGTTGACCTTCTCTTCTTGCGGCTCCATCTGGGATAGATCGAGGTCCAACATAATGGCCTCGCAGATGTCAGGCGGCTTGTAAGGGATCTCGGACTGCTCCGCCGCTGGCCTCCACCTGCCCGCAAGCTGAACCCACACTTGCTCGCCGATAGCGATCATAGTGAACGGCTTGTCCGAATCGGCTGTGATGACAGCCTCGGTCCGGTCGGGAGCCACGAATGCGGCATCGATAGCGTAGTCGAATAGTCTGGGCGCGCGACTCTCTAGCGTAACGGTGCTGGTGGGAGTTGGCCTGGGCTCGGCAGGAGTCTCGGGCGGCTCGGTTGACTCCAGCGTCAGGTTCAGGGAATAGCGGTAGCTCTTAAGGGCTTGAAGGGCGCCGCAGGGAGCGAGGGCAGCATCCTCCCCCGTTGGTGGGGGCGTTGGCGACCCCTCACCCTCTGGCTCGCCTCCGCCGCCGCAGGCCGCTACTAAGGCGGTGAGCAGGCCAACGATAGCCAGCGCTCCCCATGCCTTCGCCAGTCTTCCGACCGCCGAAGGCCGCGGTCTATGGTTGCACCACCAGCCGCCGCCGTCCCCAGGCCGTCGCTTCGCCACTTGCCCGATGGCCTTCACCTGCTCCTCTGTTCCCAGCGCTTGATATTAGGTTAATCCCGCCCGTCGATAGGGTCAATAGCACCTCACGCCAGACGTAAAACCACCCCGGCAACCTCCAGACCAGCGAGGCCGCCGGGGTGGTGAACCTTTGATCCTAAATCTAGCGTCGCTTGGCTGCCACCAGGGTCCCTAGGCCGGCCACGATCGTCAGCCCGGCCCAGCTAGCTAGGGCCATCGCCCACAGAGGCAACCCAGAGCTCGACCCGGAGAGTCCGCCAGCGCCAGTGGGTGGTGGCCCGATGGGGGTGACCGTCGGCGTGGCCTCCGGCGTGGCCTCGGGCGTGGCCTCTGGTGTCGGCGTGACCGCCGGCGCGGCCGGTGCACAGGTCAGGTCGACGTCCTGAATGCCGGCCTTCCATACGTCTGCACCCTCCTCGACCGGGCTGCAGGTCATCCCGTTTAGCTCGAAGGTGATCGTGCCCCCCTGGAAGCACGGCGGCTCCGACGGCATGCGGTCCGGTATGTCCATAGCGTAGCGGCCACCGGAGATGATGGCGCTACCCCATTGCACGCCGTCGATGCTGGCCGTGAGCCGGTAGCCGCTGGCCGGTTGGCCATCGATGCGCACAAAGCCGTTGTAGGTGCCGGGGAACACCGGCGCGCAGATCTCCACCTCCACCTCGGGTGTGGGCGTGGCCTCAGGCGTGGGCGTGCCCTCTTCTGGCGTAGGCGTGCCTTCTTCTGGCGTGGCCGTGGGCGTGGGCGTGGGAACAGCCTCGATCTTGACCACCGCCTCACCGGCATCGTGGTCGAATTCGAGCGCAACGAGAAGAGTAAAGGTCCCTGCGCTTCCGCCTTCAATATCCGTTATCCAGTTGGTCTCTTCGGTCTCTCCGCTTTCTTCCCCGATTCGGATGGTGTCCTCTTCTTCGAAGCCCGTCGTGTCGTCCACATCTATTTCTGTGTCACCAGCGGACGCGGCCTCCGCCAGGGTGGTCTCCCCGGGTATCTCCTCACCTGGCGCCGGCCCGCTGATCTCCAGGTCGACCTCCAGCGTGCGCTCGATGGGGTCGCCGTCGGGCGTGTCGGGGTGGGGATCGCAGGCGTCGCCGATGTCGTCGGTATCACGGTCCGCCTGGCGGTCCCAGTTCGGGTCCCACCAGGTGGGGTTGCACTCCTCGCTGTCGCAGCCGTTGGGCACCAGGGGGCAGTTGTCCCCGCGGTTGTCAAAGCCGTCGTCGTCGCAGTCAGTGAGTGAGCCAGGGGCGCCGGGCCAGCAGTTCATCGCCTCTCCGCCCAAGGGGATCTCGCAGATGCTGTCGATGCCGTCCTGGTCGGGGTGGCCTGCCACCTCCTTGAACGACGCGTCCACATTGGTGTCGAAGGGGCAGGTATCCCCGTAGTTCTCGTAGCCGTCGCCGTCGGCGTCAATCATACCCGAACTGTACCAGCGGAAGGTGTAGGTGCCGCCATAGTGGGGGTTGCGGCGGACCTGGTAGCCGGCCTCATTGGCGCCGGTAGCAGGGTTGTCCTCGCTCAGGCCAAAGAAGATAGTGTCGCTGGACAGCGGCGTGCAGAAGTCGGTTATCGACTCCCCGGGCTCCGGTTGCGCCGCCGGGTCGCCGATGTCGTTCAGCACGGTCACCGAAGGATAGCCCCAAGCGGCGGGATAACCGAGGGTGCCGGGCTCGAGGACGACAAAGTTTATGGTCACATCCTGGCCACTGACGTCGGCGTAGCCGTACATTCGCTGGGCAGGCGTTTCAGGCACGATCCTGGCGACCATGTCGGGGTACTTCTCTATGCCGTCGTGGAGGCCATTGCCGTTGCTGTCCTCCCACTGCTCATCAAAGGTAATGGTGTCGGAGATATCTGTGCTGGCCCAATACAGGTCGAAGTGGGGGTGCAGAGGGGTATTGCAGGCCCCGTTCATCAGGCCCAGGGTGGCTAGGGAATCGAGCTCCCCTACCTTGGCACCGATAGGCACTTCCTCGCCCGGGAAGAACTCCGCCGGAGTGAAAGACACCAACTCCCTGTAATTGTAGTCCGTTCCAGGCACGTTGAAGAAGGTGGTCACGGTGGCGTTGGCGTCGTGCTCGTCGTCGCTGAGTTCGACATCTACCGAGGGGTTAAATGTGCCCTGGGCTCTAACGCCTCCCTGCACGAGAAGAAGCCCTGATATAGCGACTACCAGGGCCAACACACTGATCGCCACCAGCCCGCCCCACCCACGCGGCTTCGCAAAACCCACTTTCATCGCCTCTCCTCCACTGTATATTACCGATAACGCTAACCCCGCCTCTTCCCAGCAACGCCTCCATCATACTCACTGTTAGCCTATTGTCAATACACTAGGAGCCATTTGTGGAGCTAGTTTGCTGTCTTCGCCCCCTAGTTCATCCCCGTTGCAGCAATCGCCCAAATACAAAGCCTAAGGCTAAAGCAACCACCGCCGCCCCAGCGATGGTTCCGGACACGATGGCCCAGGGGAAACCGCCGTTGTCCTCGTCCTCGGTCGGCACGCTGATGGCTGGCGTGGCGCCGGGGCTGGCGGGCTCCCCCGGCGCTGGCGACGGAGTGAAGGTGGGTACGCTAGACGGTGTTAGCTGTGGCCTGACAGTCGGCGTGGGACTGGGTGGAGGAGTGGGCAGAGAGCTGGGGCAGGGCTCATCGACCCACACCTGGGCATGGCCAACGGCGCCGTCGAACCAGGTGTCGAAGTTCGAGTCTCCTATGGGTCTGGCTGCCGGGTTGGCCAGCTTGATCTCCTCCAGCGTCAGGAAGCTTGAGCCCGTTCCCACCGCCTCCAGCGTTATCCTGGCCAGCACGCCCGAGCCGCTGTGGCCCACATCCACCATATCGACGACGGCAAGGCTGAAACTGCCGTCCTGGTCGGGGACAAAATCTGATAGATTGAGGATTCTTCCGCGTTCAGGTTCGGCCAGGAAAAGCTCGACATCCGCTTCAATCACCTGTAGAACCGAGGGCTCATACTTGAGCTCGCCCTGCCAGCCTTTCAGGTCAACGACATCGGTTATGAAGATGTCGACATCGAAGCTTTGGCCAGCGGCCACCGAGACGCAGGCATCGATATCACGGAGCGAGGTTGCGCTATTGTCCGTGGGGTCGACGTCTATGCCCATGGCTGTGGACACCTGGGCGGCTCGGCCGACCTGCTGGGCCAGGCCGAGCACCGACACCAGCGACGCGAGCAGCGCCAAGCATGCACTGATGACCACGACTCCGCGAAGCAATCCTCCCATGGTGTTGTTCTCCTGGCGGGTCGCGCACCCACGCGTCCCTTCTTTGCCTGACACCGTCTCTCCGACCCTCAGTATAGCGACAACGGCGCTACGAGCAAGGAGCCGCGGTCCATAGCTCGCCGCGATCAGAGCTGGGCACGCTAGAGAGCAAAGGGTCCAGGGGGCAGCCCTACTCCCCGGCCCTTTACTCTGTCTCGCTCAGTCCGTTCGTTCTCCTGGCACCTACTCCTATTCGACTCGCCTCCTGGCGCCGTGGGAGAGACCGACCGCCGTTAGCAGCAGGGCCAGAACGCCTGCCGCCGCTAGGGCCGCCGTCCAAGGCGAACCGCCGCCACCGAACAAGCCTGCGCCACCTGTCGGGGGCGGCGCGACAGGCGTGGGCGTGACCCCGGGCGTGGGCGTGACCCCGGGCGTGGGCGTGACCCCGGGCATGGGCGTGACCTCGGGCGTCGGTGTCGGGACGGCCGCTGCCTCACAGCTCACGTCCACATTCGCCTGCAGGCCAGCCGTCCATTGTGGCGATGGTGTGCAGACATAGCCCTCGACTGCAAAGGTGATGGTTCCGCCTTCGAAACAGGGCTTCACCGTGGGCATTGTCTCCGGTATGTCCATAGCATAGAGGCCGCCCATGACCACAGTGCTCGCCCACTCCTGCCCGCCGATCAGCGCCGCGAGAACGGTGCCGTCGGGCGCCGGTACGCCATCCAGGCGCAGGGTGCCGGCGTAGGTGCCGGGCAGCACCGGCGGGCATATGTCCTCTACGGGTACGGGCGTAGGCGTGGGAGTTGGAGTGGCCACGACCGTGGGTGTCGGTGTGGGCGTCGGGGTTACGGCTGTCGGAGTGCTATCGGCGTCTAGAGGGTCGGAGCCGGCGGCGATCTCCTCTTCGTCGGTGAAGCCGTCGTCGTCATCATCGTCGTCGCAGGCGTCGCCCAGGCCGTCGCCGTCGGTGTCCGTCTGGTCGGCGTTCATCACCAGCGGGCAGTTGTCATCGGCGTCCAGGACCTCGTCGTTGTCGTCGTCGGGGTCGCAGGCGTCGCCAAGGCCGTCCTCGTCGGTGTCTAGCTGGTCGGGGTTGGCGACCGTGGGGCAGTTGTCCTCGGCGTCGATCAGGGTGTCACCGTCGTTATCGCCCTGGCAGGCGTCGCCGACGCCGTCTCCGTCGCTGTCGGCCTGGTCGGGGTTGGGAACGAGCGGGCAGTTGTCGGTGGTGTCGGGGACGGTGTCGCCGTCGTCATCGGCGTCCACGCAGTCAGCCTCGCCGTCTTCGTCCGTGTCAGGCCAGCCCTCGTCGACGTTGCCGTCGAGGTCATTGTCGACGCCGTCGCACACCTCGCAGGTGCTGTTCTCGTTCAAGGGGTCGGAGCCGCAGGCGGTCTCCTCGGCGTCCGTCAGGCCGTCGCCGTCGTCATCGTCGTCGCAGGCGTCGCCGTCGCCGTCGCCATCCGTGTCCGTCTGGTCGTCGGGGATGTCGGGGCATTTGTCGACGCCGTTGTCCACGCCGTCGCCGTCGCGGTCAGGGTCGCAGGCGTCGCCGATGTCGTCCTCGTCCATGTCGGCCTGGTTCGCGTTGGGCGTAGTGTCGCAGTTGTCGTCCAGCCCGTCTGGTAGTGGGTACGGGTAGTCGTCGGGCACGGTGTCCCCGTCGGTGTCCTTCACGACGTCGACGCTCTCGCTCCAGTCGTTATTACCGAGGGCCTCATCGCCGACGCCGCTGGTGGTGATGTCTATGGTCTTGTCGAAGTCGATGGTGCAGTAGTCGCCCGTGTTGAGGGTCACCTGCCAGGTGTGGCTGTGCACTTCAGGGGTGCCGTCCATGTCCAGCGTCGTGCTGGTCGGCGGGGCGCTTCCGCTTGGCGTTCGCGTGCAATCCCCCAAGCTTACAGCCGCCGTGGCGTCGATGCTGACGGCGATCGTGCTGCCCAGATAGCTGCCGTCGTTGTTCATGAGCGTCTCGGTGGTGGGCAGGTCCCTGGGCGTACCGGTCACAACCAGGAACTGGTTGCCGGAGACGCCAAGCTCGTCGGGGAAGTGCCAGTCCTCGATATCGGCGTCGGCCGTGGCGGTCACGTTCAGCGTGAGGTTAGCCGACGCGCTGGCGTCGGGATCGTCGGGAGGGCCGGGGGGATCGTCGGGATCGCTGACGTGCGCTGTCGAGATATCGAGCCTGTTGCTGAAGGTCCAGGTGAGGTCGTCACCGGTATCTGGACAGCGGATCGTCCAGATCTCATCCATTATGCCTAAGCCGCCGCTGACGGTGGTGGTGAGGGGCCCGCTCTTGAAGGCCACCGAGCAGCCGCCGCCGGGCGGAGTCCCCGAGTGGCTTCTGGTCACCTCGACGTCGCCCGTGTAGCCGGTCTGGGTGATCGTCTTGCGCACGCAGACGTCGTAGTCGGTGCCCTGGGGGATCTCCGTGGGCGCGGCGTCGCTGCAGTTGGCCTCGAACACCTGCTGCGTGAAGCTGATGTCCGACTGGGCGGTGACGGCGATGTCCTTGTCGGTGTGGGCGCTGTTGTTCCCCGGGACGGGGTCGACCACGCCGCCGGTGGCGATGGTGATCTGGTTGTCGAAGCCGAAGGTGTGGGTGCTGGGCGAGTCGCACTGGATGGTGTATATCTCGTCGACGGTCTTGGGCACGCCCTGGAGCAGGGTGGCCGAGGTCGGGTTGCCCACGGCCGGAGTGGCCGTGCAGCCGGTGGGCGGGGTGGCGCCGGGGATGACGTTGACGTCGACGGTGGCTATGTTGTCCTGCTGGAGGACCTTGTGCAGGCAGACGTCGGTGGCGGTGTCGATGGGCATCTCGGTGATAGCGGTGCTGCAGTCGCTGGCCAGCACCGTCTGGCTCACGAAGTAGGCGTCGGCGTAGGTTGGACAGGACTGCCCGACGGCGATGATGCCGTAGAAGCCGTTCGGGCCGAAGTAGTTGCCATCCCAGATGTCACAGCCATACTTCTCCCGGCATAGCTTCTCCGGCGGCAATGCAGAGTTGGCGACCTTGACGGTGCTCAGGGTCAGGAAGTAGACCCCGTTCCCCAGGCCGGTGGTGTCCAGGGTGTAGCGGCCGAGGGTGCCGTGGGTGAACGGCGGGTTGGGCTCGGCCCCCGGAGTGCCCATGTCAGCGATGGCGGCGCTGTAGGTGGGCACTGTGAACGTCCCGTTGCAGGGGTCGCTGAAGCTCATCGTGGAGCTCGTCGCCGCCTGCTCGGTCAGGTTGACGGTGGCGTCGTCATGGATGCAAGCGGTTATGGGCCCCAGCAGGGTGCTATTCTTCTCGCCGATGTAGTAGCTGAAGGACAGGATGTCATCGCCGCTGGGGATGTCCTCTAGGAATACGTCGAACTCCACCGGGGCGCCGCCCGACACTACCTCCACGCACTCCTGGATACTGCCCAGGGTGCAGTCGGTGGTGCCGTCGCCGGGGCAGGTGTTGGCCGGGGAGCTACTCGGGTCCATGTCCAACCCGATGATTATGGGGTCAGGACTGGCATGGGCGGCCCTCTCAGAGCCGCCCGTCAACCACATCCCTAGCACTATTACGCCCGCTAGGAGTCCAGCTCCCAGGACTGCGAGCGTGAGCACTCTTGTAGTCGCCTTCATAGCATCTGCCTCCCGCAGCTAACTTCCGCTGCCACCGGGCTGTTGCCGGTCATGATTGGACTTTGGCCACTCTGACTCGATTAAGTTCGGCGGGATTATACCAGACGAGTCAACCTATTTCAACCGCCGCCCCAGCATAAAACATCCCTATTCAACAAAACGCTCAGAACTGGCGATAGGTTACGGCTTAGGGGGAGAAGCAACGTAGTCTCTGCTGCCCAGCGCTTGCTGCTGGGATGCTTCGCGTCGCTCAGCATGACGGTAGGGAGTCGTTGTCACCCTGGCCGCTGCTGTCACCCTGAGCGCAGCGAAGGGTCTCACCTAGGGAGAGTGGACGGTCAGCAGCTTCTCCTGCTCGTGGCACACAGGCGGGCCGCTGCCCTCTGGCGGGTCCTCATCGACTAGCGTGTCGGCGTCGTTGTCGACACCGTCGATGGGATCCTCGTCCACGACGAGGTCGCCGTCGTCATCGAACGGGATGGGTGGTGTCGGCTCGACGCAGAACGCGACGTCCAGCGGGTAGATGTCTTCCACCGCCGGCTCGTGGCACTCGAAGCGCTGGCGGTAGAGCACCCACTTCTGCTCTAGCGGCTGCATCTCGAAGCTGTCCTGAGCGGGCAGGATGCGCTGCTGCAGCGGGTTGCAGCCAGCGGGCACGCCGCTCATGCTGAGGCTGATGGCGGCCGGGTTGACCCAGCCGTTGAGGTTGCCGATCTCGCAGATCACCCACATGTAGGCGCCCATGGTGTCGCTGAGGTTCACCGGCGCCGGACCGAACTTGAGGCAGTACTTGACCTCAAGGTCGTGGCTGGGCGTGGCGTCACAGGCGTCGCCAAGGCCGTCGCCGTCGCTGTCCGTCTGGTCGGGGTTAGGCACGAGCACGCAGTTGTCAGGCTGGATACCGGACGGCGGGCAGTTGTCGGGCACGGTGTCGGCGTCGGTGTCAGCGCAGACGAGCAGGGTCTCGCTGCCAGCGGCCGCCTGGTCGAAGACGACGTGGGCGTCCTTCGGTGCCTTGCTGACGGTGTACTCCACCTCACACCAGGTCGGCAGGCCCTGGTGGTCGGCGTTGCCCAGGTGGATGTCCCAGTCCAGCGTCTCGTAGCTGATGCCGGCAGGCTCGAACACTTGCACGACCTGCTGAGGCGGTGTGACATCGCAGACGACGGGCCCGTCAACCTGGGCCAACGTCGCCGTCTTCTCGATGTTGACGTCGTGCGAGCTGTCGTCGGTGTCGGTCACCGACAGCACATTCACCGTGCTGGGAACGACCAGCAGCGGGTCGGGGCCCATGTCGATGTCCAGCACCGTCTTCTGGACGTGCAGGATGGCGCCCACCGTCAGCTCCGTCAGCGCTACGTTATTGGTTGGGTCGGGGTCAAGCATGTGGGGCTCCTTGGGGCCGCTGACCTCGTTCACCGCCTCGAAGGTGTGGTAGCTGGGCTCGTCGCAGTGGATGGTGAACTCCTCGCTCAGCGTCTTCTCCTCGCCCGCAGCCAGCGCGACCTGCTCGCTGTGGCTGGTCGGGCTGATGGTGCAGTCGGGTGGAGCGGACGCCGTCTCGTCGACGGTCACCGTCACGTCGACTGCGCCGTTGTTGAAGAGGACTTTCTTCAGAGTGACCAGCGCGTCCTGGCTGACGTTGATCTCGGCCGGCGGGTTGTCGAAGTACTGTTCGGTGATCACGACGTCGGCATAGGCCCAGGCGTTGACCGTTAGCGACGTAGAGGCAGTGTTGTTCAGCTCGTCCGGGTCGTACACGTGCTCGGTCAGCAGCGTGACCTCGTTATCGAAGTCGAAGGTGTGGCTGCTCGGCTCCGAGCAGTGGATGTCGAACACGCCGTCCACCGTCACGTCCACGCTCACCGGCACGTCGTTGATCACCGTGGTGACGCTGGCGGGGGTGACATCGCAGTCAGGCGGCGCGCTGGCCAGGATTTCGTCCTCGATGTCCACCGGCTCGTACCAGCCGTTGTTGTGGATCACCGCCCGCACGGTCACCGGCACGGTCGCGCTGACGTCGATGTCCGTCGGCGGGCTGAGCACCTCGAAGCTGACCTTCTTGACGTCGGCCACCACCCAGGCCTCGACGTCGATCCACTGCTTGTGGACGTTGTCCGACAGGTACTCCTCCTCCACCGGCGGCATGGGCACAGCCGAGGCCTCCAGGAAGACCTGGTGGTCGCTCTTCGCGTTACAGTGGATGGTGTAGGTGTACACCAGCGCGTCGCGTAGCTCGGGGGGCGGCGGCCCAACACCCTCGATAAACTCAAGCATGCTATAGAGCACCAGTTCGTCAGCCACGGTGTCGCCGTCGAAGTCCTCCCACAGCGTGTCCTCGATGTAGCCGTCGCCAGCCTCGGGGATCCAGCGAGCCTCGCACTTGTTGTTGGGGTCGGTGACGTCCGACTTCAGCAGGAAGTTCACCTGAGCCTCGGCCGCGTAGTTGCCGTCGAGGATGTGGAGGGTGACGACGAAGTCGGTGTCCTCGCTCACGTCCACGTCGATGGGGTCGTCCTTGGTCACGCTCACCGATATGTCGGTGTCCGGGCAACCGTCGTCGTCGTCAACGCCATCCGCGTCCTCCGGGATGAACGGGCACTCGTCGCTGGGGTTGTCAGGGATGCCATCGTTGTCATCATCGGGGTCGCAGGCATCGCCCAGGCCGTCACCGTCGTTGTCCTCCTGGCCGGGGTTAGGCACATCGTAGCAGTTGTCCTGGGGGTCGAGGATGCCGTCGCCATCCCAGTCCTCCGGCGCAGTTACCACCGGCTGGTTCTCCGCCTGGTTGTTGAGGGTGTTGGGGTCAGGGATGGTGTCAGGGGTGACGTTGGCAATGACCTGCAGGCCATAGCTCCCGGCAGCCAGGCAGTGGATCTCGTACTCGATGGTAGCTACGCGCTCCTCGTACGGGGCCATGACCCCGCCCGGCGGCACGTCGGCCATGTTGAAGTGGATCTTGCTGACCTGGTTGCTGCCAACGATGGCCGGCGGATCAATGCTGCCGCTGTAGGCCGGCTTCCACTCGACGGGGCAGTTCAGATCGGACACTAGCGAGACGTCCACACTGATCGTGTCAGGGCCACCGCCGTTCCGGACGTGCACTTCTACAGGGAACTGCTGGGGGTGGCTCACCGGCACGGCTGGAGTTTCGTCCTTCACCAGCCACACCACCACGTCCATCTCGAGCGGCATGACGGTCACCGGTAGTTCGGTCGAAGCATCGTTGTTGAGTGTGTTGGGGTCCGTCACGTGCGCCGTTGTCACAGCGATGGAGTTATCGAACTGGAATGTCTTCTCGCCTTCCTCCGAGCACTGGATAGTCCAGACCTCATCCACCACCACGTCGGTGCTGACCGGCAGGTTGGCGGAGGTGGGGTTGAGTGGGTCGGCGGTGGCCGAGCAGTCGGCAGGAGGGGTGGCGTTGGCAGAGATAGAGACGTCGACAGGGCCGTAGCCGCCGTTGTTGTGGAGGGTCTTGCGCAGGGTGAGGTCGACGTCCTCAGAGACGGCTATCTCACTGGGGGGGTCGAGGAGCTGCTGGCCGCTGATCTTGACGTCGGCCTGGGCGGTGGCGGTGACTGTGAGGCCGGTGGTGGCGGCGTTGTTGGCGGGCGTGGGGTCCTCCACGTGGGGAGTAGTGATAGCGATGGCGTTATCGAAGGAGAAGGAATGAGAGCTAGGCTCGTCGCAGTGGATGGTCCAGGCCTCGTCGATGACCACGTCGGTGCTGACGGGCAGGTTGGTGGAGGTGGGGTTGGCTGGGTCGGCGGTGGCTGTGCAGTCGCCAGGAGGGATGGCGGAGGCAGCGATAGAGACGTCGACAGGGCCGTAGCCGCCGTTGTTGTGGAGGGTCTTGCGCAGGGTGAGGTCGACGTCCTGGGAGACGGGGATCTCGCTGGGCGGGTCGAGGAGCTGCTGGCCGCTGATCTTGACGTCTGCCTGGGCGATGGCGGCGACCGTAAGCCCTGTGGAGGCGGAGTTGTTCGCGGGCGTGGGGTCCTTCACGTGCAGGGTAGTGATGGTGATGGCGTTATCGAAGGAGAAGGAATGAGAGCTAGGCTCGTCGCAGTGGATGGTCCAGATTTCGTCCACGACCACGTCAGTGCTCACGGGCAGGTTGGCGGAGGTGGGATTGGCCGGGTCAGGGGTGGCTGTGCAGTCGGCAGGAGCGGTGGCGCTGGCAGTGATGTCGACGTCGACAGGGCCGAAGCCGCCGTTGTTGTGGAGGGTCTTGCGTAGGGTAACATCGACGCTAGTGCTGACCGGAATCTCAGTCGGTGGGTTAACGAAGCTCTGGCCCACGATCTTTGCATCCGCCTGGGCCCAGGCATCGACGGAGGGTAGCACTCGCGAGTCCTCGTTGTTCTCTGGATACGGATCCTCAACATGCGGGTCCTTGGCCGTGATTCGGTTGTGGAAGGTGAACGTCCGCAGGCAATGTTGAGAGCAGTGGATAGTGAACTGCTGCTGCACCGTCTTGGTCTCGCCGGCGGCTAGTTCCACCTGCTGGCTGATGAGCTCGGGTACGACGGTGCACTCGGTGGGAGGCGACAGCCAGCCTTCGAACTCCGCTTCCACTGGCTCGTAGAGACCGTTGTTCTTCACATCGGTCTCTAGGGTGACCACCACGTTCTCGCTGACATCTACGTCCGTGGGCCAGACAACGGTTCGCTGATCCACGATCTCCAAGTCGGCCTGGGCGATGGCAGGTACTGTCCATTCCGTATGGGCCGTGTTGTTGCCGCCGTTGGGATCACTGACGTGCGGCTCCTTGATGTTGATCACATTGTCGAAGGTAAAGGTATGCTCGCTGGGCTTGTGGCAATGAATGGTGAAGGGTTCGGTGTGGGTCACGTCTACGCTGACCGGCACGTCAAGAATCTGCTCCACGTGGGAGTCAGGCGTGATCTCGCAGTCAGGAGGTGCTGTTGCGGTCTTCACTGTCTCCAGCTCTACCGGCCCATACGGCCCGTTATTGTGGATGGTCTTCTTCACGACGATGGGAACGTCTTCGCTGACCGGTATCTCGGTCGGCCCCTCCACCCATTGATCGAGGATCTTGGCGTCTGCCTCGGCGGTGGCATTGACTGTCAGCCCGGTGGTGGCGGCGTTGTTGCCGGGGTCGGGGTCCTCCACGTGGGCTGTAGTGATGGCGATGGAGTTATCGAAGGAGAAGGAATGAGGGCTGGGGTTGGTGCAGTGGATGGTCCAGACCTCGTCGATGACCACGTCGGTGCTGACCGGTAGATCGGCGGATGTGGGGTTGAGTGGGTCGGCGGTGGCGGTGCAGTCGCCAGGAGTGGTAACGGAAGCACTTATGGACACATCCACAGGGCCGAAGCCGCCGTTGTTGTGGAGGGTCTTGCGCAGGGTGAGGTCGACGTTCTGGGAGACGGGAATCTCGCTGGGCGGGTCGAGGAGCTGCTGGCCGCTGATCTTGACGTCGGCCTGGGCGGTGGCGGTGACCGTGAGGCCGGTGGAGGCGGCGTTGTTGGTGGGGTCAGGGTCGGAGACGTGGGGAGTAGTGATGGCGATGGAGTTATCGAAGGAGAAGGAATGAGAGCTAGGCTGGGAGCAGTGGATGGTCCAGACCTCGTCGATGACCACGTCGGTGCTCACCGGCAGGTTGGCAGAGGTAGGGTTGGCCGGGTCTGGGGTGGCAGAGCAGTCGGCAGGAGGGGTAGCGGAGGCAGAGATAGAGACGTCGACCGGGCCGAAGCCGCCGTTGTTGTGGAGGGTCTTGCGCAGGGTGACATCGACGTTCTGGGAGACGGGAATCTCGCTGGGCGGGTCGACGAGCTGCTGGCCGCTGATCTTGACGTCGGCCTGGGCGGTGGCGGTGACCGTGAGGCCAGTGGTGGCGGAGTTGTTGGCTGGTGTGGGGTCGGAGACGTGGGGAGTAGTGATGGCGATGGAGTTATCGAAGGAGAAGGAATGAGAGCTAGGCTGGGAGCAGTGGATGGTCCAGACCTCGTCGATGACCACGTCGGTGCTGACCGGCAGGTTGGCAGAGGTAGGGTTGGCCGGGTCTGGGGTAGCAGAGCAGTCGGCAGGAGGGGTGGCGGAGGCGGAGATAGAGACGTCGACAGGGCCGAAGCCGCCGTTGTTGTGGAGGGTCTTGCGCAGGGTGAGGTCGACGTTCTGGGAGACGGGAATCTCGCTGGGCGGGTCGAGGAGCTGCTGGCCGCCGATCTTGACGTCGGCCTGGGCGGTGGCGGTGACCGTGAGGCCGGTGGAGGCGGCGTTGTTGGCTGGGTCAGGGTCGGAGACGTGGGGAGTAGTGATGGTGATGGCGTTATCGAAGGAGAAGGAATGAGAGCTGGGGTTGTCGCAGTGAATGGTCCAGACCTCGTCGATGACCACGTCGGTGCTGACCGGCAGGTTAGCAGAGGTGGGGTTGAGTGGGTCGGGTGTGGCAGAGCAGTCGGCAGGGGCGGTGGCGCTGGCAGCGATAGAGACGTCGACAGGGCCGAAGCCGCCGTTGTTGTGGAGGGTCTTGCGCAGGGTGACATCGACGTTCTGGGAGACGGGAATCTCGCTGGGCGGGTCGAGGAGCTGCTGGCCGCTGATCTTGACATCGGCCTCGTAGGCAGCCTCTTCAACGCTCGTGCTTTCCTCTACCGTGTTGTTGCCTTGGTTCGGCTCCGCAGAATCCGTTTGCGCAGAGGCGCTGTTGAGGAGGGTGTCAGCTCCCACCGGCGCATCGGAAGCTACGTCGACGGTGATGTCGAAGGGTACACCGTCGTTGGGCGCGATGTCTCCCAGGCTGCAAGTAAGCGTCCCCTGCGGGTCCTCTAAGCAGGAGTCGGTATCACTGGCGTAGGTGGTGTTGACGTCGAGCGTATCGGTTACTACCACGTTCGTTGCGGTGGTCTCACCGATGTTGTTGACAGTGATCGTGTAGGTAAGGGCTTCGCCCTGGGTCACTGGGTCAAGGTTGTCGCTCTTCAGAATCTCCAGGTCGGCTGGCCCCGCGCAGTCCTCAGCGATAGCGTCGAGTATGGCCTGCAGATCTTCGATGGAGCCGGTCTCCACGTCGCCCGGCGCGATGAGGGCAGCGTATGCTTGACCTTCGGCATCGAAGCCCGCTGGCTGGCCGCCTTGGGTGTCTATGCCGATGAAGGTGATGTGCATGCCAGCGTCCTTGGCGTCGTTGGCTGCGTCGACAGCATCCGCCACGTCGAGCGGGTCCGTTTGGTAGCTCCCGTTCTTACCCGCGTTGCTGTGCGTGGGGTAGCCATCCGAAATGAAAATCATCCAGGTAGGCGTTGGAGTCCCTCCTGCCCCTGCCTCGATGCCCGCTTCCCAGTTGGTCCACCCGCCGCTGGGGCTGTTGTCGATGGCGTCATGTATATCATCTCGGTCGCTGGTCAGCGGCTGCATCACAGTTGCGCTGGTGGAGAAGGCTACGACCCGGAATCGGGCTGTTGGATCGGTGTCAAGGATGGAATCCACGAAGGCGTTGGCGGCATCCTCCTCAGCTTGCAAATCGGTGGAGGTGAAACTTCCCGACCTGTCGAGGACGAGTGAGAAAGCGCTGCCGCACTGCTCAGGCCGGGGCGGGTTGTCGGTGACGACAACGAATGCGATCGTATCGCTCGCCTGCCGGCAGCAGCCTTCTGGAGAACCCAAATCCCCACGGGCACCCTTTGCACAGACCTTGCGGATGCCCGGATCGACCCCGTCCAGCGTCCAGGAGAAGGTCGCTGGGCTGGGAGTGGTGATCGCCTGCCAGTCGTCGCCCCAGCTACCACCACCCAGATCGCTGCAAGAGTTCCAGGGCGCTAGGTCATTGGCAAAAAGCACCTGGGTTAGGTCACTGCCCGAGCCACCCCAGCCACCCCAGCTGACGGTCAGGGTCACCTCCAGAGAGTCAGTGGCGACGTAGCCGTCGTTGATCCTCAGGCGCATCCAGTGCCAGTCTGTGAAGGTCGTGGTGGCAAGTGGGCTCTCGCCGGACTCCGGGCCACCCCAGGGGGAAGGATAGACCTCAACGGTGTAGGTGCCGTAGATGCCGTTGAGCACATAGTAGTATGTGAACTCGCCCAGTTCGTCCGCTACGACGGTGTCCCACCCGGGCTCGAAGCTACCGTCACCTTTGACGATGGTGTCGTCAGGCCGGATTACGGGGATGTCCAGGACGGCATATGGGTCAAAGCCGCTGCCAATGATTGTGACGATCTCGTCGGGTTCGTAGTCTTGTTTGTCGGTGGATATCACGGGGTAGCCGTCCTCTCCGGCGAGGACAGACATACATGCTGTCCCCACGCCGACGAGGGCGGCGAGAAGTAGGATGCTAGCTACTGTTATAGCGACAGGCCGGCGCGCCGCCAGGATCTTGCTCATGCCGCACCCTTAGGAGCTACGGACCTAGCGAGCGCCCTAGTCCGCTATACCCGCGAGACTCGCGCCAAGGCTGAGCCTACACCACAAGCTTCCAAGCGCACTGCCTGGCTGCCCTGCGCACAGCCCATCCTACGTAAGCGCGATTCCCGCGTCAGCTCGCGCGCGAACTAGAATCACACGCATACTAGCAGGCTTCGGTGTGTTTGTCAACATAAATTCGCGAAAAACAAAACAATCCGCGAGAATAAACTATATACGATGAATGACGGCAGACGATACGTTCATAGTTCGTATCAGGTCGCCATTATCGAAGGCGTGTCCGAAGTGAACGGATGCGCAGACAGGGTGGGCCCAAGGCCCCAATGGAGCGCAAGAACAGTCGTGTCGGGCTACTTAAGGCGACCGGGCTACGGCTATCGGAATGGGAAAGCCTTTCTCTAAGGCTCTCCGCAACCTTTCTTTTTCGTGCCCGGCGCGTCTTGTATTATAGCGGGTGAAGGAGAGATAATCCTCTCGCCAGCAGAAGGACTGGGCCCAGACGCGCCAGAAGGGCCGTAGGGGCGCGGACGAGGCAAGATGAGCATGATTGGTGGCCGCCTACCAACCGGAAGGCTTGCAATTCTACTGAGTGGCGCCCTTGCATTCGCTCTGGCGTTGGCCGCCTGTGACGGCGGCGGAGAGGAAGAGCCACCACCCTTCGAGTCGCCTACGGCGGTGCCCGCGAGTCCTAGCCCGTCATCCTCAGTTTCACCGTCCCCCCAGGTTCAGCCTGGCCCCGATGTGCCTCTGGCAACCATTGGCGTGGGCTCCAAACCATGGGCGGTGGCGGTGAACCCGGAGACCAACCGCATCTACGTGGCCAACGAGGGCGATGGAACCGTCTCGGTGATCGATGGAGACAGCGCCAGCGTGGTCGCTACCATTGCGGTAGGTTACATGCCATGGGCACTAGCGGTAAACCCAGAGACCAACCGCGTCTATGTGGCCAACGGGGGCGACAACAGCGTCTCGGTCGTCGACGGCGCCAGCGACACGGTGGTGACCACCTCGGGTGTGGGTGACCTACCAAAGGGAGTCGCGGTCAGCCCTGGGACGAATCGGATCTATGTGGCGAACGCGGGGAGCGACGACATCACGGTGATTGACGGCGCCAATAACGAGGTGCTTGCGGCCGTTCCAGTGGGCCAGGAGCCATCGGCCATCGCGGTGAATCCAAAGAGCGAGCGTGTCTATGTGGCGAACCTTCAGAGCTTCTCCGTCTCGATCGTCGACGGCACCGCTGGCACCGCGATTGCCACGCTGCCTGTCGGCGACGCGCCACAGGCGGTGGCGGTGAACCGGGAGACGAACCGCATCTACGTGGCTAACGGCGAAAGCGCCAGCGTCTCGGTGATTGACGGGGTCAGTGACACAGTAGTTGACACCATCCCCGTAGGCGCCGGCCCGCTGTCTGTGGCCGTCGATCCCAACGCCGACCGGCTCTATGTCGTCAATGCCGCTGAAAGCACTGTCTCCGTGGTCGAGGGCGCCACGGCCAGGGTCGTGGCTACCATACCTGTGGATGGAATGCCCTGGGCCGTAGCGGTGAACTCGGAGACCAACCGCATCTACGTGGCCCAGCGGCAGAACAATACAGTCTTGGTAATCGACGGGGACCGCATCCCTCAAGCGAGCCCTGCGGCTACCATCGGCGTCGACGTCGACATCGATGACAATGATGACGGCATAGCCGACAACACGGCGACATCGCTGGGCACCATCGACTCGTGCATAAGCGTGAGCGAGGGCGCCACCTTTGACATCGACATCGTCATGACAGACCTGGTCGACCTCAAGGTGTGGAGTATGGCCTTTCGCTATGACCCCTCAGTAGTGAACGTCATCGACAGGGATGTCCAGATGCTTCTGGCCGCCAGGGTCGGAAGCCAAGTGAAGGACCAGTCGTATGGTGACCCGGGCCTTAGCGGGGCGTACGATCTTCTGGCCTCGGACGTTGCGGATGAGGCTGGCGCCCATGAGAGCGGCTCCGGAGTCCTCGTTAGGCTAACCTTGAGGGCGGTAGGTTCCGGCATCAGCGAGCTCACGGTGGAGGATCCGTTCCTGTTTCCGTTCCAGTCCGCCGACTCCTCAGGCAGCGCATTGATTGCCGTAGACAAGGCGTGCTCCGGCTAGCTGTTTCCCCACAGCTACTTCGAGCCAACGTGAGCCCCTGAGGGCATGTTCGCTACGCCTGCCCTGTCCCCATTTGTGGCGGCGTATAGCCAGTTGATGAGCGCTGCATAGAGGCTGGTGCTTCCAGCACCTTCTCCTGCGGCGCTGCGACGTCTCCTTTTCTTGCAGCCCACCAGCTGGTGATGCTTTGGCTGGGCCCCCTCTTACTTCATCACCCCGCCCCTGACGGGGTCTTCACGGCGGAGTCATGGCGAAATGACCGGCGAAAAAAACCGGTCGGCGCTCTAGGGATTGGTGCATTGGTCATTCAGCACATGCCTGAACATCAGCACGTCGAAAATGTCGACTTCGCCGCTGGCATCGAAGTCATACCGCTGGTTGTAGTTGGCATCGCCGATGATGGTGTTGATAACGTGCCTGAACGAGAGCACGTCGAAAATGTCGGCCTCTCTGT
>Ga0307439_1000823_pt1 | contig 20733 bp, 19 predicted proteins | sample SalMarWE160490MG_FD_202142 | JGI IMG/M metagenome (GOLD analysis project Ga0307439, IMG submission 202142) | Salt marsh sediment microbial communities from the Plum Island Ecosystem LTER, Massachusetts, United States - WE1604-90 | ecosystem: Environmental > Aquatic > Marine > Intertidal zone >... | reverse complement strand
CCATACTTGCTGATGAGAACCTAGAGCAGACCATGAAAGCAAAACTTTTTAGTCAGGAGGTTGATATCCCCTCAGGACCATTCAGACTGGCTCGAAAGACCGAAGCCATGATTACCCCTGCCTTTAGCATCAGGGATAGAGGCAATGGGAGACAAAAGGGAATTGTTGAGGCTCCTTTAGAGGTAAAGAAAGGTAAGAGTGAGGAAAGGGATGTACAAGAAGCCATAAACAGTTTTATTCAAATTGTAGAGGACTATCTTCGTTACTATCCTGACCACTGGCTTCTCTTAGAACCTAAAGGAGCATTTATAAAATGAAAGTTCTGCTTTTGTATATATCGGCTGTTTCTGGCCATAGGCAGGCTGCGGAAGCCGTTAAACAGGCTTTTATGGAATTTTATCCAGAGGTGGAAGTACGGGGAGAGAACCTGTTTCAGCACGGAAATCGCCTCTTAAGGACCTTATTGGATAGTCTCTATTATGCCATAATTACTCTCACACCCTGGTTTTGGGATTTTATTTGGGATAGCCAAGAGGTGTACTGGTTAACCTATGCTTTAAGGAATTTTTTATATCGCACAAATTACCTACGATTATACAGAGAGGTCATTCTTCCTTTTAATCCTCAAGCTGTCATATGTACTCATAGCATAGCCTGCGCTCTTTGTTCTATCATAAAGAAAAAGAAGTGTTTAGATTATTTGTTGGCTGCTGTTCCTACCGACTTTTGTCTTCATCCTTACTGGTTCTATAACGAGGTTGATGTATATTTCTTGCCTCACGAGACATTAAAGGAAAATCTAGTAGAAAGAGGAATTCCTCTAAATAAAATCCGAATTACTGGCATTCCTATTTCTCCTAATATCTCTAGATCTAAAAGTAGGAAAAACTTAAAGAAAAAATGGGGGATAAAAGAGGATCTGTTCACTGTCCTTTTGATGGGAGGAGGACAGGGAATGGGAAGGCTCAAGGAGATTGTGCTTGGTTTAGCCAGCTCACATCTTCCTATTCAACTTCTAGTAGTGACAGGAATAAATCGGAGATTAAGAAATAAATTTCGAAGGATGCAATCTAAGTTGGACTTACCTTTAAAAGTTTTTGGATACACGCGAGAAGTCGATGAGTTAATGGAAATATCAGACCTACTAATTAGTAAGCCAGGAGGACTCACTACTGCAGAAGCTCTGGCCAAACGTTTACCCTTGGGAATTGTCGATTCTCTGGCCGGACAGGAAAGAAGAAACAAGGAACTTCTTTTAGAAAAGGGACTTGCTTTTGAATTAAAGAATAAGGAGGATATAGTTGGCTTAATTGGCCGTCTTTTGAACGACTCTTCTTATCTGAAGGAATGGCAGAGGCATATAAAAGACTTTGCCTGCCCGCAATCTGCACAACAAATCGCTCAAAAAGTAATGAGTTTGGTAAAAGAAAAATGAACTCGGACTATTTTACTATACCTACCAAAGACACCCGTTATGCCTACACCACGGGAAGAATAAGAGGTTTGGAAGTTCGTCTTTTAAGAGAGGCTGATTTTTCTCGAATGAAACAAGCCGGTGGAGTAGGAGAAATTTTGCAAATCCTGGGTAAACTTTTCCCCTATTCTGAGTCAATGAAGAAAGTTCAAAAAGAGGAGGACTTTGAGGTAGGACTAGAAGAAGAGTCAAGAAGGACTTATGCAGAGCTACGAAGCTTTTGTCCTGAGCCAGATCTGACAGACTTATTTTGGCAGGAGAATGATTTCCACAACCTAAAAATTCTGCTAAAGATACGCTTCCAGGAAAAATTATCCCTGGCAGTTTCATCATCTGCACCCCCGGCTTTATCTCAAGCAGGAACACAAGCTGTGGAAACCCTTAAAGAGGCAATAGAAAAAGAGAATTTTGCTGTTCTTTCCTCTGAGGTCGCAAATCTACTAGAGGAAATTTTTCCCTTAATAGAAGGAAACTCTCACCCACAGTTTTTGGACAATCTTTTAGATAAACGCTTCTTTCAATGGCTGCTTTCAAAGGTTAAAGAATACTCTGACCCCTTTCTTAGGAAACTGATTCAACTCCAGATTGATAGTTTCAACATAAAGACATTTTTCAGAATTCAATTCTTGCATAAAGAAAGAGAATTACTTAAAGATTTTTTGATGGAGGGAGGAGGTTTGGATAAAGATTATTTACTCAGATTAGCCTATCAACCAAAGGAATCACAAATCCTGGAGTTTCCGGGTGGGGAGTTCAGAGAGGTAGTGGCGGCAGCTTTTGAGGAGTGGGACAAAAAACGGTCTTTTTTTGGTCTGGATAGATACTTGGACAAGCTCATTTTAAAACACACTGGGCGAGGCTTTTACATAACTTTTGGAAGAGAACCTTTGGTTAATTATATATTTCTTAAAAAACGGGAGCTAAAACGCCTCAGAGTAATCTTGCGGGAAAAGTTAGCCGGAGTATCTACCGAGAGGGCGGCCGAACAAATAATCGGCTCGAGCTAGGTTGTCAGTAACGTGCTCTATAATTCGGGCATCTGGTGACATTGGGACGATCAGGGTCACTGCAGCTGCGGTAATCATGTACACAACTATCACATAGATATGAATTACCTCCTAAAAAGTTGGTTATTTTTACTACAAACTTCCGCCAGAGTCTTTTGCTGGTCATATTATTTCCTCATGCGTATCTGGAAGTTGTCTGAATTTAGCAAAGCTGATTTCTCTAACTCTGTCATATTGTCTATATTTGTCAAATAAAACCGGGTTTGAGAGGTGACTTTATGTCCAAAATTGCAATCATTGCTGATAAACAAACCTGTCTCCCTTTTTCCGGGATAGGGATAAATGCTGTTATTTGCCAGATTTCCGAAGAGGCGGGAAGGATTATTCGTAAGCTATCTGAGGAAGGTCATCAGGTCATTTTTATCTCTGAATCCTTAGCTGCTGACTGCCTGGAAGTGATCGAAGAGATTAGTGAACAAAAAACTTCCCTGACCATCACAATAGTCCCGGATTTTACGAGAGAGTTTTCTGGAGTGGCCGAGAAAAGACTAAAAAATCTGATAAAGAAAGCAGTAGGTATGGAATTACCTGAGTGAAGACAAGAATATCTCGGGACTCTTCCCCTCGATACGGGTATAAACCTTCTAAATACTTTCTTGGTGCTATCAAGATCTTTAAATAAGGGTGAAATTGTTTGAATAAAAAAGAGGTCGTGGCTATATTCAAGGAAAAGAGGGCTTTGCTAGAAGGCCATTTTGAACTTTCCTCAGGTTTACACAGCGCAAAATATCTTCAAGCTGCCTTGGTCCTTCAATATCCTTGGTTAGCTACCAGGTTATGTACGTATTTAGCCCAATTTTTTATGAATAAAGGTGTTCAGGTAGTCATAAGTCCAGCTCTAGGAGGAATTGTGGTAGGTCAAAAGGTAGCTGAAGTGTTGGAAGCACGGGCTATCTTTGCTGAGAAAAATAAGGGAAAATTCATCTTGCGAAGAGGATTTAGAATAAGTCCAGAAGAAAAAGTACTGGTAGTGGAGGATGTGATTACTACGGGTGGCTCGGTCAAGGAGATTGTAAAGGTGGTAGAGGAAAGTGAAGGAGAAGTCGTGGGGGCGGGGTGTTTAATTAACCGAAGCTGCAATAAAATAGCCTTCATCACTAAAAGAAAGATCAAAATTCAGCCAAAGAGTCTGTTAAGTTTGAAAATAAAGACTTATTCTCGAGCTAGATGTCCTTTATGTAAAAAAGGAGTATCGTTAATTAGACCGGGTAGCGAAAGTATTAGACAGCTAAAGTGAAGAAAGAACTCGTGTACAGAGAGCTAATCACACCAAGGGATCTATTTTCTTTTCAAGTAGAGATTAAGGAAAGTAATCTTTTCGTTTTAGCTAGCAGGAAACTACCCAAACAGACCGAAGAGGCATTGGTCTGGTGTCGCAAGGACATCGAACAGTATATCTATCGAAGTCCCGTCTTCAGAACTACCTTTAAACCTTTTCCACTTGAAGAGGGGATGCCACCTATTGTGAGAACTATGGCTGAGGCAGGCCGTGAGGCTGGAGTAGGGCCAATGGCTACGGTAGCCGGGGCGATAGCGGAGTTTGTGGGGAAGGAGCTTTTGAACTATTGTGATCAGGTGATAGTAGAAAATGGGGGGGACATATTCATGAAAGTGAAGAGAAGAAGAATAGTAGGAATCTATGCTGGAGATTCACCGCTTTCAAAAAGAATCGCCCTCCAGATTGAACCTCAGGACACTCCTTTAGGTATCTGCTGTTCGGCGGGAACTTTTGGTCACTCCCAGAGCCTGGGAACGGCAGATGCAGTAATTATTCTTTCTCCTTTCACTGCTTTAGCCGATGCCGTTGCTACCGCCGTAGGTAATCTGGTAAAAGATGAGGCAAGCATCCAAAAGGGCCTGGAATTTGTTCGGAAGATACCCTTTATCCGGGGCGGGGTAATCGTAAAGGAGAAAAAAATGGGAGCATGGGGTAGACTGAGAATATTGAGAGGAGTTCATTAGATGTATGACTATTTGAAGCAGATGTGGTCTTCGATTAGGGCAAAAATGAGTAGGAAAAGAATCATTCTTTATGCCTTATTGGTAGCTGCGGTAATTGCCTGCTTGGCAGCAGTGTTTATTTTCCAGGCTCACGTTAACAAAATCACACAGAAAAATTTTCGACTAGCCATTTCTTACTATCAACAGGCTCAAAATAGCGAAAAAAAAGAAGAGAGGTTTGACAGATTAAAAAAGGCAAAGGCCTCCTATGAAGATATTCTATCCAATTTTTGGGTTAAGAATAAAAAAGAGGTTCTCTTCTATTTGGGTAATTGCCTTTATTCTTTAGGAGAATACGAGAAAACTACGAAGGTTTTAAAGAAATTCGAGAATAAATATGCAGATGACTATTTTGCGCCCTGGGTGGTCATAAAGTTAGCCTCTAGCTATGAGCAATCCAGGAATTATAAGGAGGCTATCAAGAGTTACCAGAAATTCCTGGAGAAATATCCTGAAAGTTCACTAGCTCCCCAGGTTCTTCTGGGATTAGCTAGGTGCCAGCAGTTGCAAGGAGACAAGGATAAGGCGCTAACAACCTATGAAGAACTTCTCTCTCGCTATCCTTTATCAGAGAAAAGAAGTATGGCAGAAGCACAGATTCAGCGAATAAAAACTGAGAAATCTCGCTAGGTTGACAAATTGCCTTTTGTCCCTAAAATCAGACAATGAAATCTTATGTAAAAAGAGGAGCAAATGGTTTCTGACAAAAGGAGAAAAAAATCCAAAATTGCCAGACACAAAAGAAAGAAGCAACATCGGGCCGATCGACACAAAAATAAGTGAGGCTCATACTGACCGTCCGGGCATATTTATTAAACAGACTTATTTGGTATTTAATCTCTTTTATTTAACTGGGTTGCAGGTTTCCCTCAAATTCGGATGAACAGCCAATTGATCATGAGGATACCACCACAGAAAGAAAGATTCTCTGCAAAAAAGAGAGATGGCTAAATTAATTAATAAGAATGTGCGGGCCCGTTTTGCTCCCAGTCCTACGGGAAGACTGCATATTGGGGGAGCAAGGACGGCTCTCTTTAATTGGTTGTTCGCCAGACAAAGTGGGGGCAAATTTATCCTCCGTATCGAGGATACTGACATTGTCCGTTCCACCAAAGATTTTTCTCAATCCGTGATTAAAGATCTCAAATGGCTCGGATTAGACTGGGACGAAGGACCCGATATTGGTGGAAATTACGGCCCTTATTTCCAGTCCCAGAGAATCGAGATCTATAAAAACTATGCTTCGGCGCTTTTAAAAAAAAGAAAGGCATATTTCTGTTATTGTACTCTTGAGGAACTCGAACGACGCAAGAAGAAAATGCACGAAAAAGGTATGCTTCCTAAGTATAATTGCCCTTGTCGAAACTTAACACTTAGTGAAAGAAAGGAATTTGAACGTGAGGGAAGGTCTCCCACCATAAGATTCAGAGTGTCCGGGGAAGGCGCTATCTACGTGGAGGATCTGTTAAGAGGTAAGGTGAGCTTTGAGACTAAAATGCTGGGTGATTTCATCATATTAAAGTCCAATGGAACACCCACTTTCAATTTTGCTAATGTAATTGATGATGCTCTGATGAAAATAACCCATGTAATAAGGGGTGATGACCATCTTTCTAATACTCCTCGACAGGTGCTACTTTACGAGGCTTTGAGTTTTAAGATTCCGCAATACGCTCATATACCGATGATTTTAGGTAGAGATGGGACTAAGTTAAGCAAAAGACACAGTGCAACTTCCATCGCTGATTATAGAGAAAAAGGGTACCTTCCCTGGACCATGATAAATTACTTGGCTCTTTTAGGGTGGTCTACCCAAGAGAGTCAACAGTTCTTTAACCAGGAGGAGCTTATCCGAAGTTTCAGTCTGGAAAGAGTGGGAAAGAGTGCAGCTATCTTTGATCCCAAGAAACTTGAATGGATGAACGGAGAATATATCAGAAAGTTGAAACCGAACCAGCTGGTAGACCTTTTGATTCCTTATCTTAGAAGAGAAAACTGGGTAACAAAAAGGATAGATCCTCTTACCCGGAAAAAAATCTTAAAAGTGACAGAGCTTGAACAAGAAAGAGTTAAGGTTCTGTCTCAAATCACTAATCTGGCTGACTTTTTTTTTAAATCCGATTTTGAATATGATCGAACTTCGGTAGAGAAAAGACTGAAGAAGGATTATGTTCCTCCTCTACTGAAAAAGATGAGGAAAAGAATTGCGGGTCTTTCCCTTTTCAACGAGAAAAATCTAGAAAGACTGATTCGAGATTTAGCCAGTGAGTTTTCTCTTTCCCCAGGAGAGGCATTTCACCCTCTTAGGGTTGCCTTGACTGGAAAGATGAAGGGACCAGGTTTATTTGAACTGGCAGTATTGTTAGGAAAAAATGAGGTTCTAAGAAGGATCGATAGAGCGGTAGAGATGTTAAAAAAACAGCCATCGGGGGTCAGCGTCCAGTGAGGTAAGTTAAGGGACTATTGTCGAGATCCGGCGGCAATAGCCGATGAGGGGAAGAGTCCCGAGATATTTCTTGCTGACTACTGAAAATAAGGGTGGGGGATCGGCTAGTGGTAGGCCACGAGACTCTGGATCTCGCAGCGGAGGTTCGAATCCTCCTCCCCCAGCCAATTTTTTCAAAAGAGAATAGAAGCTATGAAAACTCCGAGCACTGGAGGACACTGCAGCAAAAAGAAAAATAAGAAGGAAAACACGAATATGACGATAGTCGATTCTATTCGCCCTCCCGACTTTATCCGAAATATTGTCAGGGAAGACGTAAGGGCAAATAAAAACGATGGTCGAGTGGTGACCCGATTCCCACCAGAACCGAACGGTTATTTGCATATCGGGCACGCCAAGTCCATTTGCATTAATTTTGGTATCGCCCTTGAAAACGAAGGTGGCATTTGTCATTTGCGCTTCGATGATACCAACCCAAGCAAGGAAAACATTGAATACATTGAATCCATCAAATCAGACATTCGATGGCTGGGATTTGATTGGGGCAAGCATCTGTACTACGCATCTGACTACTTTGAGAAGCTATACGAGTACGCTGTGCAGTTAATCAAAGATGGTAAGGCCTACGTTTGCAGCTTGAGCACAGAGGAAATCAGAGGGTACCGCGGCACCTTGACTGAGCCTGGCAAGAACAGTCCGTATCGAACTCGTTCTGTCGAGGAAAACTTGGACTTGTTCGAGCGGATGCGGGCAGGAGAATTCGAGGATGGCTCTCACGTGCTTCGAGCAAAAATTGATATGACCTCTCCAAATTTAAATATGCGGGATCCTGTCCTCTATCGCATTCGACATGAATCGCATCACAGAACTCACGACAAATGGTGCATTTATCCTACGTACGATTTTGCCCATTGTCTCTCGGATTCCATCGAAGGCATCACACATTCCATTTGTACGCTGGAATTTGAGAATAATCGCCCGTTGTACGACTGGATACTTAACGAATTGAACGTTGATTGTCATCCACAGCAAATCGAGTTCGCTCGTCTTAATCTCAGTTACACCGTTATGAGTAAAAGAAAGCTTCTGGAGTTGGTAGAACAAGGGTATGTGAGCGGATGGGACGATCCAAGGATGCCTACAATATCGGGTTTGCGCAGACGCGGCTACACACCAGAGGCGATCCGTAACTTTTGTGAACGTATTGGAGTAGCTAAGAGCAATAGCATCGTCGATATCGCACTGCTCGAGCACTGCATCCGCGAAGATTTGAACCTGCGGGCCCCGAGGGTTATGGCGGTGCTATATCCACTTCGGGTGGTCATAGACAATTATCCAGAAGACCGAGTGGAAGAGTTAGATGCCCAGAATAATCCAGAGGATCCAGGTATGGGAACGCGGAAGATTCCTTTTTCACGTGTAGTGTACATTGAACAAGATGATTTTCGTGAAAATCCACCGAAAAAGTTTTTCCGTTTGGCCCCGGGTTGTGAGGTACGGCTAAAACACGCATATTATATCAAATGTGTACGGGTGGTTAAGGATGAGGGAACCGGAAAAGTGATCGAGCTACACTGCAGGTATGATCCAGCAACACGAGGTGGCTGGTCCTCAGATGGGCGCAAGGTGAGGGGAACGCTACACTGGGTTTCGGCGGCTCACGCTCTCGAAGCTGAAGTGCGCCTCTACGATCATCTCTTTATAAAAGCAAACCCCTACGATGTAAAGGATGGTTCTGATTTCAAAACTAATCTAAATCCAAATTCGTTGGAGAAGCTCGCTTCATGCCGGGTGGAACCGAGTCTAGCCGGTGCAAGGCCGGGAAATAGGTACCAGTTCTTAAGACAGGGCTATTTCTGCGTCGATTCCGTTGATTCACGCGATGGAGCACTAGTATTTAATCGGATAGTACCGTTGCGTGATTCATGGGCTAAGATCGAGAAAGCACAGAAGTTTAAAAGCATTTCTTTCGTTAAAAATCATCCCCAACAGCCCTAATAACATAGCCTAAATTCCTTTTTGACGCTCTCTATTAGTGTCCAGCCAAAAACCCCGAACTTTTTCCGAAAAGTCCTATCTATTGATAAATCCGGGGAGCCGAACAGGACTCGAACCAAATAATAAATCATGGTTATCTAAAGCTTTCCGCGACACTGCATTTGACTTTTCGTGGCAAACATATTATGATTGCTTGCACGAAATACAAGAGATTCTGGTGAGTAAATAGCACTGGCGCCATCGTCTAGGGGTTAGGATAGATGGTTCTCAGCCATCAGACCGGGGTTCGAATCCCCGTGGCGCTACTAACTTTATTTAATATAAGGGGATTGGATATGAAGACCTATATACCTAAAGCAGCAGAGATTGAAAAAAAGTGGTATTTGGTGGATGCAAACGATAAGATTCTGGGAAGACTGGCCACTGAGATAGCTAAAGTTTTATCCGGCAAAAATAAACCAATCTATACACCCCATCTGGATGTGGGCGATTTTGTAGTGGTAATAAACGCAGGGAAAGTAAAAGTAACCGGAGGTAAGGAGCAAAAAAAAATCTATTATCATTATTCTGGATATCCAGGAGGGATGAAGGAGAGAACTTACCAGCAAGTTCTGGAGAAAAGACCAGAAAAGATTATTCGCCATGCTGTAAGAGGGATGCTCCCCAAAAGTAAACTGGGTAGGAAAATGCTCAAAAAACTTAAGGTCTATCCAGGAGAAAAACATCCACATCAAGCTCAACAGCCTGAGAGATTGGAGCTATAAGATGATCATGTCACTAGGAGAAAAGATAGCAGAAGCTAAAAAGTTCATTGAGAGTCGAAGCAAGGTTAAACCTAAAATAGGGATAATTGTAGGCACAGGATTAGGAACTTTAGCCAAGGAGATAGAGATTAAAGCGATAGTTCCCTATAGTGATATTCCTCATTTTGCTGTCTCTACCGCTCCTGGTCATGAGGGAAATCTAATCCTGGGCAAACTCAGTGGTAAAATGATAATGGCCATGCAGGGAAGATTTCACCTATATGAGGGCTATTCCCTCGAAGAAATTACTTTTCCCATCCGGATAATGAAGGAAATGGGAGTAGAGCTTTTGATCGAATCTAATGCTGCAGGAGGAATGAATCCTAACTTCAAAGCTGGTGATCTAATGATTATTATTGATCACATTAACTTGACCGGAAATAATCCTCTTATTGGACCTAACGATGAGAGGTTAGGTCCCCGCTTTCCCGATATGTCAGAGCCTTACGATAAAAAGTTAATTGAACTTACTAAAAGGATAGCTATCGAGGAGAAAATTGGTATCCACAAAGGAGTTTATGTTGGATTGACCGGACCAAATTTTGAAACCCCAGCCGAATATAGGTTCTTACGCCTTATTGGAGCTGATGCTGTGGGTATGTCCACTGTCTGCGAAGTCATTGTGGCACGACACAGTGGTCTGCGAGTGTTAGGTATAAGTTGTATTACCGATGAGTGTATACCGGATAGATTGGAACCGGTCAATTTTCGTAAAGTCATCCAAGTAGCCCAAAAAGTAGAACCAAACCTGGCCAGGCTGGTCAAAAGGCTGCTAAGGGAAATTTAAATGAACTATAGTAGGACTCTTAATCTTCCTACCACAGCTTTTCCCATGCGGGCAGGTCTTGCCCAAAAAGAGGTAGAAATTCTTCGTTTTTGGGAGAAAGAAAAAATCTACCCCAAGATAAGAAAAAAGAGGAAGGGACTGCCCAACTACACGCTTCATGACGGTCCTCCCTACGCCAATGGAGACATACATCTTGGACAGGTTCTTAACAAAATACTCAAGGATGTAGTTGTTAAATATAAAACTATGCGAGGTTTTGATGCTCCCTTTGTACCAGGCTGGGACTGTCACGGTCTTCCCGTAGAACATCAATTGTTTAGGAAACTAGGTATAAGCAAGAATGAAATCTCCCAATTGGAGTTCAGGAGAAAGGCAAGAGAGTATGCTACCCATTTTGTCCACAAACAAAGAGAAGAGTTCAAGAGATTGGGAATCTTTGGTAGGTGGGAAAATCCCTATCTAACCATGGATCCTAGATATGAGGCTGAGATCGTCAAGATTTTCGGGATTCTCTTTCAAAAAGGTTACATTTATAGGGGACTAAAGCCCATTCATTGGTGCTTTAACTGTCAAACAGCCTTGGCTGAGGCAGAGATTGAATATAAAGAAAGAGAGTCTCCTTCTGTGTGGGTTAAATTTCAGGTAAAGGACAGGCTTCGGTTCTTACCATCCCATCTAAAAGTATATCTTTTAATCTGGACGACCACTCCCTGGACTCTGCCCGCAAATCTGGGGATAGCTCTTCACCCTGATCTTTCTTACTGTTTTGCTCAGGTAAAAGACGAGGTTTTCATCCTCGCCAAGGATCTGGTAGAAAGAGTTAGCAAAGAGACTGGAATAGATGAGATAAAGCTGTTGCGGACAGTAAAAGGAAAGGAGCTTGAGGGAATAAGATATACTCATCCCTTCTTGCCGAGGAAGTCAGAAATCCTCCTGGCAGATTTTGTAACTCTCGAGGAAGGAACAGGATGTGTACATGTTGCTCCCGGACACGGTGAGGAGGACTATGAGCTTGGTCGAAGGCATAATCTGCCGATTCTCTCCCCTGTTGATGATGAAGGCAAATTTACCTCAGAGGTGGAAGAGCTAGAAGGAACGAGTATTTTTGCAGCAAACCCCTTAATTATAAAAAGACTAAAGCGAGATGGTTATCTATTATTTGACGGGACAATTTGGCATTCCTACCCTCACTGTTGGAGGTGCGGGTCTCCTCTGATTTTTCGTGCTACCCCTCAGTGGTTTTTGAATGTGGATGAGCACGATCTGAGAAATAGATCTTCGCAAGCTGTGGTTAAAAAAGTTGAGTGGGTTCCTCATCAGAGCAGAATGAGAATCAAGAGCATGCTAGAAGAAAGACCGGACTGGTGCCTTTCGCGACAGAGATATTGGGGAGTAGGGATTCCCGTGGTCTACTGCCAGGGGTGTGGCGAGGCCATAATAGATGAGAAAATCATCAGTAATATTGAGGCCTTGACAGCTAAAGAAGGTTCCGATGCCTGGTTTAAAAAGAGAGTAGAAGAGATACTTCCGCCAGGATTTAAGTGTCCTAAATGCGGAGAAGATGAGTTTAGAAAAGAAGAAGATATTGTGGATGTGTGGTTTGAGTCCGGAGTATCGCATGAGGCATCTGTTGAGAGAGAGGAATCTCTGCGGGATCCGGCTGACCTTTATTTAGAGGGATCGGATCAGCACCGAGGCTGGTTTCAAAGCTCTCTTCTTACCTCTATGGCTCTTAAAGGAAGAGCTCCCTATCGAAAGGTTCTCACCCATGGATTCGTGGTGGATTCTCAAGGGAGAAAGATGTCCAAATCCCGGGGTAATGTGGTAGATCCTCAAAAAATAGTAGAGGACAAAGGCGCTGATATCTTGAGACTCTGGGTATGTTTACAGGACTACACCCAGGATGTTAGAATTTCTGATGAGATACTAAATTACTCAGTAGAAGTATATCGAAGGATAAGGAATACTTTCCGATTCCTTCTGGGAAACCTCTATGACTTTTATCCTTTTCAAGATACTCTCCCCCTTAAGGAGATGAGAGAAATAGACAGGTGGATACTTTCTCGCCTTCAATCTATAATTAAACTCACCATAGTGAGCTTTGAGGCATTTAGATTCTACGAAGCTGTTCATCTAATCCATAATTTTGCCGAGCATGATTTGAGTTCTTTCTATTTTGATGTACTGAAGGATAGGCTTTATACCTTTTCCGCTAAATCGGAAGCAAGGAGATCCGCTCAAACAGCACTGTGGTGCCTGCTTTTAAATTTGACTCACCTAATGGCACCTATTTTGTCTTTTACTTCGGAAGAGACATGGGGACATATTAAGAAAAAAGGGTTAAGAACCAAAGGAATAACCTCTAAAAAACAGAAAGCAGAATTGAAAAATAACCCACCTGAGAGTATCTTCTTATCGACCTGGCCAAAAAAAAATGCGGAAATGGTGAATGAGGATTTAGAAAAAAAGTGGCAGCAAATACTAAAGGTTAGAAGCAAAGCACTAAAAAAATTGGAGGAAGTTAGAGAAGCGAAAAAAATTGCTTCTTCCCTTGAAACTGGCATTCTCATACACGGCCCTACCTCTCTCATCTCGCTGTTAGAGAGTTTAGGGGATGGATTAAAGGAGGTCTTTATAGTTTCGGAAGTTAAGCTAAAAGTTGCCCCGGAGATCAAGATTAAAGTAAAAAGAGCGGGGGGGAGAAAGTGTGAGCGGTGCTGGAATTATAGCCTCCGCGTGGGAGAAGATAAAAAACACCCCAACCTCTGTGAAAGATGCTTGAAAGTAGTTGCTAGTCTTACAAAAGAGGCCCTATGATTCTGTTTCTCGTGGCCTGTCTTGTCTTTGTAACTGATTGGATAAGTAAACTGTGGGTCAGACAGAATTTTCCTTCGGGTGTATCTATACCCTTAATTAAAGATTTCCTTTACTTGACTTGGCTTGAGAATTCAGGTTTTTTTTTCGGTCTGGTTTCCCTCAAGAAATCTTTGTCCATACCTGCCAATTTGTTGGTAATTCTTTGTCTAATAGTTCTGGGGAGTAGGATCTCACAAAAAAGGGGGTGGGCTAGAATTGGCTTAGGTTTAATGATAGGAGGGGCGGGGGGAAATTTTTGGGATCGGGTGGGGGATGGACGAGTAACAGATTTTTTGGATTTTCGTCTTTGGCCTGTCTTCAACCTCGCTGATGCAGCGATTTGTGCAGGAGTAGCTATCTTTATCCTGGCATTCCTAATGCCAATTTACAAAGATGTATCCGACTCTTTTTAAAGCGGGTCCATTTGTTATTCATACTTATGGAGTTTTTGTGGCCTTAGGATTTTTACTTGGCCTTAGCTTATTCTTGTACGCAGCTCGGAAAAAAAATCTAGAAGAGGGAAAGATACTCAGTCTTTCTCTCTGGGTGGTAGCATCAGGTATTATTGGGGCAAGGATATTCTATATATTAGATCAGCTTGATTGGTATCTCGAACATCCACAGGATATACTAAAGGTTTGGCAAGGAGGATTGGTTTTTTACGGAGGACTCCTTTTTTCTCTCATTATCGCTCTTTATTTTATTCATCGCCATCGTCTCTCTTTCTGGGAGATTGCTGATATATCTGCTCCTCCACTGGCACTAGGTATAAGTATTGGTAGAATCGGTTGTTTTTTCAATGGTTGCTGCTATGGAAAGCCCTGGAAATGGGGCCTGATTTTTTCTCCCGATTCCCCTGCCGGCAGAGTTTCCCCCAATCAACCTTTATTTCCTACTCAGCTTATATCTTCGGCGAATCTTCTGATAATTTTTTTCATCTTAGTTAGCTTGAGAAGACGCAAAGATTTTACTCAGCATATTTTTTTATGGTTTTTGGTTCTTTATTCAGCTCATCGTTTTGTAATTGAGTTTATTAGAGCAGACTATCCACAAGTCCTTCTTCATTTGACGATTCCTCAATTCATGAGTGTAATCCTAGGGATTTCTTCTCTTATGCTAATGATTAGTAAAAGAAGAGATGGTTAAGACCTCAGGTATTCAGCAGTTTTTGGTGCAGGAAGAGAAAAGGATCAGACTAGATCTTTTTTTAAAACAACAGATGCCCTGTTTTTCCCGTTCCTTCATTCAAAGCTTAATCAGAAAAGGGAAGATTTTTGTGAACAAAGAGGCTAGCAAACAGGCTTATCTGGTGGAAAAAGGGGACAGAATCGAGGTTAATATCCCATCATCCGGCCAGCCAATTCCAGTCCCAGAACCTATCCCCTTAAGCATCCTCTGGGAAGATAGTAGCCTCTTAGTGATAAATAAACCAGCCGGAATGCTGGTTCATCCAGTGTATCCTGGACAAGGAGGTACTCTGGTTAATGCTCTTCTTGCTCATGGTAATCATCTATCTAAGGTTGGTGGCATCTTACGCCAAGGAATTGTACATCGTCTGGATAAAGATACCTCCGGAGTGATGGTGGCAGCTAAGGATGATCCCACTCATCTAGCTCTGGCTGCACAGTTTCGAAAGCGAATAGTGAGGAAAACCTATCTAGCTCTAGTGAGAGGAAGACCTTCCCAAAATGAGGGAACCATTGAGGCAAAGATCGGGAGAAGTCCTAAAGCCGGCAAAAAAATGACCATAGAGGGTAGATATAGTCAGGAGGCAGTCACTACTTATCGGCTGCTGAGGCAGTGGGAAAACTGGAGTCTCTTAGAAATACATCCTTTAACCGGCAGGACTCACCAAATTCGCCTTCACCTACATTTCATAAATTGCTTTCTACTAGGAGATGTTCTTTATGCCTCAAGAAAGGGAAAGGATTTTCCCCGCAAATTGAAGAGAGCCATGCTGCACGCTAAAAGTTTAGGTTTTTTTCATCCTCGGAAAGAACAGTGGATGGAGTTTGAGGCACCCCTGCCTCAGGACATGAACGACGCCATTTGTTGTCTGGAAGATCAGTGATCATTTTTTCCTCCAAGTAGTAAGTGCTCTAACAAAACGCAAGCAGGCAAGTGATTGACAAATTTAAGCCAGTTGATATATTAGTCAACATCTCTGGTGTTAGGGAGGATAAATTACTGGTAAGGATGAAGAAGGAAGAGCAAAGAGGATGCAGCTTATATTACGAGAGTGCTAATCAAGATGTATAGAGGTATAGGAACTTCAGTAATTTATCTGAATTGTTATGAAGTAAACCTCGGCAGACTAGATGTCAGAAAAAAGAGGGGAGCAGGCTCGACTTGCTCGAGCCGTCGAGGGGGGCATTCCGAAGGAATCGGCGAAGCCCTATTTCCCCCTCGAATATCTTGAAAGAGCCAAAAGGAGGTCGGAATGCTCAGGGATGACATTGTAAAAAAGGTGAAGGAGATTACTAGTGAACAGCTGGGAGTTGATGAATCCCAGATTGTACCCGAGGCCAAGTTTGTAGATGATCTTGGAGCAGATTCATTGGACACAGTGGAATTAGTGATGGCTTTGGAAGAAGAATTTGATTTGGAGATTTCCGATGAAGAGGCAGAAAAACTGACCTCGGTACAAAAGGTAGTAGATTATATTGAGGATCACCTTGAACAATAATAATGAGGGGTCAAAAATTAATGAGAACACTTTTTCATCTGTTTATCAATTTTCAACCACTGGACTAAGGAGAAAGCATAGTGCGCCAAGTAGTCGTTACAGGGATGGGAGTAGTTTCTCCCATTGGCATGGGGGTCAAAAATTTTTGCAAAGCTCTTTTTCTTGGAAAGAATGGCATAGGAACAATAACCCATTTTGATCCTTCCTCTTACCGCAGTCGCATAGCTGGTGAGGTTAAAAATTTTGATCCTTACCGCTATCTTCCGCCTAAAGAAGTCAAACGAATGGATCGGTTTACTCAACTGGGAATGGTAGCAGCAGAAGAGGCTGTAAGAGAGGCGGAAATAACTGATAAGGATAATGATCCAGCCACAATAGGGGTCCTGGTAGGCTCCGGTGTGGGAGGACTCCGTACCATTGAAAGAGAACAAACTATTCTTCTGCAAAAGGGTCCCGGGCGTGTAAGTCCCTTCCTGGTTCCTATGTTAATTACCGACATTACCTCAGCCCTGATTGCTATCAAGTATGGATTTTCTGGCCCTAATTTTTCTGTCTCTACCGCCTGTGCTACGGGGAACCATTCCATAGGAGAGGCATTCAAGATTATTCAGAGGGGAGATGCGGAAATTATGATTGCCGGGGGAACTGAAGCTGCTATTACTCCTCTGGGAGTGGCTGGTTTTTGCTCAATGCGAGCTCTATCCACCAGAAATGAACATCCTGAAAAAGCTTCTCGACCCTTCGATAAGGAAAGAGATGGATTTGTAATAGGGGAAGGAGCCGGGATTGTGGTTCTAGAAGAGTTAGGTCGAGCTAGAAAAAGAAGTGCGCCTATTTGGGGAGAGATCACCGGTTTTGGCATGAGTGAGGATGCCTATCATATAACCCAGCCAGTGTTAGATGGAAGAGGGATTAGACAAGCAATGAACAAAGCACTAGAGGATGCCAAAATTTCTCCTCAGGAGATAGATTATATAAACGCTCATGGAACCTCCACTCCTTTTAATGATAAAGCGGAGACTCAGGCCATTAAGGATGTCTTTGGAAGAAAAGCTTACCAGATTCCTGTAAGTTCCACTAAGTCCATGACTGGTCATCTTTTAGGGGCAACCGGCGGAGTGGAACTGATCGCCTGTCTTTTGGCCCTTAGAGACGGGATTATTCCTCCCACCATCAATTATGAAAATCCTGATCCTGAATGTGATTTGGATTATGTCCCTAACAAAGCCAGGGAAGTCAAAATAAAGATTGCTATGTCCAATTCCATGGGCTTTGGGGGACATAACGCCGTATTGGTGGTCAAAAAATTCTGAGATGAAGATGAGTTCTGCTCGTAGAAAGGCGCTGGAAGAACTCCAAAGAAACCTCGGTGTTAAATTCACCAGCCTAAATCTCTTGGATCAGGCCTTAACGCACGCTTCCCATGCTAAGTCAACTAATGAAAGAACTATCTCTGACTACGAAAGATTGGAATTTTTAGGGGATGCAGTACTGGAGTTAGTTACCGCAGAACATCTTTTCAAAGCCTATCCGGGCTTGAGTGAAGGTGAGCTGTCTAAACTTCGTTCTACCATGGTATCCGAGGAAAGTCTTTCCCATTGTGCCCGAAAAATTAAGATAGGAAACTATCTTTTAATAGGCAAGGATCAGGAAGGGATCCAGTCGCAGGATGCTTTATTGGCCGATGCTTATGAGTCTATAATTGGAGCTCTATATCTGGATAAGGGGTTAGAGACCGCACGTCACTTCATATTAGACCGATTTATAGAAGAAGAGGAGGAAATTGCCAAAATAAAAGACTTTAAATCTCAACTACAGGAATATACCCAGTCGGTGCACAAATCTGTTCCTCAGTATCAGGTAATTCAGGAAATCGGTCCGGACCATAGTAAGAAATTCAGAGTGAAAGTTAGGATTGGGGGGAAAGTCTGGGGAGAAGGGTGGGGAACCAGTAAGAAGAGGGCAGAGAAGGTTGCTGCTCAATCTGCTTGGATGAAGGTAATGCATAATGAAAACTTTAATGATCAGCGTCTCAGGGGTAAGAGGAATCGTGGGAGAAGCTCTCATCCCTGAGATCGTAACTAAGTTCTCAGCTGCCTTTGGTGAGTTCCTAAGCACCGGACCCATTCTCGTGGGTTCAGATACCCGTACATCAAATGAAATGTTCAGACTCTCTGTCCTTAGTGGCCTAATTTCTATAGGGTCTGAGGTTATCGATGTAGGTGTTTGCCCCACTCCTACCCTGCAGCTTATGATAGAAAAACTCCATGCTAGCGGAGGTATCGCTATTAGTGGAAGCCACAATCCGGCAGAGTGGAACGCCTTAAAGTTCGTGAGATCTGATGGTCTTTTTCTTTACCCCGAGGAGGGGAAAAAAGTCATACAAATTTATAACAAAGATATGATAAAGCGAGCACCCTGGAATCACCTGGGCAGGATTTACAAGGAAAACTCAGCCATAGAAAATCATCTGGATCAAGTCTTGAAAGTTGTAAATGAAAAAAAAATCAGAAGTAAAAAACTTAAAGTTGTCATAGATGCAGGTAATGGGGCGGGAGCGCTAATCAGCCCAAAACTTTGCCAAAAGTTGGGGTGCGAGGTAGTTTCCCTTAACTGTGAGCCTAACGGTATCTTTGCCCGTCCCCCTGAGCCGATCCCTTCTCATCTAAGGCAGCTTTCCGAAATAGTCAAATCTACCAGAGCAGATATCGGTTTTGCTCATGATGCTGATGCAGATAGAGTGGCTATAGTTACTGATAAGGGAGAAATTTTACCTGAGGATTATACTCTCTTAATGGCAGCTAAATTTTCCCTAGGTAAAAAGGCCGGATTGGTAGTCACAAATCTTTCCACCACCCAGGCTTTGGATGATGTAGCTGCCGAATTTGGCTGCGCTGTTAAACGGACAAAAATAGGAGATGTTCATGTATCTCGTTGTATGAAGGAAGAGAAGGCAGTAATAGGGGGGGAGGGGAATGGAGGAGTGATTATCCCTGAGGTTCATTACGCTCGGGATGGAATCGCTGCTATTGCCCTACTGCTTGATTATCTGACTGACACCAATGAACCGGTGTCAGAATTAGCTAACAAACTACCCCACTATTACATGGTAAAAGAAAAACAAGCATTCGCTGGACAAGATTTTTCATTAATTAAGAACAAATTAAAGGAGCAGTTCAAGCCCGAGAGTCTTGACTTTCTTGATGGGGTAAAAATTACCTTAGAGGACGGTTGGATTCATATAAGGCCTTCAGGTACGGAACCGGTGATTCGTATCATTACCGAAGCAAAAACCAAAAAAAGAGCGGAATCTCTCTACCAAATAGGGCTAGAGAAGATTAATGAGGTGGCTTAGCGCCTCATTCTTTCGTATGGAAGGAAATTCATCCCGAAGGGTGAGAGAACATAAAGGGAAGGAAAAATGGATATATACAATTTGCTAAAAGAGATGAAAGAAAAAGACGCCTCAGATCTACATATTATCTCTGGTATTGCTCCTACCTTTCGTATTGCCGGAGAGTTAAGATCACGGTCGGGCGAGAAGATAACACCTGAGCAGTCGAAATCTTTGATTTATTCCTTGATGACGGAGGAGCAAAAAAGCGAGTTAAAAAAAAAGTGTGAGTTAGACTTCTCCTTAACCATGGAAGGGATAGGGCGATTTAGAATAAATGCCCATTTTCAACAGAGGTCAGTGGCCGCAGCTATTAGACTCATTCCCGAGCGCATCCTTTCCCTTTCTGCACTTAACCTTCCCTCCATCCTGGCTGATTTAGCTCTTAAACAGAAAGGTCTCATTCTGGTGACCGGGCCGGCTGGGTGTGGAAAATCCACCACCTTAGCAACTATGGTGGGAATAATAAACGAGAAAAGGTCGGCTCACATTATCATTGTAGAAGATCCTATTGAATACGTGCATTGCCATAGAAAAAGTTTGATAGAACAAAGGGAAGTGGGAGCTGATACCCTTTCTTTTTCTGGTTCTTTAAGACATTCTCTTCGTCAGGATCCCGACGTTATCCTCATTGGGGAAATGAGGGATTTAGATACCATTGCCATAGCCATTACTGCTGCTGAAACAGGACATCTAGTCCTGAGTACCTTGCACACTTCTGACGCTCCTCAGGCTATTGATCGAATCGTTGATGTCTTTCCTCCTTATCAGCAGTCTCAGATAAAAATGCAACTTTCAGGCACCTTGCAAGGAATAATTGCCCAAACCCTTCTTCCTAGAAAGAATGGGGAGGGAAGAGTCCCCGCAGTAGAGCTGTTAATCGCTACTCCCGCCGTAAGGAATCTCATTCGTATTGAAAAAACCCATCAATTATATACACTTATGCAGACAGGAGCCCAATTTGGGATGCAAACAATGGATCAGGCTCTGAAGAACCTGGTAAAAAGAGGGTTGATAAGCTTTGAGACAGCTTTATCCAGAGCAAGGGATCCGAAAGGTTTTCAGGAATCATTAACCTAAGAATTGTCAAATGGTAGGAAATTCTGGTGTACTTGGTTCAAGCGGTAATACCAAAATAGAGAAGGAGAACATATGAAATCGATAGCAGGGTGGTATGAAAGGTGCATAATTGAAAAGGGGAAAGAGAGTCTCCTCTGGGCT
>Ga0307439_1000822_pt1 | contig 20770 bp, 17 predicted proteins | sample SalMarWE160490MG_FD_202142 | JGI IMG/M metagenome (GOLD analysis project Ga0307439, IMG submission 202142) | Salt marsh sediment microbial communities from the Plum Island Ecosystem LTER, Massachusetts, United States - WE1604-90 | ecosystem: Environmental > Aquatic > Marine > Intertidal zone >... | reverse complement strand
CGCAAAAAGATTGGAGCTCCGATTTTGTTCATCGTGATATTTGACACAACGATGCCGTCCATTGTGCCGCCGTCCACTATTTCCAGCGCCACACCAGCCAGACGAGTATCATAAATCGAACAACCGGTAATAACGATATTTTCAAAACCCCCGTTGGATTCAGTGCCCATCTTCAGCGCATTACAGCGGCTGCTCAGAACGCAGTTACTGACCACTATGTTCGTGCACAGCCGCGCTGATGTGCTCTTGAGCACGATGGCATCATCTCCTGAACGGATATTGCAGTCTGAAATGATAACCCTCTCGCAGGAGTCGATATTGATACCATCGTTGTTAGCGTTGACAACACTTCTGACCGTGATTCCGCTGATGTGCACGTCGTCACAGGCTAAATAATGCTGAACCCACATTGGTGAGTTCCTGATGGTTACATCCTTTACCGTGACGTTTCGACATTGAATAAATCGAATTATATAGGGTCGCACCTTATATGGCCCTTTAAACGAACGTCCCTGGCCGTCGATAATGCCCCTGCCGGTGATGGCGATTCGCTCGAGATTTTCGCCGTATATTAGACTCTTGTCCGTATAGTTATCTGTGTACGACCTAAAAGCCTGTACGGTAGGGGGGTAATCTTTCAGGTTTGCACTGCCCAACAACTTACAGCCGACGTCGAGCCTCAGCGTCACACCGCTTTTCATATAGATAGTGCCGGACAGGAAAGTGCCTTGCGCCAGATAAACAGTCCCACCACCGTCCCTGGCACATTCGTCTATTGCCCTCTGAATAGCTTTAGTGCACATTGTCTTACCGTCGGCTTTAGCCCCGTAGTCACGAACGTCATAGACCGTCTCAGCCCCCAAAACCGACCCCACTGTGATCCATATTAGCCCAATGAAAATCTGGTATTTTATCTTGTTCATAGTTTTTCCCTTCTTACCATAAATCTCTGCTTTCAAATTCTTACACCAGCCTTAGCTCCATAAACACTGCACTCTCTATCGGATTGTATCGGTATGGACTGGTCCGCTTAAATCCGACGGAAATATACAGTGCTCGTGCCACCTCCATTGATGGGACTGTATCTAACCGCATATATTTATAGCCACTCTTTCGTGCTTCCTGAATAATGGCTTCAGCAAGCGCTCTGCCGAGCCCCAAACCGCGAAACTGTTCTCTGACGTACAGTCTTTTCATCTCGCATACGCCATCACTTAGCTTTCTCAGACCGACGCACCCAACCGACTGCCCCTTATATATAGCAAGCAGAAGACATCCGGTTGGCCGGACATAATCGCCCGGAAGATTAGCTAATTCTTCATCGAAATTCTGAAAGCCCAGGTCAAAATCAAGCGAATCCGTGTATTCGGTAAAAAAAATGCGAACCTGCTTAAGCTCTTCACCACTTTCAGCCCGAATGATTTTCGGCATAATATCCTGCTCCTGGTTTTTTAGAGACAAAACTAATATTCTGTAACACGCCTGTTAGAAGCGTGCGTTTCCGCATCTAATTTGATGGCTTGGGGCCAGCCACCACGCATTTACTGTGTTACAGAACACCAGTATCGAGTGTCGAGTATCGATTAAACCTTTGCTATCAGATATACTGAGTAAATAATCGCCGCCACGCACGCCCAGCCGGCTAAGAACCCGACCACTGATGTGCGCGTTGGAACCGGTATTTCCAGACTGGTGTTTGGAAAGATGTTTCGCTTCTCAGGGACCACAGCATCATCCGGCAGAGTGCAGGGCACAGACACCTGCTCGCCCGGCTTGACAGGTGTTCGCACCAGCGCATAGAAATTGTCAAGTTTTTCTTTGGCAACCGGCCTGGTAAACAAACTTACGGCGACCCCAGCAATCAATCCTGCAGCCAAGTAGAAGACCATCTGCCAGGGCAGGTAAACCTCCGGCACGCCGTTTTTAACGAAAACGAACGTCAGAGACTCTGCTATCGAAAGACTACCCAGCCACGAGATAAAGAACTCCTGCGCGGTCAGCCACCACACCCCAAAGGCCGTAAGTGTCGACGCCCAGGCACCAGCTACCGTCGTCCGCCTCCAGAAAAGTCCCAGCCAGAATGCGATACCCATCATCGGCGAAATCTTCCAGAAAATCTCAAGACCCTTTACAACATTGGGCAGCCAATAAGCAAAAGCTACGCCGCCGGCAACTACCATTAGTGACGTCACACGGGCAACAAAAAGATAGTGTTTCTGAGTCTTATCGGGTATCAACCGTTTGTAGATATTTTCCGTGAACAAACCTGACGATGCTATCATAAATGAGTCACACGAGCTCATCACAGAAGCCAGAAGAGCTGCGAGGAAAAGGCCGAGTATGCCGTGTGCTATTTTGGGCAAAAAGTCTGCTGCTACCAATCCAAAGATGCGGTCCGGCTCAACATCACGACCGGCAAAATACACAACCGCTCCAAGTCCCGTCAGACACCACGCCACCGTACACACCCGCTTAATGAAGTTTCCAAACATCCAGCCGACCCGACCTTCCATCTCAGTCTTGCCTGCGGCACAGTTACCCATAGTGTGCGGCTGGGTCACAATACCTACCAGACCATTGAAGGCAATTACCGTTATATAGAAAAACCCGATCTCCGCCGGAGCTACAAGCGATAACATGCCCGGCTCCTTTATCGCTTCGTGAATACCCTGCAAGCCACCTACCGCACTTAAAATAAACGGGAGCAGGACAAAGGAAAAGACAACAGTCAGCACTCCCTGGATAAAATCTGTAATAATCGCTGCCGATAGCCCGCCGGCCATCCCGTATATCACAAACATCACCGTCATCACTGCGATGGCGATATTGGACGAGACAAGACCGGCAGTACTTGCATCAATAACCGCACCGGCGCCCTTGAGCATTATGCCAATATTGATTGAGAGGTTTAGCATCCCGACAACCGCAAACAGCATCGCGACGCTGGGGCTGAATCTCGCCTCGAAAACATCCGCAGTCGTTATCGCCCGAAAACGTCGCATCACCGGCGCAATCAGCCAGTAAAACGGCGTCGCGAACAACCACAGCCACTGATACCATATACCTGATAGCCCGTTTGTAAAGCTCTTCGAAGCCACACTGACAGCCTGGTCGGAATGTGTGCCCGTCCCGAAGGCATGCGTTATCATCATCACTTTGCCGAATCTGCGGGGCATAAAAAAATCGGCAATGTTCTTTATCCGCCTTGCCGCCCAGACACCAATAATAGTTATCCCGACAAGATATAATCCCAATACCAAAACATCTGCTATATGCAATCCTACCTTCGGCATTAATTACCTCTTATTTATTTTCAGCATCTTCTCCCTACGGTCTATTGGAAGTTGACTATGTAAGCTGGAAATCCACCATCCACTTTAGACAGACTTCGAGCAAATCAAAAATAGTAAATTAAAAAACCCCGCAGCGCATCCTTTCGCCACGGGGCAATGAAAAAGACCATAGTTTTTATCCCACACCTGTCAGGTATGAGCCGATGCTGGAGCGAAGCAGCGGAAGTCCGCCTGTGTCGGGCTCAATAGATGCCCCAGAGGTACCTAACATACACCATTAAGGTCTGGCGTCGAACCTCACCATTGCCTTTCTTTTCTTAGCGTGACTCTTCGGCTATCCTGTCTATCTTCTTCGTGCGCTTCTCGGTCTTTCGCGGTATTCTTACTTCCACGCCGAGTCGGCCTAATTCACCGGCCACCTCTGGTTGTACCGGGTCAAGCTGAAAACTACGCTTCAAATATTCCTCTGCCCGGACCTTATCGTTCTTGCTCAAATAATAGTAGCCGAGCTGCCTGTGAATCCTGGCAGAATTCGGCGCCAAATGAATCGCCTGCATATAACAATCAAACGCATACTCATCAAGAAGCTGCTTCTGAAACGCGAACCCAAGTCGAAATGACTCACTCGCTGAACCGTCAACCTGGTTCATATAGATATCGGCATAAATTTTAGCCTTGGCAGTGTCCCCGCTATCGAAAAATAGCTTCACCATCGCCGCTTGAGCCTCCCTGTGAGCAGGGTCAAAACTTATAGCTCTGCTATAACGATATTCTGCCTTCATCCACAGTCTCTCGGCATGATATAATTGACCCAATTCGTAATGTGCTTGCGGGTTTTCAAATTTGCGGTCGAGTGTCTTCAGTAGAGCGGCTTTCTTCTGTTCAGCAGGTATTCTCTCGACCTTGCCGCTCCCAGCCACTCCTTGGCTGGTGCAGCCGACAAGTAGTGTTGTGCATAAGAAACAAAAAGCAAAAGTAAAAAGAGTAACCAAATCAAGCCTACTTCGCCGAAGCAGATTCGGCTGCGAAGGCTGAAGCCAAAAGACAAAGCTTCCTGCTTCTAATTTCTTGCTTCTGACTTTTCCTGTCATTATGATCTCCCTCAAAAAGGTCTTGACCCACCAAATGCCTGCCATCAGCAGGTTAGATTTCTGCAATTCTGCCAAGCTGCTGAAAGCTTTGCAAGAAAAAATTGCTATAAATCAAATAAAATATATTTTTTTATTGACACTCGATGCTGGAGCAAAGCGGAAGTCCGCCTCTGGCTGGTTTGACCCGAAAGGAAGAATCCAATATCGAGAATTTCTGTAATAAAATAGGCAGCTCCAGCGACTAATATAGCGAGGGTTCGCCACAGGCGGGCTTAAAAACAGATTTGTTTGCCCCCTTAGAAACTCAATGAAGGCCCCCCGCCTCGCCGGGACCCAAAAGGGGGGCAAACACAAGTAATACAGTAAATCGTATCATAGTAATGACCTATGAGTCATTGGTGAATCAAAGTTTTACAAATTCCCTATCGTATTGAGGAAAGTAGGTGAGCCATACATGAAAGTAAATAGTTACCAAAAACCAGCCTGGACGCATAACGGCTCTATAAGAACAGACCTTCCCTTAACGGTAATCGGAAAGAAAAAAAGAAAACTGATAGAAACCGTAGGCCCAGGCCAGCTCTTTTGTGTTGGCGAGGTTTACATAAAGACCCACAATGGCTCATTAATAAGGATAAAATGAAGGTTAAAGTTCACTAATGTTAACCAAAGTCGATATTTCCCATCCAGAATTTTTGTAATAAAATAGGCAGCTCCAGCGACTAATATAACAACGGCAGCCGATTAAAAGGAGAATCGCTTGCAAGTGATTGACTGGCAGATAATTATCGAAAAACACGGCCCGGCTGTTTGGCAAACTGCTTACAGATTGCTGGGCAACATCGATGATGCTGCCGACTGTTTCCAGGAAACCTTTATTTGTGCCCTGGAAATCTCACAGCGTCAGCGTGTCCGGAGTTTTTATGCCCTGTTGACCCGGCTGGCTACTACACGGGCAATAGACCAGATGCGACAACGATTCCGCCACTCGCGCTGTAACGCTACCTCGGATGACTGGGCTGCTATGCCGAGTACAAATCCGGGCCCGGCTCAATTGGCACGGCAGCAGGAGTTGGTTGCCAGGCTGCGAGAGTCCCTAACTCAACTGCCGCCGCAGGAAGCCCAGGTTTTCTGCCTGCGATACCTAAATGATATGAGCTATCGGCAGATCGCCAAGGCCCTGGGTATTAAAACAAACGCCGCTGGTGTGCTGCTGCACCGTGCCAGAGCAAAACTACGAAAGTCTTTCGAGTTATCGCCGAAAGAGCAAAAGTGAGAAAGTGAGGTTGTTTTATGAAAGAAAATGAAAATATTTTGGAAAAAGCTGTAAAAGCCCTCAAGAATGAGCAGGCCCCATCCGGCCCGCCCCAGGAGCTTACCGATGCAACCGTCGCAAAGCTAACTGAGGCTTCCGGTCAGCCAAACACAGCAACGACCGGGAAGCGAATTTGGTTTATAGATTGGCTAAAAACTACGAACAACTTCACAAAAGTCGCCGCTGCAGCCGTACTGCTGATTATAGCCGGTTACGCCGCAGGCCGACTCTCAGCCCCTCGAGGGCCTGATGCCGAACAACTGCAAGCTTCTCTCGAACCGGCTATTCGCACCCGGCTTCTCGACGATATGAAGCAATATCTACAGTTAGGCCTGACAAACTCTTATGTTCGGCTCAAAGACGACCTCACTCAGCAATATCGCCGCGATTTAGGTCAATTCGCAGCACAGACCGTACTTGCTTCCGGCGCCGTGACTAATCAACTCCTTAAAGAACTCATCGGCTCTATCAATGAGGCCCAAACAGAGGACAGGCAATGGGTAGCAGCAGCCTTTGAGCAGATAGAGTTAAATCGACTGCGGGACAACGCCCAGTTGAGCAATGCTTTCGCAACCTTCGCCGTCCGGACCGAAGACGAGCTGCTGCGCACAAAACAGGATATGGCACAACTATTTTACTATACTCAACCCGATAGTTTACTTCCGAACAAATTCGTAGATCCAAACAATTTAATTGAAAGGAGCAAAAAATGAAAAAAGCTGTAACCCAGACAATTATTGTATTTGTCGCCATCAATCTAATAACGGCAGGTTTTGCCCTGGCCCAAAACGTCACCGAGGAAGAAAGCCAACCAGCCTCAAAAGAAGCCGTAGTTGCAGAAAATGAAAAAGAGCTTGAGAGAAAGAAGGCTGAGATTGAAGCGAAGGTGGCGCAAAAAGAAGCGAAGATTTCAGCGGAGGTGCAGAAGCAGTTGCAAGCTCAGCTAAAGCAGGTAGAGGCCACACAAAAGCAGATAGAACTACAGATTCCTAAAATCGAAGTAGCAGTACCGCGCATACCGCTATTGGGGCACAGCACTGGCGGAGCGGTTCTCGTTATTCCTGCCGCCGAATTGAAAGTAGAAGACCTTGCCGCGATAACCGAAGATATGAGCGTGATGTCGCGCATCTTTGCCAAAAAACTCGGCCAGGCGCGCTTGACTACGGGAAGAAGAAGCTGGTATGTTGAGGATTATAATCCATTTTTTGGGCGCGACAATGGCACAATAGAAGCCGTTTATCTTGAGGGCTACGCGGCTTTGTTTTTGATGAAAGTAAATTTCCCCCTCTCGCCCTTACCAGAAGAGAAAGAGGAGAAAGAAACCGAAGAAAAAGATACAGACCCACTTTGGACACAGATGAGACAGGAGATATATGAGCCCGAAGAGGTCGATAGAAGACGCAGGCCCGACGGCCCCCCGGAAGAAAAATACGATGCCGAGAAGGTCGCAGAGCTGAAAGAGACGCTTATTAAAACACTGAAACATGCTGCAAACATCCGGGCCCTGAAACCGGACCAGTCGGTGATTCTTACAGTCATTGGTGGCCGAAATCAGTCTGGCACGAGGACTACCACGCGACCATCATACGGTCGAAGCAGTGGAGCCCTTTACGACGACAGTAGAAGCGGTAGAAGGAGTAGGAGCTCTTATATCACAACTACGCCCAGAGGTGCTGAATCGGGCTCTTTCTTGCCTACTGTTCTGACTATTTGTGTGAAAAAGTCAGACATCGATGCCTTCGCAAAGGGTGAGCTTAGTTTTGACCAATTTCGGGAAAAAACCGGGATTTTCACATCATATGCAAAAGTCGGACAAGGAGGCTATCCAGGTGTCGAAGAAAGGCCGGTTGCTTACGCTCAACCTTCTGTATTTTAACCGATTTCGTCAACAGACAGAGATTCTCAAATGTTAATTACCAAATTACAGGTTAGATATTTAGAGGAGTAAAAAAATGAAATCTTTTATAAGAGCCATTACTATTACCATCGTTCTCAACTTACTGCTGGCAGCTTCTGCTACAGCCCAAACCGTTCCGGCTCCTGCTCCTGCCCCAGTCCAAACTACTCAAGATGTGGCATTCCAGCAGCTCCAGCAGCAAATGATCAAAGAAGCTAACAAAACGGCGGATGATGTGAGGCAAAAGCTCATCCAGCTGAATATTACCACGACAGGGCAGTACGACGGCGGGAGAGTCCTCGTGATTCCCACCGCAGAGATACAACCGCAGGACCTGGTCACAATGATGGAAGATATGACTGTTATGTGCCGCATCTTTGACAAAAGATTGGAACAGTCAAACCTGGTTTCGGGACGATTCACTACTGGTAGTAGGATAATACTCCCGATGCCTTTTTCTTGGGACAGCCGCTCTACGGGGGCAATGTACATTCAGGGCTACGGAGCGCTCTTTTTGACAAAGGTTGATTTTCTGCTCTCGCCGCCACCCGAAGCGCCGGAGCAAAAGGAAACCGAAGAAGAAGATACAGATCCACTCTGGAGACAGATGAGACAGGAGATATATGCGCCCGAAGAGGTCGGTAGAGGACGCAGCACCGGCGAACGCCCGGAAGAAAAATACGATGCCGAGAAGGTCGAAGAGTTAAAAGAGACGCTTATTAAAACATTGGGAACCTGAAACCGGATGAATCGGTAATTCTTTCAGTCACCGGCAAGGCCGGTCAGTCTGCCAACATCATTATTGAAAAGATTCCAGAGACAAATAAAGTCCTTGTGATGGGCGAAGACAAAAAACCGAGAATATACGCGGGAGGTTTACCAAGCAACTTAGCGTTTTCCTCGCCTACGGTTCTGACCATTCGTGCCAAAAAGTCGGACATCGATGACTTCGCAGAAGGCAAGCTCAGTTTTGACCAGTTTTCTGGAAAGACCCAGCTTTTTTCATATTCCTATCTGGGTGAGCCTTCCAGTTCTTTCCTGACAGGTGGACTCTACGGAGAGAGGAGTAGTGGTAGAAGAATTCGCTGATAGATTCCACCAGCAAGTGTAGTGAGGAATCTAAAAAAATATGGATAGCAGGTACATCGTACCTGCTATCCATATTCCGCATAAAATCTTCAAATTCCTGACATGCCCGGTTCCTCGCATTACGAACCACGATTCACGGCTCATCCGACCGATATGCAGAAACTGCTCATATAAAAATCATCCTAATTTATCAGACCCAAAATCCCAAAAAACAAAGTAAATCAGGTACCCAATTTCAGTTTTGGCCTAAAATTTATGTATTTTTGCTAATTTTTGCGGAAGGTAATTAAAAAAAGCCAAAAAACTTTGAAAAAGACTTATTTTCCAGAATCACCCCCTTTTGCACTTGTCCTTTTAGTGGCTTAAACGCTTGTGTGAATTTCCACAAAGAGTCTGAAAAACTAAATGTCCAAATTCTTATCCCATCAATTTCTTTTCTAAGGGGCTTTATTTTTCTCTATATCCCTTGTATTGCCAATATTTACATTTCATAACACCTGATATTTGAGCTCCTATCCTTTAATTTTTGCCGTTTTTTCGCAATTAGTGGCCTCTAATTCCGATCTGGTTCTTGGAAAATTTACCTCTTTTGTACAGTGTTTTATTAACGCTGTGAAAAATGGCTAAATGGGCAACCCCATCAGTCTGAATAACTAACTGTCCGATAGATAATTTATTTGACAAAAAGATTTTATCATCGTACAATATAATAGATTCGAAGCGAAATTGTTTATAGGAAAGACTCTGATGGGAAAGATGAAAGATGCACAGAAGCTCCCTCCGGTAGAGCAGTTAAGGGGAAGAACCCTTGGCAGAATACTAATAAAAATGGGTGTTCTGAGCAGGGACAAAGTCCATGAATGTCTTAAAATCCAGAGTCAGCGCCAAGGGGTACAAATAGGCCAGATTTTCCTTGAATTGGGCCTGGTCGATGAGGTCCAATTGCATATGGCACTTGCGGCCCAACGCGGAATGGAATATGTTAGCCTTGATGGTTTTGATATTCCTCCTGATGTGGTCGAAAAGGTGCCGGCGCAAATGGCAAAGACGTACCACATCATACCAATCGAATACAATCGAGAAAAAAATGAATTGACCGTTGCCCTTGACAGCCCCGATAACTTCAGAGCTACCGACGATCTAAGCACACTGATGGGTTTTAAGGTTACTGCGAAGATTACCGACCGCGATGTGTTGGAAAGTGCTTTGACGAAATATTACGAGACACAAGACGAAAACATCACTGAGCTAATAGATGAAATACAAGGTGACAGTTTCCTTGCGGAATTTGAGGGCAGGAACCAAAGTATCGACCTGGATGAACTGAAGGAACTGTCTGAGTCCAATCCCGTCAAAAAACTGCTGAACCTGGTTTTGTTGCAGGCGATTCGTGACAAGGCCTCGGACATCCATTTTGAGCCGTTTGAAAATGAGTATAAGATGCGTTACCGCATCGATGGTGTTCTCTATGAAATGGTTCCTCCACCAAAATACATTGCGGCGGCTCTTAGCTCACGTATAAAGGTTATGGCAAACCTGGACATCGCGGAGAGACGTCTGCCACAGGACGGCCGAATATCACTGACGGTAGAGAATAATCCAATTGATTTGCGTGTTAGTGTTCTGCCGACAATGTTCGGAGAAAGTGTTGTATTGCGTGTTCTGGATAGAAGCCAGGCTATGTTTGACTTGGGAGCACTTGGTTTGAGGCCGGATGACCAGGAAATACTCCGTCAGCTTATACACAAGCCTAATGGTATTATAATTGTTACCGGTCCCACCGGATGCGGCAAAACTACTACTCTTTACTCGGCATTGGATGAACTTAATGATATTGGGACGAAAATAATCACCACTGAGGACCCGATAGAATATGACATTGACGGTATTATTCAGGTTCAAATGAAACCGGCTATTGGCCTGAAATTCGCAAGGTGCCTAAGACACATACTACGTCAGGACCCCGATATTATATTAGTGGGTGAGATTCGTGACCTTGAAACAGCGGAGATTTCTGCCCAGTCCTCTCTGACAGGCCACATTGTGTTTACCACCCTGCACACAACCGATGCCCCAAGTTCGATAGCACGACTTTTAGATTTGGGAGTTGAGCCGTTTCTTCTTACCGCTACTATTGAAGGCATCCTCTCCCAGCGATTAGTGAGGAGAATATGTGAAAACTGCAAGACGCCGTTCGAGCCAAGTGAAGCACAGTTAATGGAATTACAACTTACACCGGATGATATTAAGGGTAAAAAGTTTCATTATGGCCGAGGCTGCAGCAAGTGTAACGGTACCGGTTATAGAGGTCGAATAGGTATTTTTGAGATTATGGTATTCAATGATGAAATACGAGACTTAGTTATGAATCAGGCTTCGACTGCTGTGCTGCGTGCGGCAGGCCAGAAAGCTGGTATGAGGCTGCTGCGTGATAACGGCCTGGCTGCAATATATGATGGCGTTACCACCATAGATGAAGTTGTAAAAGAAACGATAATGGAAGAAGCATAAGAGGGACTTGTTCATTATGAATCGGGACTTAATAGTTAATCGTCAAAACAGTGGAGGTATTTAAGATGCCGGTTTTTCAATATGCAGCGCTGGATGCACAGGGCGTAGAGATAAAAGATGAGATAGACGCCCTCAGTCAGAAAGAAGCGATAAGCAAGATACGGAATATGGGATATTTTCCCACGAAGGTCCGTGAGCGCGGTGTGGGGAAAAAAGCGGGAGCGAAAAAAGCTGCTGCGAGGCCGACGCGCAAGCGAGGTGCCGGCGGCAGGGTCAGAGTCAAATATATAACCCAGTTTGCAAGACAGCTTTCGACGCTCCAGGATGCGGGTTTGCCCATTTTGCGTTCGTTGAGGATTCTCGAGGAACAGCAAAAGTCTGGGACATTCAAGAGGGTTATCGGTTACGTAGCTGATGACATCGAGGGCGGTTCCACGCTCTCGGAAGCTATGGCCAGATATCCCAAAACCTTTGACCGGCTGTTCACCGGTATGGTTGCGGCAGGTGAGACCGGCGGTGTGCTGGATTTGATATTGTCTCGTGTGGCTGAGTTTATGGAAAAGGCCCAGAAACTCAAATCGCGAGTTAAAAGTGCGATGGTATATCCGGCTGTGGTTTTGACCGCGGCTTTCACTATTCTCTTGCTGTTGATGAAATATGTGATACCGCAGTTTAAGAATGTGCTTGAGGAGATGGTGGAAGGTGACTTGAACCGGGTAACGAAAACAGTACTCGGCATAAGCGATTGGATTGCATACCACTATGGCTGGGCGGTCATAATAAGCATTCCATTTGGAATAATTATTCTGCTCAAAATTGCGAGGAAGTTTCACACCGGCAGATATGTTCTGGATGCTATCAAATTGAAGCTGCCGGTTATGGGGCAGCTTACCAATAAAGTGTCGGTAACACGATGGACCAGAACACTCGGAACATTGATTGGTGCCGGTGTGCCGATTCTGGACGCCCTTAATGTTACGCGTGAGACAGCGGGAAACGAAGTCTTTGCCAATATGCTCAACAATGTCCACAATTCCATCAGGCAGGGTGATACATTTGCCGACCCTCTACGGCAGTCTAAAACCGTTGACTTAATCGTCTCCAATATGGTTGCCGTGGGTGAGGAAACAGGTGACCTGGACAAGATGCTTCTGAAAGTGGCGGACAACTACGATGAGCAGGTTGACGTGCTGGTTGCCTCGTTAATGTCGATGCTTGAGCCGATTATGATTATTTGTCTGGGCGGTATCGTTATGACTATTGTCTTGTCGGTATTTTTGCCAATGATACAGGTTATCACAACCTTAGGCACGCAAGCATAAGAACTGGATTAATAAATGAAAAGTTTAACTTAAAAGTAAGGAGAAAAGAAATGAAGTCAATCGTCAAACATTCAAACAGGAAAGCGGCATTTACTATTATCGAGCTGCTAACGGTTATGAGCATTATTGTAATCCTCATAGGCCTTCTTGTGCCGTCTCTGAATATGGCCAGACGGTACGCCAAGGAACTGACGCAGAAAAACCAGTTGCGCACCATTGGTATAGCAATAGAGTTTTTCAACAGCGAATTTGATGGTTATCCGCCTTCCGGTGCACTTGACGGAGCCGGTCAACCCTATTGTGGTGCGATGAAGCTTTGTGAGGCAATGTTGGGTCAAGACTTGATGGGCTTTCATCCGGACTCGGTCTTCAGAAGTGACGGAACTGATAATATCGGTAGACAACTATATGGGGCCTCTACACGGCGGTCCAGAAAAGAACTCTATCTACAACTTGAAAATGCCAATGTTTTCACACTGCTGAATATATACGGCTCTGATACCAGTGCTTTTTTGGGGCAAAATTTTGTCTTATGTGATGTCTATACTCGTACAATGCGAACAGGGGAAAAGACTGGTATGCCCATACTTTACTACAAGGCAGAGACCTCGAACAACCTGCATGACCCCAACACCGCACCAAGCCCTCAGGACAACATGGGTAATATCTACAATTACTGGGACAATCACGTCCTGGTTAGTCTCGGTAAGCCCTGGGAAGAGGCGAGCAAGACTACGACTACGGCACATAGCCTTTCAGACCCTGTAAGGTTCTACAAAAATACAAGGAATACCAAGATTATCCGCCCATCCAGACCTTTCCGAGAAGATTCTTACATTCTGATGTCCGCGGGGTATGATGGTGAGTACGGTACGGCTGACGATATATACAATTTTAAGTGGAAATACAGAGAATGACGGCTTCGGGGAGGTGGAAGTTTGAGTGTTTAGTTTTGAGTTGTATGAAGATTCTTCCCCTTCGGCTTAGCTCAGGGCTAAAGGCTTTTTGTGCTCAGAATGACAAAAAGGACGTTCGGAATAACATTTTGTTTTTTTCATTAGTTTCATAGGCATATAAAAAGAGGGAATAACTGTGAGGCGAAAAAGGACAGGATTTACGATGGTTGAGCTTTTAGCAGCCTTAGGGATAATAGCGCTGCTAATTGGGCTTCTTATCCCTGCTTTAAGTATGGTGCGCAGAACCGCAAAAGAAACAAAACAAAAGGCGCAGTTTGCCACTATCGACATGGCTCTTTTGGCCTTCAAAAACGACTATGGTGATTATCCTCGGTCTGACTGGCTATTGCCACCGGCACCGGGGAGCGATTACTGCGGTGCGCAGAAGCTCACCGAAGCCCTTTTAGGCTGGGACCTCTTAGGATTTCATCCGAAATCAGATTTCAGGTCTAACGGTTATAACGACGATAGAGTGTTCATATACAATGTTGACAATCCCGTTTTCTTCGACCAGAGAAGAGGTCCTTATCTGGAGCTTGCGAGTGCCAATGCTTTTAGATTAGGTAACATCTTTAATAATACCGGGCCTTTGGCACCGAATACTTTTGTCCTTTGCGATGTATTTGGTGCAGAGAAAATAACGTTGGCTAACGGCAAAACGGTCAGGGCGGGGGCGCCGATTCTTTATTACAGGGCGAACACTTCCGCCAAAACAATACGTGAAATTTACAATGCTCAGGATAACGACGCTCTTGTTATGATGAAACAACAGGCGGACGGTAAGATTCATCTCTTAGCGGACTCAAGCACCCAATATCAGTATTTTTATGATTATATCACGGACCCGAAGATAAGCGCCAGACCCTGGCCTTACAGGCCTGATTCTTACATATTGATTTCAGCGGGGGTAGATGGTCTTTACGGGACAGGCGATGACATTCGCAACTTTGGAAATTAAGCCCCCCATAACAAATTGCTCGCTTTAGTGTCTTGTCATTCTGAGCGAAGCGAAGAATCTCGCTATTTTAGGCAAGAGACCCTTCGCGGAGTTTACCCTTGAGCGAAGCGAAGGGCTAAGGGTGACATAGAAGATTTTGATTGAGCAAACGAAAGCTATGAAAAGTAACAAATACAAGCATGGCGTAACTCTTGTCGAGATATTAGTTGTGGTGGCTATAATCGCGTTGCTGGCTTCAATGGTAATCGGCATAGCCGCTCGTATCGATAATCAGTCCAAAGAAAGGTGTCTCGAATGTACTTGTGCACTGCTGGAATGCGCACTGCATGAATATTGCGAATACACAGGTAAATTTCCCGAACAGCCTGAAAAGAATTTTACAAATGCGCTCGTACATTCGGAATATCTTTATAGCGAGCTTTATTTGATACCGGAGTCTCGGAAGATATTGGAAAAAATCGCCGATTCCCTGCTAAAGAATGAATATGGAACTGCTGACACACCAGCGGAGATATATGACCCGTGGGGAATCGTGCTGGATTACAGATATGTCCCCGGTGACAATTTCCCGGAGCTGGTATCGGCTGGGCCGGACAAGATTTTCGGCACTGCCGATGATATAAATAACAGATGACAGATAACAGATGACAGAGGACAGAAGTCAGATAAGGAATATTGAAAATAGAACAAGGAATATCGAAGTAAGAAGTTGAGATTGCTTCGCTTGGCTTAGCCTCGCTCGCAATGACGAAACTATGAACCATAAACTACGAACTAAATCCGGTCTTACCTTGACAGAGATGGTGGTTGTTATCGCAACCATATCACTTCTCGTCGCTATTGGTTTGCCGGTTATGCATGTGATTCGTGAGTCATTCGAGTCTCGTACCGGCGGAAAGAGTATGATAAGCGCCGCTTTGTCCAGCGCCCGTGCTGTCGCCGCGAAGGAACAACGATACGCGGGCATACGGTTCCAGCAGGATTTGGCCGGCAACCAATATATGGTTTTCATAGTGCACGACTTTGAAAGAACAGGTTTGAACCCTGGTTTTCGGGCGGTTGAAGGCCTGAAGCCAATAAAGCTGCCAGAAAGTTTGGGCGTAATGGATTTGATGGTCAGAACTAACCACGGTACACATTGGACCGACGCGGAAGACCTCCTCGATGAGCTGCTTAAGGTGGCCTACCTTGATGACGCAAATCCACAGAATTTCGGGCTGGACCGAAAGAATAGATTCATTACAGATACATCCAGTTTTTCGATTGTTTTCTCGCCGAGCGGCAAGCTGATAATGCGCGATGTTCGCGTCAGAAACAGAGATGGAATTTACCAGCCAAATAATGGGAACTCCAATAAAGTATCAATGGATAGTATCTTCAATTCCCCTGATAATATAACAAATTACGGCGTGGGTATGTTCATTCAGGATGACTATGCTGAGCTGGGTTTGGGGGCGGAATCGGGCCGAAACAGGTTCGTTATATATGACAAAATCCGGTTTGATAAATTAAACGCGACGGAAAGGTTCAATTATTTAAGTAGTCTGGAACTAATCTATATAAACCCATACACGGGGACGATAATCTCGGCGGATTGATGAGCCTATGAGAAATAAACGACAATATAGAGGTTTTTCTCTTACCGAGGTTTTGTTAGCTGTCGGCACGCTTGCTATTGGGATGATTTTCATAGGCGGCACATTTCTCACCGGTATTTATTTTGCGACCATTGCCACTGAACGAACCACCGCGGCGGTAGCGGCCGACGAGGCCTTTGCAAAAATCAGTTTGTACGGCGTTAATCTGACGGAACCGAATTTGGTGGTTGACCAACTGGTACCATTCGAAGCGTTAAACACAATCGCCGCTGACGAGTTTGCATATCCTTCAACGAAGAGTTTAGCCCATAAACAGTATTACTGGTCCGCGTTGTGCAGGCAAGTGGATTCTAATACAACTAACCGGCTTGTTCAGGTAACAGTTTTTGTCAGCAGAAAAGTCGGGAGCAGAACTACATATCCGGGCGGAGCGACAAGGCCTGTTCCGGTTGAAGTTGGCGTTTCTACTGTTGCAGGGGCTGGTAACGAAAATAAGCTCACGGTAAATGTGCCGGGTGAGGAAACGTTCATCAATGACGGTTGTACGATAGCGGATAACCAAACAGGGCAGCTTTATCGAGTCCTGCAGCGTGATGCCGGTGCTCCTAACATAATCGTGCTCGACAAGGTTTGGCAGGGCGGTTTGAGCGGTTATGTGTGGGTGGTTCCGCCACCTCTCGGCGGCGGCAGATATCCCTGTATAGCGATATATCAGAAAGTAATCAGATTTTAACCACAGAGTTTTTAGTTATATAGATGATGGGAAATTTGTAGATTTGAAAAGTGAGCTAACCGATTTATCAAAGATGTTAAGCGGTTTAAAACGATCTATAAATCGATGAACAATGAACTACAAACTACGAACAAATAGAGCCTTTACTTTAATTGAGCTTCTGGTGGCTATCGGGATTTTGGCTGTAGTTATGTCGTTTGCGAGCGTGATTTTCAGAGTCAGCATTGGAGCTTATCGCACCGCAATCGCAAACACTGAAATTATGCAGAAGCTGCGGGCCATTACCAATCAGCTCAACACCGACTTCAAAGGCCTCAGGAAGAATGGGGAAATTTTCGTGGTGTGGGTAGCCAGTCCGGTATCTGCCGCTGATTATAAGGATAACGACCTTGACGGATATGAGAGGTTCGACAGGATAATGTTTTTTGCTGATGGTGATTTTCAATCTTATAAAGTTAACCCGATGGTTCGCGGCAACGTTGCAAGAATCTGTTATATGCTTGCTAAGAGGGGCAATTTCAAAGCACAGGGGCAGGACAGAACCAAGCGAGTGCTTGCGAGAAGTCTGCATATATTAACGGCTGACCCGCAGCTTGCTGATTTTCCGGACCCTAACAGATTAAGTGATGTACAATGGTATGAGTGGAACAACTGGTATGAGTACGACAAGATATCTTTAGAGGGCTGGAAGAAGATTGCGTGGGAGAACAAGATAGATATGCTCTCTGCCATGAGCGATATTCAGGTTGGCACCAGTAGTGTTAGCGAAGCAATCAGGGGAGTGACGGTTGAACCGGCGGACGCGAATTCGATTCATATGCTTTTGTGCCAGGGTGTGAGCGAGTTCAAGATTCAAGGTTGGTATGACGCCCAGCAGCGATGGATACCGGAGGTTGACCCCGATGGTAACGGGGATTTGGCAGATACACATTTCTTCTTAACTGACCCAAATCGTGTTCCCGGAGTGCTGTATCCCAATCCGCCTTACGGAGTCGTAATTATGAATAACATCAATTATCGAGGGCAGATAAATGAGGCGCATTTTAACACTATCCCGGGGCTTGGACGAGCGCTTAAGTTCACTTTCACGTTGTATGATTCCAAAGGCATTATAAAAAAAGGCATGACTTTTACGCACATTGTTTATTTAGATAAGTAGTTTGACAAGAATGAGAACAATAAACAAGAAATTTTGTAGGAGTACGTTTTCTGTCGGATCAGCCCTTATCCTGGCGGTGGTTCTGACCAGCTTGTTGGCTATCGTAGGTGTCTTGTTTGTAATGATGACCCGTATTGACAAAATAGCAACGTCGGCCATATCGGAAGACAAAGAACTGGACTTTGCGGTCGAAACAGTCATTGCAAAAATATCGCAGGAATTGGCTTCAGATGTCCCCGGCTCAGGGGCCGAATATCAGGACTATCCAGGCCCAAAGGATAAATGGCTGGCGAGTCTTGAGCCTTATGAATCTGGTGGCGATTATTACTGGCGGCAGATAAGCGATGTTACAGGATATTATTTGGTCGGCTATAACAGCGACATACAGGCAGAAGTTGTAAGTGAGTATGATGCGATAACCGATTTCAACAATCTGGTTGCTAATGCCGATGCCGACGGTGATGGCGTGGGCGATTCAAAATGGATTAAACTTGCCGATATAACCTCCGACAAAGGCAGACCAATTTATGCAGCCGTTAGAATTGTTGACAACGAGGCGATGTTGAACGTCGATACGGCTTACAAATTTGACCCGAGCGACCCTAATGCAACTGTTTTCGACATCGGCGGTTCAAGCCAAATGCAGATAAATCTTATGGCCCTGGCCGGCCGAGGGAGTACGCCGTCAACCGCCGCAGAAGAGACGAGTTTGCTTAGAGCAAGAGCAAATAACGGTGTTGGTGTTGACCCGCTGGATTTGCGTAAGTACGAGCAGAATGTTATTTGGTATTACGGTGCGCCGAACGGGGCTTATACGCCTTTTGATATTTCTGATGAGCTTGAGCTTCGTTACAGGTTCCTGTTGAATCATACCGGTATAGATACACGGCTGGAAGATTGGGGTGATGAGTTCAGAAAAAATACTTTGTCCACGCCTGTAACATCCGGCGGGGAGCCGTTAGATATCTGGTTCAAAAGGGCCTATGATGACGGCGGCGTTGACCCAAATTATTATGCGTATCGGCATTTTGCCACTACCTACAATATAGACCGCATTATTAATCCCACAGGCTCTGAGCTGAATAATGGAAAGATGATTAACGTCAATATGGCAGATGTAAGTTTGCTGTATGAGGCGATAAGTTTGGGGCTTTTGGAAGCCGACCCCAATTTTATATTGATGGACGCAAACGAGCTGGCCGGCCAAGCTGCTCAATTGGCGGTTAATATAGTTGACCATCGTGATTATGATACAGAGATAACTTGTTTGCCGGTTGGGCAGACGACGTATTACGGCTTCGAGGCCCAGCTGTTTATAAGTGAGATAGCGTTCAGTGTCAGCGAGACGGATGCAAATAACTCGGCGAATAATGAGTTTGCGATTGAGCTTTATAATCCGTTTGATGTAGATATTCCGTTAGGTAATTTCCGGCTGGAGCTTCGCCGACAAGATGGTAATGTCGTGAGCACGATAAATCTGGCCGGTTACGGAATAGCAGACGGCAGCCGATTTGTAGTAACCAACAGCTCTACCGCTTCGAGTGGGTTTGGTGTTACGAGTTTGATGCGAATGGGCGGGGGTAAGGAAGACCCTAACCTGGTATTAGTGACATATCGTCCTTTGGATACGGACCCGCCGACGTATGCTTTAAGTGAAAGATTTGACATTTATCTTCTGAGGACGACATCGGCTGAAGAGATATATCTTGATAAACAGCAAACCAAAGATGAATGGTTTAACTGGGATACTGTTAAAGGTACGAGGCAGTCTTACTGCAGGTCTGACAACAATTGGAACGTGGTATATCAGGATTTGCAGTCTGCGGCTGAGACATTGGGTGGAGCGAATAGCGCAGCCGGAGGACGAAGGAACTACAATCTTGAAAATTCTGTGGGCCCTTTTGTTACGGTGGGTGATATAGCGAGAGTCCTTAAAGTGGGGCCGAGTGCCGACCCCTGCGATATGATTGGTATGCGACTTGCAGCAGAGCCCGGCGAGGAGGTTGTCCGAGTTGATTTGCGGAACCCGGCTTTTGCGAATATTTTTCAGTACCTGACGGTCATCGACCCGGCATCCTTTGGGCAGGGAGCGTATGAAACGAGAATAAAAGGCCGGATAAACATCAATACCGCCCCGTGGTTTGTGATAGCGCAATTGCCCTGGATGGCCCCTGCAATCGCCCAGGCAATAGTTGCGTATCGAGATACAATAGCAGAAGGTTTTGAAAGTACCGGCGAGTTGATGCAGGTGCCACTGATGCTAAGGCTTGGGACCGATGGATTGGACAACTTGTATTCAGATATACCAAGAGGACCTGACCTCACCCAAGACACGGCCCGCGATGATTTTGAAGAGCGGGACGTGATTTTCTCGCGGATTAGCAATCTTGTTACCGTGCGAAGTGATGTTTTTACCGCTTATATTCTCGTTCGCATCGGTGTCGATGGCCCACAAAGAAGAGTTATAGCCATACTCGACAGAAGCCAAGTCAACTCTCCCAACGATAGAGTGAAAATCGTTGCGTTACACCCTGTCTCCGATCCGCGATAGGAAGCTGGGTTTACTTTTAAGGTTGCTCGGGCGGCTCGACATTTTCCTGCTGTTCCTCAGCAGCTCCTTGTTGCTGCTCGATTATCTTATACAGCTCCTCAATGGTTACTTGTTGTTCTGCGATAGTCTTTTCATGGTTCTCCATAACCAGCTCAAGCTCGGTAATTTCTTTTCGAAGCATCCCCTCATTTTTGGCTTGCTCGTTTAACTGGGCAGTCAGGTTTTTGATTCTTTCTTGTGCTTTTTCTGCTGCGGCCATCGCATTGTCTCGCTCGCTGACAAGTGGCTCGGCCTGCTCTT
>Ga0307439_1000819_pt1 | contig 20795 bp, 14 predicted proteins | sample SalMarWE160490MG_FD_202142 | JGI IMG/M metagenome (GOLD analysis project Ga0307439, IMG submission 202142) | Salt marsh sediment microbial communities from the Plum Island Ecosystem LTER, Massachusetts, United States - WE1604-90 | ecosystem: Environmental > Aquatic > Marine > Intertidal zone >... | reverse complement strand
GGGCGTGGAGCGGATCGATCTCTTCCAGCTCCACTGGCCGGACGAATCGGGGGTCCCGACCGAGGAGACCTGGGGCGGGATGAGCCGCCTGGTGTCCGAGGGCAAGGTGCGGGCCATCGGCGTCTGCAACTACGACGTCCCCCGGCTGGAGCGCAGCGAGAAGGTCCGCCACGTGGACTCGCTCCAGCCGCCGCTCTCGCTCCTGGCCCGTGCTTCCGCCGCGGACGTCATCCCCTGGGCCGCCGCTCACGGCACCGGCGTCATCTGCTACAGCCCCATGGCCTCGGGCGTCCTGACCGACTCGTTCTCGGCCAAGCGCGTCCAGCAGATGGCTTTCGAGGACTGGCGCCGCACCTCGACCAACTTCACCGAGCCCGCCCTGTCGCGCAACCTGGCCCTGCGCGACGCTCTCAAGCCCATCGCCAAGCGGCACCGGACCACGGTCTCGGCCGTCGCCGTGGCCTGGGTTGTGGGCTGGCCCGGCGTCACGGCTGCAATCGTGGGCGCGCGCCGGCCCGAACAGGTCGACGGCTGGCTCCCCGGCGGCTCTCTGCAGCTGACCGAGGAAGACCAGGCCCAGATCGCGGCCGCCATCGAGATGACCGGCGCCGGCTCGGGCCCGGTAAGGCCCCCGCGCCAGCAAGCCGGCCAATGAGCCAGCAAGCCGGATAGTGAGCCAGCAAGCCGGCCAGTGACCCAGCGAGCGCCAGTCGGCCTGCCGGCCAGCGAGCGCTACGAGACCAGTTCGGCCCCGGCCTTGCGGCAGTCCTCGGCGAAGGAGGCCTGGACCTCGGGCGTTGGCTCCTTGCAGGTGGGGAAGGCCACCAGGCGCACGAGCCCGATCTCGATGCACCGGCCGATGAAATCGACCCGGGCCCGGCCCGGCCGCTCGACGTCGTGGTCGGCGCAGTACAGCGACAGGCGCAGGGTGGCGGGGTCGCGGCCTATCTCCTCGCAGCGCGAGCGCGCCACGGCCATCAGCTCGGCCGCCTTCTCGGTGCCGACGTAGACCAGGTTCAGCTCGTCGGCGAAGCGGGCGGCAAGGCGCATGGTGACGTCTTTGCCGTTGCCGCCGACGATGATCGGCGGGCGCGGCTTCTGGATCCCCTTGGGGACATTGACTGCCTCTCGGACACTGGCGTACTTGCCCTCGAAAGTGGCCCGTCCCGGGGCGAGCATGCGGGTGATGATCTCCAGGTGGTCGCGCAGAGCGCCCAGCCGGTCGGCGATGGGCGGGAAGCCGTAGCCGTAGGCCAGCCACTCGTCCTCCTTCCAGCCGCCGCCGATGCCCAGTTCGAACCGGCCGTTGCTGGCCACGTCCAGCATGGCGGCCAGCTTGGCGGTGAGGCCCGGGTTGCGGAAGCCGGTGCAGATGACCATGTGGCCCAGGCGGACACGCGAGGTGACGCCGGCGATCGCCGTCAGGGTGGTGAAGGACTCGAAGGTGATCTCGTCCAGCGGATCGGGCACGGTGTGGAAGTGGTCGAAGACCCACTCCGACTCGAAGCCCAGCGCCTCGGCGTCACGCGCCAGGTCGAGGGTGCGGGCCCAGGCCGTGGCCGGGTCCCAGCCGTTGTACTCGTACTTCCAGCCCTGGGGGATGAGCAGGCCTACTTGCATCGCGGCCTCCGTAGAGTGGATTGGGACAAGGTCAGGCGGGCACCGACGCCCGCAGGAACGCGGCCGGTCCGTCCGTCGCCCGGATACGGTACTCGCCCGCCGACGCGGGCACCAGCACGGTCTCGAAGCGAGCCAGCCGGACCCGCTCGTCGCCGGCCAAAGCCTCGGCCGTGCCCTCGACGAGGGTGAAGACGTGGAAGCTGCTGCCGTCGGTCCGGAGAGACAGCGAGTCGCCGCCTTCGACCCGCCCCAGCTCCAGGATGAAGCGGGGGCACTGCAGGGCCAGGCCGAGGCCGCTCCCCGAAGGCGCGGCCGGCCGCCGCGGGGCCTCGGCCACCGCGGGCAGGGCCACCGCCACCGATTCCTCGATATGGAGGCTCCGCCCGGCCGAGAGCGGTCGCCCCCAGTCGTAGGCGCGGTAGGTGATGTCGCTCTGCTGCTGGATCTCGTACAGCAGCAGCCCGGGCCCCAGGGCGTGGAGCGTGCCGGCGGGTATCAGGACCGCCTGACCCGTTTCCAGCCCGACCTCGGCGACCACGTCGCCGGCCCTGCCCTGGCGGATGGCCGACGCCAGCTCGGTCGCGTCGACTCCGGGCCTGGCTCCCAGCAGGATGCAGGCCCCCGGCTCCGACTCGAGCACGAACCAGGCCTCGGTCTTGCCCGACTCACCGGGCCCGGCCAGGCGGCGGGCCTGCTCGTCGTTGGGGTGGACCTGGATGGACAGCCAGTCGGCGCAGTCGAGCAGCTTGATCAACAGCGGCCAGCCAGCGGCGTCGCGGACGGCCTCGCCGGCAGCCGCGGCGCTGCCCACCAGCCCGGCCCCGAAGCGGGCGGCCAGCTCGGACAGCGTGGACCCGGCCAGCCGCCCGGCGGCCACGACGCTCTCTCCGTACGAAACCCAGGCCTCGCCCACGGGCGCCCCGCCTCGCCGGAGGCGCTGCCCGCCCCAGATGCGTTCGCGGTATTGGGGCTCGAGGGTCAGCAGCTTCTGCCCGGGAGATGCCCCGGGCTGCTTCCTGGAGGCCAGCGTCCTTCCTCCGGTGCGATCAGCCAGAGGTTACACCGCGGCCGCCGGGCGTCGTGAACAAAGGCAATCGGGGGGCCGTCTGGATGCCCGATCGGCCGGCCAGAGAAGACGGGTCGCGACCGGAACGTGAAGGAGCCTCGGATGCGGTTGAGGCGAGGCAGGTGCGGGCTGAGGGCGATTGCCCTGGCAGCTGCCGCGTTCGCTGCCGGCGGCTGCGGCCTGGATGCGGCGGCGGGATCGCCCACGCCGATCGCCTTGCCTACCAACCTGCCCGAGAGCATGTCCTTCGAGCAGACGCTGCCGCTGTTCGAGTACGACCGCTCGCAGCCCTTCGACGTCCGTGAGCTCAGCGCCTGGCCGATCGGCGCGGCCACGCTCAGGGACATCTCCTACGACGGCGCCGGCCGGCTGCGGATGCCCGCCTACCTGGTCCTGCCGCCCGGTGAAGGCCCGTTCCCGGGCATCGTCTGGCTGGGCTGGTACGGCGAGTGGACCCACGTCCGCGACGAGTTCCTCCCCGAGGCCGCGGCCATGGCCGAGCGGGGAGTGGCTTCGGTCGTGGTCTCAGGCTACTTCCCGGCCTACCAGTCCCCCCAGGACAAGGACTCCGACCGGGCCGCGGTCATCATGCAGATCCGGGAGCTGCGGCGGGTGGTCGATCTCTTGATAGCCCAGGGCGGAGTGGATCCCGCCCGGATCGCTTTCGTGGGCCACGGCACGGGGGCCATGCACGGCCTGTCGCTCGTCGCCGTCGACCGCCGCCTGACGGCGGCCGCGCTCCTCGCGCCCAGCTCCTCGATGTCCGATCTCGTATTCAGCGGCTACGGCTTGGACCCGGTCGAGGAGCCCGCCTACCGCCGGGCCATGGCCCCTTTCGAGCCGCCGGCCATGGCTCCTCATGCCGCCCCGGCGGCCCTCTTCTTCCAGTTCGCCCGTGACGACTCCTTCGTGCCCGAGTCGAGCGCACAGCAGCTGTTCGATGCCGCCTCGCAGCCCAAGCGCATCGGCTGGTACGGGGGAGGCCACGACCTGGACGAGCAAGCGCGCGTCGAGCGCGACGCCTGGATGGAGGAGCGATTGGGGTTGACGACGAATTGACCTGGGGCCGGCCCGGCGGCGTAGATCCCTCCCTGCGCCGCCCTCCCCCCAAGGCGACCAGGACCCGGCGATCGGCGCCTCCCCGCCGATCCGCCACACGGGTCCGGAGCCGGGCGGCTGGGCCGCCCGGCTCCCACTCAGGGTTCGGGGCGGCGCTGGTCCCTCTCCACCTCGCCGCCCCGAACCCCAGCCCCGGGCGGCCGGCGTCTCAGCCCACGGGGCTCGGCTTGCCGAACAGGTAGCCCTGCCCGAGAGCTACGCCCAGCCGGACCAGCTCCTCGCGCTCGCCCTCGGTCTCGATCCCCTCCGCGATCAGCTCACAGCCCGAGTTGCGGGCGAAGTGGGCCATGCCGGCGACCATGGCCTGGCGGGCGGCGTCGGTGTCGATGCTGCGGACCAGGGAGACGTCCAGCTTCACGAAGTGGGGCCGCAGCTCCAGGATGTGGCGCAGTCCCGCGTAGCCGGCGCCGGCGTCGTCCACGGCCAGGCGGGCGCGGCTGCGGATCAGCTCCAGGGCCGAGACGAGCTTCTGGTAGTCGCTCACCTCGACGTGCTCGGTGATCTCCAGGACCACCTCGCGATCCGCCCGTTCGAGCGAGGCCACGAGCGGGACGACTGCCGAGGCCAGGGCCGGCGAGATGTTCAGGCTGACCCACGTGCCCCCGGGTAGCCAGGTGGCCGCCTCCAGCTGGTCCATCACGCAGGCCATCTCCAGGCGCACGCTCATGCCCGCCATGTGCGCTTCCAGGAACCGCTTGTCGGGCCGGGTTCCGTCGGCGAAGCGGGTCAGCGCCTCGTAGCCCACGATCTCGCTGTTGCGCAGCACGACCACCGGCTGGAAGACCGGGCGGAAGGCATGGTTGTCGATGACCTGCGTCAACAGGGCCCGCACGTCGGCCACGCGCCACTCCTCGACGAGGGCCGGGCCCATCAGCGCCGACGAGACGACGCCGAACTCGGTCAGGGTGGACAGGCGGTCGTGCAGCTTCTCGGAGCGGTCGCGGCGGACGGTCCCAACGCCCACGACGCCGACCACCCGGTCGTCCCAGCGCATCGATGCGAAGGCCTCCGCCACCGCCGACCCGTCCGGCGTGGAGCCCAGCTCGTGGACGTCGACCCAGGTGCCCTCGGCGGCCTGGGAGCGGATGTGCTGGGCGCGGCGGTGTGCGATCGGCTGCCCCGGCATCTCGTCGGTCAGGCATGCGCCGCGCGTGGCCAGCGGCACCACGGCGCCGGATGGGCCGAAGGCGTAGACACAAGCCGAATCGATCGATTCGAGGCGCATCGCCTCCTGACAGATGCTCTCGGCGGTCTCCTCCAGGGTGTCCGCTTGCTCGAGCCGGGCCAGGGACAGCATCGCCTCAGCCCGCTCCTGCATCTCGCTCGCCAGGCGCCGCGAGACCCACCTCTCGCTGATGACGAGCAGCCGCCAGCGGATGATGGTCAGCAGCACCACCGCCGCCGTCCCGACAGGGGCCGGGTCGACGTCTCCGATGTGGCCGTGAGGCACCGCCGCCACGCCGACGCAGGTCAGGATCGCCGCCACCGGGAGCCAGTCGGCGAGCGAGCTGGCGATCTGACGGTAGACCGGACCCCATCCCACCTCGTCGCTCCAGGTCATCCAGGCGTAGGTGGCCACCAGGATGCCGGCGCCGAACGACAGGTCTGCCAGCGAGTCTCGCTCCAGGCCGGCCAGCATCCGGTCGGCCCAGGAGACCCAGCCGACGCCCAGGATCAGAACGGCGAGAATGCCCGCCCAGATGCCGCGGAACGATGGGGCGGCCCGCATCGCAAACGCGGCCACCGCGGCGAAGCCGCCGCTGGCGAAGAGACCGGCCGCCATCACTGGGACCAGGTAGCCGTCCGGGCCGGCCGGCGCCTCGCTGCCCGTCCGCCATAGAGTGATCAGGACGGTGGTGCCGGCCAGAAGCATGATCCCGCCGTCGAGGATGGCGGAGGCGGCGGCCCTGCGGTCGAGGCGTCTGTAGAACGCCGGCGCCAGCACCGCCATGGCGATCGAGCCGGCGAAGGCAAACAATAGGTTGGCCACCAGCCAGGTGGCCCCCCGGCCGAAGGACGGCGTCAGATCGAGGGTCGCCAGGCCCATGCCCGCCAGGGCCATGGCCATCGCCAGCGGCCGGTAGAGGAGGGCCTGGTAGCCGCTGCGATGGGCCATCAGCAGCATGACTACCGTGCCCGGGCAGGCCGAGGTCAGGACGACCAGGGTGGCGGGGGGCCAGCTCCTGTCGTGACTGACCAGGATCTCGACGGCCAGCAGCACCGCGGTGGCGACGGCGCCGGCTGCCAGCACCAGGTGGGGGCGATCGAGCCAGCCGCGCCGTGCCCCGGGGAGGGCGGGCGCCTGGAATTGGCCCTCCGGCGCGGTGGGGAAGAGGCCCTGGCCGGGCAGGGCGATGTCACTGCTCAACGGCGGACCCCTCTCGCCCGGGCGTGCCCAAGCGGCGTCAAGCACGGCTGAGCCGTGGACGTTCCCGATGTTGAGGGCGGAGCCGCGTGGCCGGCCTCACCGGCCTCGGCGGACGCGGTCCCGCCGCGCGCCTGCCTGGAAATGTGACCCTCTATCGTCACTCATCCCGCGTGCGTCGCGGGGCCGTGACTCCCCGGTCTGGAGCGGGCACAGCTACCGAAGGGTCTGAGGCCAGGATTATCCCCCCGCTCGATCGGCCGGGAAGGTGGCCCGATGGTGGTACTAAAGCCTATCCGGAAGTAGCCGCGCTTCTCATGCATCGGGGCGAGGGCTTCCGGTTCCTTCAGGCTGTCGCCGCCCCGCTGTTGACGGGCTGCCGGCCGCAGGCGAGGCTAGGGCCGTGAACGAGATCCTCGAGCCGCAACCACTGGCCGCCGCCGACCGGGCCCGCTACGCCCAGGCTATCGCCTTCGCGGAGGCAGCTCATGACGGCCAGCTTCGCAAGGGAACCGATCAGCCCTATGCCGTCCACCCGCTGGAGGTGGGGGCCCTGCTGGCCCACCACTATCCGGAGAGCCCGGACCTGATCGCCGCCGGGTTCCTCCACGACACGATCGAGGACACTCACGTTCGGCGAGAGGACCTGGCACGGCGGTTCGGGCCCGAGACGGCCCGGCTGGTCGTGGCCGTGACCAAGCGCTGGTACAGGGCCCCGTGGTCGTTGGACGTGGGCGATCTCGACGTCGTCCGCCTCAAAGCGGCCGACTGCGTCAGCAACATCCGGGCCACGGTGGTGGATCTGCGCGCCCATGGGCCCCAGGTCTGGCACCGCTTCAGGGGCGGAGAACGGACCAAACGCGACTACTACCGCAGGCTCACCCATTCCATCGGCGAGGCGATACCGGCCGAGCCGCTTGCACTGCGACTGATCGAACTACAGCGGCTGCTGGAGGCCGAACGACCGGCCGCCCGGGGTGACGCCCGGCCGGGTTGACGCCCGGTCCCCGAGGCCGACACGCCTCGATCGCTAGACGACCGGGATGATCATCACGAACTTCTTCTGGTACTCGGGGTAGTTGACCGACTGGTCCCAGACCTTGAAGTCTTCGTAGAGGATCGCGGCCGGAACCTCCGAATCGGGCGGGCGCGAGTAGCCGTCGCGGTCCTTGTTCCAGAGCTTGGACTGGCGGTTGTACCAGACGTCCTCTATGAAGAGCGAGGTGACCAGGTAGTCGTCCGTCAGGGCCGGATCGGCGGTGGCCACGAAGCCCGAGACCACCCAGGCATGCCAGCCGTACCAGACCAGCAGGCCCGCCGGGCGGTTCGTGATGCGGATCTGCTTGACCGCCAGTTCGATGGCGGCCTGGCGGGTGTCCGTCACGGCCACCTCGAAGTGCCCGTAGCCCAGCTGGGTGAGGCCCTGGGCCCACGACTCAGGCTCGGGCGTGCCCTGGCGGCTGCGCTCGATCGAGACGCCCAGGTCGTAGAGCATGCTCTGGGTCTCCTCGGAGACGTCGGCCCCCTCGTCCATGATGTTCATCATCGTCTGCATGGCCGCCGGGATGCACCACTTGTTGGTCAGCTCGCCCACGAAATCGCCTTCGCGGAAGAGGTCCATGGCGAACTGGCCTTCGGGGGTGGGGACCGGCGTCGGGGTGGCCGGCGCCAGGCTCACATAGGCCGAGGGCGCGACTCGGGGAGTGGCGCTCGGGGCAACGGTGATCGTGGGGCTGGGGGTGTCGATGGCGGCCGTGGGGCGCTCGCGCGCCCAGGGAGTGGTGTCGGGGGTGAAGATGAGCGAGACTCCCTGGCTGGCCCACACGGCGGCCGCGAGGCCGGCGAAGATGAACACCGCCACGGCCAGCGCCCCGGCCGCCTGCCTGGCGACGGGCCGGCGGGGCGGCCTGCCGGACGCGGACCGACGGGCGTAGGGGCTCGTCAGGGGCTCGCGATCGAGCGCCGCGCCGGAGGAGGAGGCGGAGACCTGGTAGGCCTGGCGGCGGGGCGAGAATGCGGGGGCCGGAGGCCGGCCGATGGCCTCCATGCGCGGCCGCAGGGCCACGGCCAGGATCACGAGCTTGGTCATCATGCCCATGCCGTAGGCCGCGGGGATGGCCAGGATGCCGGCCGTGGGCAGCAGCAACTGGGCGGTGACCACGATCGCGGCGAAGCCGGCAGCCTGGGCGGCGGTGGGCAGGATCGTGTTGCGGGTGGCGTAGATGGAGCGGGCCAGCAGCTCTGTGACCGCTTCGAGCGGGATGGAGACGCTGAAGACCGCCAGCACCATCGCCGTCCGCTCGATGTCGGTCTGGGTGAACGCGCCGCCGCCCAGGACGATCGAGATCGCGAACTGGCCCAGGAACAGGGCGCACATGGCCGCCCCGGTGGACAGGACGGCGATGGTGGCCAGGTTGGTGCCGAAGACCTTCTTGAACCTTCGCCTGTCGCCCTCGTCGGCCGCTTGCGACAGGGCCGGGAAGGCCGCCAGCGCGAACTGGGTGCCGATCAGCAGGACCAGCGGAGTCTGGAAGTTCTGGGCGTTCTCGATGCGGGTGACCGAGCCGGGCTCCAGCGTCGAGGCCAGCCGCGTGAAGTAGAGGACGGCCATCATGTCCAGCGGCTGACTGATCATCTTGGGCAGCGAGAGCCAGATGTACTGGCCCAGGCCTTTGACCCGCAGGTTCAGGCTGGGCCATGGCCGGAACGACATGTGAAGAACGCCGATGAGGCGGATCCCCAGGTGCGCCGCCGCGCCGCCGATGGCACCCACCGCGGCGCCGTAGATGCCCATCGATTCGCCCAGCAGGAGCGTCCCGACGATGATGCCGCCCGGGTACAGAGCCAGGGCGCTGCCGTACCAGACCCACTTCTGCTCGGCGATCAGGACCTCGCCCAGGACCCACGACGCGGCGAAGAGGACCTGGGTCACGCACAGCATTCGGAACAGGTCGATGCCGATGGCCCGCTGCTCGGCGTTGAAGCCCGGAGCCACGAAATCCACGGCCTCCGGGGCGAAGGCGAAGAGCAGGACCACGACCAGGGTCATGACCAGGATGGCCAGGGTCAGGACCGTGCGGGCGAACGCGCGCGCCTCCTCTAGGGCCTCGTCGCGCAGGCCGACGTAGACCGGCACGAAGCAGGCGATCAGGCCGCCCATGAGCAGGAACTCCAGGGCCAGGGCGGGAACCGTGAAGGCGGCGTTGAAGGCGTCCGTGTCGGGGCCCTGGCCGAAGGCGTGGCCGATCACCTTGGTCTTGAGCACGCCCATGGCGTAGTAGGTGGCCGTCAGGACGACCAGGACCACGGCTCCCTTGGGCAGGGCTGTCTTCACGATGGCCAGCAATCGCTGGCTGTTGGCAGGCGGCGGCTCGTCCTCCCGGTCGGGTCGAGGCCTGCGCTCCGGCGTGTGGTGCCGCCGCGTCGCCCTATGCAATGAGTACCTCCGTGCAATCCGGGGCAGTGTGAGCCAGCGGCAAAAAGCGCGCAAGCGCGGCCCCCCGGAGGGTGCCCGGGGGATCGACGCGCGAGCCGGGGCCGGTGCTGCGCCCGTCCGTCGCCCGCCATCCGCAACGACTCTGATGCGGTGCTGGTTGTTGATCTCCGCCGGGAGACTGGCTCTTGGAACTTGGAGATCCCCGCTCGCAGCCGTTGCTTCCTGGTGGCGACAGACGCCGACCTTGTCATCGTCGCCCGCGTCCATCCCACTCCATACATGACCTAGTTCGACCTGTTCGGCTCGGACTTGGTCGCGAGCTGCTCCGGCGATCGACAGGGTGCCAGGTGGCTGAGCAGGCTGGGTGGACTGCTAGTTGCGCCACGAGTGATTGGCTGCTCGGGAGGCTAGGGACGGCTACTATGCGCCCAAACCCCACTAGGGAGGCGCGCCATGACTCTGCCCCGAAGAAGCGTCCGGCTGAAGGCGATCGGGCTGGCGATGCTGAGCGTCGCGTGCACTGTGCTGTGGCTCAACACGGCCAACGACCTGGCCCAGGGCTACTACCGGGCCTGGGGGCACATGGGGCAGGCGATCCTGGAGACCGGCGTCGCCCTGGCGGCGCTGCGCTGGACCGCCCTCGTCGGGAAGCTGCAGACGGCGGTCGGCGCCGTCGTCGTGATCGCGTACCCGATCCAGGGGGCGGTGCGCAACCTCCCGATGGACTCGGTCTGGATCGTGGAGCTGATCGTCGTGGTGCCGGCGCTGCTGGGCGGGATCGCGCTCTGGCTGAGCGCCTGGGTTCGTGCGCACGAGGAGGCCTGAGGCCGCTCGTTCGGCCGGCCGAAGCTGTCGGTTCGACCGCTCGGAGGCACCAGACCGGCCTGGCAGCCCGTCGCCAGCCCCTCTTGACATGTCAATACCCCCCAGGGGTATACAGGGCGGCGGAATCGGCGTAGAATGGCGCGCAACGAGGCCTGTCAAGACTTGACAGGCCGTTAGCTGTGTCAGGCGCAGGAGCGGGCGGCGCGGAGGGCTAGCGAACGTGCGGGCCGTCTCCGGCGTCTGATTCGGCAGGAGTAGAGAGTGGCCGTTGGCGTCGCCGCGGAAGTGAAGAGCAAGGTGTCGGTCCTCGACGTGGTCGGCGAGGTCGTGGTCCTCAAGAAGGCCGGCACCACCTACAAGGGGTTGTGCCCGTTCCACGGTGAGAAGACCCCCAGCTTCGTCGTGACTCCGGCCCGCGAGTCGTGGCATTGCTTCGGCTGCGGCGAGGGCGGCGACATCTTCAGCTTCATCATGAAGCGCGACGGGTTGTCCTTCCCCGAGGCCCTGAAGCGGCTGGCGGCCCGGGCGGGCGTGGAGATCGACGAGCGGACCACTCGCGAAGATGCTCGAAGGGCCCGCCTGCGCGAGGTCCTGGAGCAGGCCGTGGCCTTCTACCACGCCGTCCTGACGCAGTCGAAGGTGGGCGCGCCGGCGCTCGAGTACCTGCACGGGCGTGGCTTCACGGACGAGACGATCGAGCGCTTCCAGCTCGGCTGGGCGCCCTCCGGCTGGGACCAGATGATCAAGATGCTCCAGAGCCGCCGCCAGGTCTCGCCGGCCGACCTGGCCGAGGTGGGGCTGACGAGCCAGCGATCGGGCGGCCGGGGGGCCTACGACAAGTTCCGAAGCCGGATCATCTTCCCCATCCGTGACGCCTCCGGGGCGGCGGTCGGAATGGGCGGGCGAATCCTGCCCGGGGCCGCGGGGGCCGCGGCGGACTCGAATGCGCCCAAGTACCTCAACTCACCGGCCACGCCGCTTTTCGACAAGAGCCGCACCCTGTACCTGATCGAGCGGGCCCGCGGCGCCATGCGCAAGGAGGACCAGGCGGTCCTAGTCGAGGGCTACACCGACGCGTTGATGGCCCACCAGGCCGGCTTCGAGAACGTGGTGGCTTCGCTGGGGACCGCCCTCACGCCCGCGCAGGTGGCCCTCATCGCCCGCTACGCGCGAGAGATCGTCCTGGCCTACGACGTCGACCCGGCCGGGCAGCACGCCGGCTCCATCGGGGGCACGGAGCTGTACAAGCTGATCGGCTTGCTGGCGGCCGAGGGGACGGGCGTGGAGATCACCAACGTCCGGGTGGCCCGGCTGCCCGAAGGCAAGGACCCCGACGAGGTGATCCGCGACAACCCCGACCTGTGGCGCGAGGCGGTCCGCACCGCCCAGCCGATCGTGGAATTCCTGATCGACTACTACGCCACGGCCAACGACGTCAGGACGCCCGCGGGGCGGCGGGTGACGGTGTCGTCGATGATGCCTCTGCTGCGCGAGATCCGCGACCCGGTCCTGCGCGACGGCTACATGCAGACTCTGGGGCGGCGCACCGGGGTGGAGGAGCGGGTGCTGCTGGAAGCCCTGCGGGCGCCGACGCCGGTCAGGGACGGCCGTTCGGGCGCGGCGAGTGGGACCGGGCGCTTCACCGCCGACGCCGTGCTCTCGGCGCCGGACGCCCTGGACAGCAAGGCTGAGCTTCGATCCTTGACGCTGGAGGAGGCGCGTCTGCTGCGGCTGCTGCTGCTCGCCCCGGATCAGCAGGAACGTGTGGCCGATACGCTGCGGGCCCAGGAGGCGCGTCTGCCCAGCACCCCGGCTCGGGAGCTGCTGGCGGCGATGCTGGCCGATCGGGAGCGTGACCGCGAGGCCGGCGGCTCGGGGCGCTTCGAGCGTGGCCGTTTCCTCGACTCCCTGCCGCCGGAGCTGCACGGATTGGCCGTCGCCCTCTACGCCGAGCGCGGCCCGGACCCCGCCGAGCTGGACGAGGCGCGCGTTCGCATCGGCGTGGATCAGTGCCTGCTGGCCATGGAGGCCGACCGAATCGAAGAAGAGATCCGCTTCAACGCGGGCGAGCTGACCGAAGCCCAGGCTGCCGCCGATTCGGCCGCCGTGGCTCGCCTGCTCGAAACCCAACGCAATCTCAACGAGGCTCGTCGCTCGCTCGACCGACGCCGGCAGGAGACGAGCCTTCTCGCACCTGGAGGACACCGATGACCGATCCCCTGGACAAGCAGCTGGTGGAAGTGGCGCTCTCGGGGGTTGGCCGCCGCAAGGTAGACCCCGAGGAGGCCAAGCTGGCCGGCGTGCGCGGCCGGCGCATCGCCGACGAGGAGCCGTTGGACGACGAGCTCTCCGAGGACGAGGAGGCGAGCCCTTCGGACAGCCTCGAAGCTGAGGATTCCGACACGGGCATCGAGACGATCGACGAAGAGGGCTCGCCCGAAGCCCAGGCGACCGGCGAGGGGCCGGCCAAGCTCGACGCGGAGGCGCTCGAGGAGCCGACGCCCGAGGAACTGGAAGCCCTCTCGGCTGACATGATCGGGATCGACGACCCGGTCCGGATGTACCTGAAGGAGATCGGCAAGGTCGCTCTGCTGACCGCCGAAGAAGAGGTCGTCCTGGCCAAAGCGATCGAGCTGGGCGAGCAGATCGCGGAGGAACCGTGGAAAGCGATCGTCTCGCTCCACGAGTGGACCCACCACGACACGGAGCGCAAGACCCGAACCCTCAAGCCCCAGCACAGGCTGCCTTTCGGGCCGGAGGCCTCCCGCCTGGTGGAGAGCTCCATCCGGGCCAGGGACGCCAGGAAGCTCCTGACCGCGACGCCCGACTTCCACCTGATCAGGGCCGGCAAGGAGGCCACAGCCGACACGACCAAGGGCCTGATCAAGGAGCTGCGCCACCTGGTCACGGCCTACAACCACTCCCCCTCGCCGGACACCTTCCTGCCGCTGCTGGACCGCGCCTACTACGCCGTCCACAACGGCGACCCGGACGCGCGCGACAACAGCGGCCTGTGGGCCATCTACACCTGGACCCGCGAGTCGGTGGCCTATCCGGCTTTGCAGCGCTGGATCGAGGCCGGCAAGGACGCCGATCTTCTGCGGCTCCTGGGCTGGGATCCGGACGTGCCCGCGTCCACCAAGCTCTCCCGCCGCCGCGGCGAGCTGGTTCGCATCGGGCGCGACGCGCGCGAGCAGCTGACCTCGGCCAACCTGCGCCTGGTGGTCTCGATCGCCAAGAAGTACATCGGCCGCGGCATGAGCTTCCTGGACCTGATCCAGGAGGGCAACATCGGCCTCATCCGGGCAGTGGAGAAGTTCGACTACGAGAAGGGCTTCAAGTTCTCCACGTATGCCACGTGGTGGATCCGCCAGGCCATCACCCGCGCCATCGCCGACCAGGCCCGCACGATCCGAATCCCGGTCCACATGGTGGAGACGATCAACCGCCTGATCCGGGTCTCGCGAACGCTCCTGCAGGAGCTGGGCCGCGAGCCGACCGTGGAGGAGATCGCCGAGGCCATGAGCCGCGGCCAGGAAGTGGTGGTCACGCCCGAGAAAGTGCGCGAGATCATCAAGGTCTCCCAGGAGCCGGTTTCGCTGGAGACGCCGATTGGCGAGGAAGAGGACTCGCACCTGGGCGACTTCATCGAGGACCGCGGCGCGCTGGCGCCGGCTGAGGCGGCTTCGCACCAGCTCCTCAAGGAGCAGGTCGAGGCGGTGCTGGACTCGTTGACCGGCCGCGAGCGGCGGGTGCTGCAGCTTCGGTTCGGGCTCGAGGACGGCCGGGCCCGCACTCTCGAGGAAGTGGGCAAGGAGTTCAACGTCACCCGCGAGCGCATCCGCCAGATCGAGGCCAAGGCCCTCCGCAAGCTGCGCCACCCGTCCCGCAGCCGCAAGCTCAAGGACTACCTGGAGTAGGGGGGCGTGGCCGCGCGGGGGCGTGGCCGTGCGGGGCGGGGCCGGGTCGCGCGGGGCGGGGTCGCGCGGGGGCGGGGCCGCGCGGGGCGTGGCCGCGCGGGGTTGGCCTCTGCTCCGTTGGATCGCCCGAATCCAGATACCGGATAGCGGCTGCGCGCCGATGTCCTGGCCCGATACCCGCCGGGCGGGCACGTCGGCGGCTTGCGACCGCTCGTCGGCCCGACACTGAGTTGAGTTGCCCAGATCGACGTACCGGATAGCGGCCGCGCGCCGCCCAGCGCCGCTTCCACCGCCGCTCTGCCCACAGGACGGGCAAGATGGCGCTCGTCCGGCGCCGGACCGCCGAAGTACCCACGCGATGGGAACCATCAGGAGCCATCAGAAACCATCGGCTTCGGGCGTTGGCCCGGTAAGCGCTGGATAAGCGGCGCGGTGGACGATGGCGCACGATGTCGACCAGAGCGAGACCGTGCGATCTCGGCACCGAACGGGCCCGCCAGATCGTCCAGGAGCTGGGCCGCGAACTGCGCCTGGCCCGGCTCGGCTACGGCCTCAGTCAGGCGCTCGTGGCCCGGCATGCCCGGACGTCGCGCTCGCAGGTCAGTCGGATCGAGCTGGGTCAAGCACCCCGGGTGTCGGTGCTGGAGCTTGGGCGGCTTCTGTCAGTTGTCGGCCTGCGACTGAGTGCGCGAGCCTATCCGGCTGGCCGGCCGATCCGGGACAGGGCCCACCTTGAGCTGATGCAGCGTTTCAGGGCGAGGGTCGCGCCCTCGGCTTCGTGGCGGTTCGAGGTTCCGGTGGGGCCGGCAGATGATGGCCGAGCATGGGACGCGGTCCTCTGGTTCGGGTCGTCGGCCGTCGCGGTCGAAGCCGAGACACGGCCCACGGACGTCCAGGCCCTGCTCCGGCGTCTCACTCTCAAGCTGCGGGACGATGGGACGGTTGTCGCGACTGTCCTCCTTCTCTCGGATACCGCGCACAACCGGTCGTTGCTGCGCGAGTACCGCGACGCCATCAGGGCCGAACTGCCGGCCTCGTCGGCCGAGATCCTGCGGGCGGTTCGCGAGGGGCGGCCGCCATCTCGGGGCGGCGTCGTGATGCTCTGAAGCTCACCCTCGTGGCGGCACCCGTGGGCATCGGGCCGGCTCGGAGACGAAGCCTGCTACGATCCGGCGGAGCGGCCGCCCACCGGGCTCGGCACGGAGGAGGACACGAATGAGCGCTGACCGTCCCGGGCCCCTCGTCTCGGCCGAATGGCTGGCCGCGCAGCCGGGCGACGCGAATCTGCGGATCATGCACGTCTCGTCCGACCGCAAGGCGTACGACCAGGGCCACGTTCCCGGCGCGGTGTTCTGCGACCTGCACGCGGACCTGGCCAGGGAGCGGCACCGAGCCTCGAACGGGCGCCGTCAACCGGCAATACCTGGTGCCGACCCGCGAGGACGTGGCCGAGACCCTGGCCCGCTGGGGAGTAGCTCCGGGGATGCGCATCGTCCTCTACGACGACGCCGGCCAGGGTCGCCACGCCATCCGCGGCTACTGGCTGCTGCGGCTCTACCGCTTCCCGTCGGATCGAGTGCACGTCATGGACGGCGGCCTCACCGCGTGGCAGGCGGCGGATCTGCCGACAGATTCCGAAGAGACCGTCCCGGCGCCCGCGGAGCCCGCTGAAGCCCTGGGCGAGCGCGACGAGTCGCTCATCGCCACGGCCGAGCAGGTCCTGGCATGGAGCCGCGAGGCCTGCGCTCCCGGCGGCCCCACGCGGCTGCTGGACGTGCGGCTCCTCGACGAGTACCTGGGCCACGACGTCCGCGCGGCCCGAGGCGGCCGCATCGCCGGCTCGCGGTTCCGGGTCTTCACCGACTTCATAGCCCCGGACGGCAGGCTTCGCCCGGCCGTCGATGCCGTGGCCACCCTGAAGGCCACCGGCGTGGAACCTCAGGAGTTGCGCGCTATCTACTGCCAGGGCGGAGTTCGGGCGGCCCTGGTCTGGTTCGTCCTGCACGAGCTGGCCGGCTTCCCGGAGGTCCGCAACTACGCCGAGTCGTGGGAGGAGTGGGGCAACCGCCCGGAACTGCCGGTGGAGTTGTAGGGCGGCCGGCTGGGCGTTGTAGGGCGGCCGGCTAGATGTAGGTATCGGCGACCGATCGGATCCGCAGCGCCCGTGCGGCTTGCTTGACCGTCCAGCCTTCCGGCAGCTCGAATTCGACCGTGAGATCTCGGCCGGCGGGCAGATCGAAGTAGTTGTCCTCGAAGATGGCGTCGGCCCCTTCCAGCGACAGCTCGACCCAGCGTGCCAGCGCGTCCGAACGGAGCCGGACGGCTCCCCGACCTCCGTCCCCCGAACTGCCGGCCGGCTCGACCGACGACTCTATCGCGGGGGTTCGCAGCGCCAGCCGCTTGTCCGGCTCGAATGTGAGGACGGTTCGCGCCCCAAGCTCGCCCTCCCGCCATAGCTCGGCCACCAGCACCGTGCTCGAGCGCAGCTCCGCGCCGGGCGCCTCGCAGACCCGTAGCCGCGTCGTGGCCAGCGCCGCCGCCGCGACCGTCTCCGCCCCGGCCGACAGGACGTTGCCGTCCAGGTCTTCCAGCGACCAGCGGACTTCGGCCGCGACAGGTTCCGCCAGATCGTTCGTGACGGCGACGCTGACGTCATCGCCCTCCGCCAGGCAGGACAGCAGGATCGGGGCGAAGAACCGGCGCGAGGCGTAGTGCAACGCCTTCCACCGTCCGAAGTAGTCGATGCTGGACCAGGAGCTGACCGGCCAGCAGTCGTCGAGCTGCCAGTACAAGGCCCCGCTGCAATGGGGCCGCTGGCGCCGCCAGTGCTCTGCGCCTACCCGCATCGCCTCGGCGTGGAGGATCTGACTTAGGTAGACCAACGACGCGAAGTCCATCGGCAGGCGGAACTGCTGGGCCAGGTAGTAGAGGATTCGCGCGTTGCCGGCAGGGCAGCGCTGATGATGGTCCATCATCGGCGAGCCCAGGTTCCAGTCGGCCGGATCGGGGGCGAAAGCGGCCACCGTGGCCATTGCCGGCAGGGATTCGAAGCCGAATTCGCTGACGAACCGCCACGTCGTTTCGCGGTAGCTCTCGAACGGCGCCAGGCCGTGCCAGACGACCCACTCGTGCTCGTCGCCGCTGCGGTCGCCGATCGGCGCTTCCAGCGGCCTGCCGGACGAGGGCGAGCTGAGCCAGTACGGCGTCTCCGCGTCGCGATCCGCGACCCAGGCCGGCAGCGTCTTCGAGAAGAACTCCAGGTAGGCCGCGCGGAGCTCCTCGCCGTCGGGGCGATCCCAGCCCCAGACCGCCCAGCCGCGCTCCATCTCGTTGTTGCCGCACCACAGCGCCAGGCAGGCGCGATGGCGGAGCCGGCTCACCTGCTCGGCGACCTCCACCTCCAGGTTGGCCAGGAAGGCGGGGTCGTGGAGCGGGTAGACGCTGCAGGCGAACATGAAGTCCTGCCAGACCAGGATGCCCAGGCGGTCGCACAGGTCGTAGAAGGTCTCCGATTCGTAGTAGCCGCCGCCCCAGACCCGGATCATGTTGTGATTCGCCCGGGCCGCCGAGCGAAGCAGCATCTCGAGCCGGTCGTCCGAAACGCGAGCCGGGAATGAATCGGCCGGTATCCAGTTGGAGCCCCGGGCGAAGATGGGCACGCCGTTGACGACGAAGGTGAACGACTCGCCCCACTCGTCCGGCTCCCGGCGCAGCTCGAGCGTACGCAGGCCGAGCCGGTAGTCGCGGCGGTCCAGCGTTTGCCCGCCTGCCGTCAGCTCGATCTCGATCCGATAGAGCGGCTGGCCGCCCAGCCCGTTCGGCCACCACAGCTCCGGCCGATCTATCTCCACCGATAGGGTGGCTGCCGTGTCTTCCGGCCCGAGCGCCGTCTCGACCGACTCGGTTCGGCCGTCCGGGTGCTCGATCCGCATCCGCGCCGCCAGCTCTCCGGGCTCGGCACGCTCGGTTCGCACCTGGGCGCTGACTCGTGCCCGGTCGCCGTCGACTCGCTGCGCCAGACGCACGTCCTCCAGTCGAGCGGTGCTCCACGCCTCCAGCCTGACGTCGCGCCACAGGCCCACGTTCGGCAGCTTGGGGGCCCAGTCCCAGCCGAAGTGATAGGGCGGCTTGCGCAGGTAGGGCGCTCCGGGCAGCGTGTCCTTCGGCCTGTCGAGCGGTCGGACGGCGTCCAGCTCGGCGCCGCGCCGCACGGCCGAGCGGAAGACGATCGACAGCTCGTTGGCACCCGACCGCAGCCGGTCGGTGACGTCCCAGCTCCAGCGGCGGAGGGCGTTGTCGGCGCTGCCCAGGAGCTCGCCGTTGAGGCGAACGTCGGCCAGGGTGTCGAGGCCTTCGAAGACGAGAGCCTGGCGCCGCTCCGCCGTCACGTCGCCGTCGACCGCGAGCGAGCGCCGGTACTCCCAGTCGGCCTCGGCGACCCACTGGACGCGTAGCTCTTCGTCCGCGACGAACGGATCGGGGATTCGGCCGGCGGCCATCAGGTCGGTGTGGACGCCGCCGGGGACCCGGGCCGGCAGCCACTTCTGCGTGCCTGCCTGGCGGAACTGCCACGTTCCGTTGAGCGAGCGGTGGATCATCCGTCTCCTCGCGCCGACCGCCGCGCCGTTCCGCGGCGTCGTGCTATCCTGTCGCGCGGCGCCGCAAGGGCGCCCCGATCGCTTCCGCGATCGTAGTCGCTCCGGCGTAGCTCAGTCGGTAGAGCGGGCGGCTGTTAACCGCTTGGTCGTAGGTTCGAGTCCTACCGCCGGAGCCAATCCTCCTTCGGCCGGCCTCGGCTTCGGCTGCCCCAGTGCCCTTCGGGCACCCTTTCGGGCCGACGGCTCTGGCCCGCGTCTCGGTCAGGGGCGAGAATGAGCTGACGGACGAGGGTGAGCGGTGAGCGATCGACAGAAGGTGGTTCGGAGCGGCCTGCTGGCCCTTCTGTGCGCCGGCTGGCTGCTGGGGCTCGGGTCGCAGGTCTACACGCGTCAGCAGACCGGCTACATGGACGTCTTCCCGCCACAGATACTTCTGGGTGTCCTGCTGTGTCTGGGGGCTGGCGCGGCCGTCCGAATCGCGGATCGCACAAGGCGCACCTGGAGACGGGGCTCGCTGGCCGGGATTGCCATGCTGGGTTCGATGATCGGCGGCTATCTCCTGCTCACGGTCCTGATGTGGAACCCGATCTGGTCCGAGGGAGAAGGGGAGACCTGGTTTTCGTTCCTGGTGGAGGCGTGGTTCTGGATCGGCGTCCCGCTGGCCGTCGGGGCCGGGTTCGGGGCGCTCGGCTGGCTGACGGCCGATCGGCTGATGGGCGGGCCGGCTACCCGGCCGCCCCAGGCGCCGGGAGGCCGTCAGCCGATCTCGTAGCTGCCGAACAGCTGGCAATGGTCGCCCGGAGGCGAGCAATCCATCCAGGTCGAGGCGGGCCTGATCGGGCCGCCGCTGAGTTGCAGGTCGATGCGCATAAACCCGAAGGGCAGGAACGCCAGGCGGCTGGGCCGCCACGTCCAGCCCGGCCCCTGCCCCACTTCCAAGTGGGTGTCGCGCAACCCGGCCGCCAGGACGCGATACTCGGGCTCGGTCGGGGCGGTGTTGAAGTCGCCCACCAGCAGCAGCCGCGTGTCCGGGGCCGCGGCGGCGGCTTCGACCCGCTGCCGGATCTCCGCCACCTCGGCGTCGCGGATCGCGGGGTCGTAGGCGACCGGCAACCGCAGCGGCGTGACCGTGCCGATGTCGGCGTGCATGGGGTGGCCGACGATCAGGTGCACCGGGCCGCGAGGCGTGGCGACGTCCATCTCCAGGAATGCCGGCGCCAGGCCCGACTGGAGGCCCGAGACGGGATATCGGCTGAGGACCGCCAGGCCCCAGGGCCCCCATTGCGGGGCCATGGCTCGGTACTGGTAGCGAGCCGTGAGGGCAGCGTCCGCCTCGATGGCGGCGGCCGCATCCGGCTCGACCTCCAGCAAGGCGACTACGTCCGCGTCCACGCCGGCCAGCTCGGCGGACTGCTCGGCCGGGGCGCGCATCCCGTACTGCACGTTCCAGCTCATGACCGTGAGGTCCTGACGTCCCGCGCCGCTCCACGGCAAGGAGAGCCACTCGGATCCGAACAGGCAGCCGCCCACGACCGCCAGCACGGCCAGCCCGGCTCCCAGCCGCCGGGCCCGCACGAACAGGGCGACCGGCGACAGGAGCACAAGGACCGCCAGGAAGATGTGCTCCTCGAGGATCGCCAGCAGTGCCAGTGGACCGGAAGCGGGCGCCAGAACGAAGATCAAGAGGGCCGCGAGAAGCAGCGCCGCCGGCACCACGACCAGCAGATCCGGCCGAGACTGCGGTCTCATGTGGCGAAACCCGGACGTAAGTCCCATAGGCGGGGCAGTTTACGCGAAACCCGGAGACCCGCTACACTACCGCCCACGATGAACAGGTACGCCTTCG
>Ga0307439_1000810_pt1 | contig 20931 bp, 14 predicted proteins | sample SalMarWE160490MG_FD_202142 | JGI IMG/M metagenome (GOLD analysis project Ga0307439, IMG submission 202142) | Salt marsh sediment microbial communities from the Plum Island Ecosystem LTER, Massachusetts, United States - WE1604-90 | ecosystem: Environmental > Aquatic > Marine > Intertidal zone >... | reverse complement strand
TCATGTAGGTGTATCTCAAGCCCAGATCCATGGTCCAGATGAGGTCTGATGTGTTCTCGGCCAGTAGACGGTAGCGTCCTTCACTCTCTCGTACGGCCTCCTCCATCTGCTTCCGAGCGGTGATGTCATGCCATATGGTCTGAATGAAGTCTTTCCCCCGGATGGAGATAGCCTTGGTCCTTACTTCGATGTTGCGTATCTCGCCGCTCTTTGTCCTGTGTTTCGTCTCAAAGGTATCGCCCTCCTCCTTGACGATTCTCTCGAGGTGCTTTGCTACTTCATCGGGGGACTCAATGACCTCAATGTCGGGTATCTTGAGCTTTTCGAATTCCTCGCGGGTGTAACCGAGGGCCTGGTGCGCCCTGTCGTTGAACTGCACGAACGCTCCGGTCTCTGCGTCAATGAGGAGAATTGAGTCCGCCGCTTGCTGGAAGATAGCGCGGTACTGCTCCTCGCTCTCCCTCAGGGCATCCTCCATCTGCTGGCGGTCAGTGATGTCACGGCCCGTAATCTGGATTCCGGCGTACTGGCCCTCCTCATCGAAGAGGGGATAGCCGTTCCATTCCACCACCCTGATTCCCACCGGTGTGACCTGGCGGTTCGCAAACCCCGTTGCCAGTTCCTTCCCTGCTCTCGCCTCTCGGATCGCCTGGGCAGTTGGCTCCAGATCCTCCGGATGAATAGAAGCTCTGGAGTCGGTACCCAGGAGTTCCTCTCTCGGCTTTCCATAGAATTGGCAGGCGGCGTCGTTGAGGAAGACCCACCTGCCGTGCTTGTCCAGCTTCGCGATTATGTCCCCTGTCAGGTTGGCAGTAGCGATGTATTCCTCTGTCTTCGCCGATAGGGCGTTCTCCATCCGTCTGCGCTCGCTGATGTCGCGTGTGATGCCCAGAAGCCCGACAGCCTGGCCATCCGGGTCGCGCAGAAAAGTCACTTGGACCTCGGTCCAGATGGTGGAGCCGTCCTTGCAATTGAGCTCAAGCTCCAGCGTCCGCGACCGGTGCAAGTCCTTCTGCCCCGTCTTTTCCATGGCCAGTTCTTCTGCCAGAGCCTTCCTGGCAACCTCGAGGGAGGCAGGAGTCATGCTTTCTGCCAGCGTGCCGCTCATTACTTCCTCAACGCTGTATCCGCGCATACGCGTGGCCGCAGGACTGACATAGGTATACTTGAAGCTCAGATCCGTAGTCCAGATGATATCTGATGCGTTCTCGGCAATGAGACGGTAGCGTTCCTCACTCTCTCGTAGCGCCTCCCCCGTCCGCTTGCGCTCGCTGATGTCTAGAAATGAACCCATCATGCAGATAGGTCTACCAACCTCATCTGTAACCATGCTTGTCGATAGCTGGATATCCACCGTTGAGCCGTCTTTTCTGGTGGCGCCCAGTTCGCCTATCCAACTCCCCCTATCACGCAATGCTTTTCCTACCTCGCGCGCCTTCTCTTTCGTCTGCCAGAATTCTGTAACGGACTTTCCCAGAACCTCCTCAGCATGGTCATATCCCCACATCCTGAGCAAGGAGGAGTTCACGTAGGTCAGATTACCTTGGGGGTCAGCCAAAGCAATGCCATTAATGGATGATTCTATGGCACTATCCTTTGTCCTCAACGCCTCTTCCACCCGTTTGCGCTCGGTAATGTCACGGCCCGTAATCTGGATTCCGGCGTACTGCCCCTGGTCGTCGAAGAAGAGATTGCCGTTCCATTCCAGCACTTTCGTCCCCGTCGGCGTGACGAGGCGGCTCTCAAACTCCTTTAATGCCCCCTTGCTCTCCATTACCCCTTCGACCGCCCGCGAAGCCGCCTCGAGATCCTCGGGATGCAAGAAAGCTCCCGCCTCAGTGCCGAGCAGTTCCTCTCTCGGCTTTCCAAAGCTTTGGCAGGCCGAGTCGTTGACGAAGGTGAACCTGCCATCCTTGTCCAGTCTGGCGATTACGTCCCCTGTCAGGTTGACGGTATCGACGTATTCCTTCGTCTTGGCCGCTAGAGCCTCCTCCGCCCGCTTGCGCTCGCTGATGTCGCGCGTGACGCCCATAATCCCAACAGCCTGGCCATCTGGGTCGCGCAGGAAAGTCACTTGGATCTCCGTCCAGATGGTGGAGCCGTCCTTACAATTGAGCTCAAGCTCCAGCGTCCGCGACCGGTGCAGGTCCTTCTGCTCCATCTTCTCCATGGCCAGCTCTTCCGCAAGGACCTTCCTGGCAACCTCAAGGGAGGCAGGAGTCAAGGTATCTTGCAGCGTGCCGACCATTACTTCCTCAACGCTGTAGCCTCGCATACGCGTGACAGCGGGACTGACATAGGTATACTTGAAGCTCAGGTCCGTGGTCCAGATAATATCTGTCGCGTTCTCGGCAAGTAGACGGTAGCGTTCCTCACTGGCTTGTAGGGCCTCCTCGGCCCGCTTGCGGTCGGTGATGTCGCGGCCCGTCATCTGGATTCCGACGTACCGGCCCTCCTCATCGAAGAATGGAGAGGCGTTCCATTCCACCACCCTCGTTCCCATCGGGGTGACCTGGCGGTTCACAAACCGCTCTATTGGCTCCCTTGTCGCCGCCGCGTTTTGAACCGCCTGGACACGCCGCTCCACGTCCTCGGGATGCACAGAAGCTCTGGAGTCGGTACCCAGGAGTTCCTCTCTCGGCTTTCCAAAGAAGCGGCAAGCCGCGTCGTTGAGGAAGGTCCACCTGCCCTGCTCATCCACCTTCGCAATAATGTCCCCCGTCAGATTGGCGATGGCGATGTATTCCTCCGTCTTCGCCGATAGGGCCGCCGTCATCTCGTTGAAGTCGCGGGCCACCGAGGCCACTTCCTCCGGGCCGGTCACCCTGGCCCTCGCCCCGAGGTCTCCGGAGGTGATTGCCCTGGCGCTTGCCCGCAGCGAAACCAAGGGGCCTACCACCGACGCGATGGTCACTATTACTATGCCGGTGACTACCAGAAGGGCGATACCGCCAACGCCGACGACGATCCAACTGGTGACGGCTGCGGCGTCGTTTGCTGCCGCCCTCTCGGCGGCCAACTCGGCCTGCTCGCCCACAGCTAGCTGGTCGAGAGCGGCCACGATACTGTCGACCTCAGCCCACATCCCAGGCATAGCGGTGCCCACCAACTGGACTCTCGCCGCGGGATCGACCTGGAGCACAGAGGGAATGGCTACGTTCGCTGTCTGATTGAAGCTGCCTATCCGCTCGGTCAAGTCGTCCAGGGTCGCGACATAGTCGGCCTTGTCCCCGGCCACGGCCTCGGCTCGAGCCTGGCTCAGGTCCTGTTCCACCCCCGCCGCAGCCTGACGGTATTCGTCAAGAAGGGTCGAATCGCCCGAAAGGATCAGACCGGAAATGGCAGCCATCTCGAAGAAGAGCTGCGCCCGAGCGTGCTCTAGAACGGCAACGGAGGCGGCTGTGTCCTCCAGTGCCAGCAGTTGTTCCTGGTGCTGGCGGACGCGGAAAGTGGTCACGATGGCGACGCCCACCAGAACCACAATGAGCACTGCGGTTGCCAGGGCGGCTCGCCGCCGCGCTGATCTCAAACCAAACACTGTGGTCAGCATCGCTCCTTCAAGATAGGGCCTGGGCTAACGGGGAGGCACCACCGAGAGCCGTTCGGCCTTAACGGGATGCACCGGGGGAGCGACCCAGCACACTGTGACCAAACAGCTACGCCCCCTCAGCCCCAAGCCCTGTTTGCCTTTGGCTTCACTATACAAGGACGCCTGGGTGGAAAATCAGTTACAGGTTTTCCTCTCTGACTAGATACGGGGCTGCCACGAGAGAGACGCATCAGGACAAGCCGAGACAGGCGGTGGCGAGCGTCTAAGCCGGGAATGGTGAGGCCGAATCCCACCCGGCCAGGGCGCATCACGAGCTTCTGGCACCACTGGCAGTGTAAGGGTACGTGCCGCCCGCAGCGGCAAAAATTGGTGGAGAAATTCTCGGTTCTTGGTGCCTCGATACCTTGACAAAAACGTCGAAAACGTGTAAGCTTGCGTCCGCCCTGAAGGGCACGAGTGGATTTGGCTCCCTGCCGGCCGAGGGCTAGTTATGAGAGCGGCTAGGTATGTCGCTCCCAGGGAGGAGTGTTATGGCTAGTAAGCTGCTTGTGGCTTGCCTTTTATCCGCTGCGTTGGCTTTCCTGCTGTTAGTTTCCTCAGGTACCAACGTCAAGGCGACCACCTATGAGGTTGTCTACCCCTTCGTGCTCGAATGCGGAGGCGCCGACGGGGTGACCATTTCCACGACCCTCACCGCGGACGCAGCTTCTGGGACCAACACCATCACGGTGGACAGCACGGCTGGCATGTCGGCCGGCATGGGTCTCAAGATCGGCCCTCCGGACACGGAGACGAAGGCGATTCAGTCCATAGCCGGCGATGTGGTGACCCTGACGACGAACCTGGACAACAACCACTCGACAGGGGATCCGGTCACGGGCGCTGACGATAGCTGCCAATGCGCTACCGGCGGCGCAAACGACCTCGACGAGTGTTCTGACATACACACCGTCTTTAACGTACCGCAGGACTCGACGCCGACCGTTGAGCCCCGCTACTCCAACTTCGGCCGGATCACCAGTTTCCATGCGCCGCCGGAATGGGGGGTGGCCCGGGACTACGATACTCCCATCGGTGCCTACGCGGGGATGCTCTTCTCCCTGACCACCCTGAGCCTCGCCGGCAGCGCCTGCCCGGGCAACTTCAACGTCACTGCGCCTCTACCCCTGTACCATTGCAGTGTCGATAAAAGCGACATGATAGACTGGGTTGGTGACGGTACCAACCTGACCGAGGACGACGATGGGGATGGCATACCCAATGGCTGCGAGAAGTACCCCAGCTTCGTCGATGAGATCGTCGGGGGGGTCCAGCCCCGGATGCGCCTCTACGCCTTCAACCACATCGTGGCCGGTAACCCCAACACTCATATAAACTTCGTGATCTTCGACCCGGAGCAGCTAACCCTGACGGGCACTTTGCCCGATACAGACATGGGCGATAGCCTGGGCTACTCCAACAAGGTCATCAGGGACAACCCCACACAGCCAGAGACTGTCCAGAAGATCACTGACTTCTGCAGCCCCCTGGAGAGCAACACCACCCTCTTTGGGATGAGCGGCGGCGAGGGTGAAGTCATCCCGACGGCGGGCACGGCGCCTGAGCTGGGCATCGGTTGCATCAACTGGCAGGGCGTGAACCTCATCGCGCCCCACGGCGGGGGCACCCCTCCCGGGAACAGCGACCCCGCCGACGACAGCGTGCCCGACGACGGCTGCTGGGTGGTCACCGACTGGTGCGGCGACGGGATCGACAACGACGGCGACACCACGGCCGACGAGATGTGCCGCTACATCCAGCACCGCAACCCCAACGACAACATCGGCGAAGGCGCCTCCACCACCGGCATCTACGGCACGGGCAGCCACCTTATCGGCACCTACAGCGAGAGTTACCGCGACGCCGACGGCGACGGCTTCTCCAACGACGTGGACGCCTGCCCCTACACGGTGGGTATCCAGGACGACGAGTTCGGGTGCGACGGCTGCCCGGACCGCGGCGACATCGGCCCTATCGACGATGACGGCGACTGTCCTGTTGCATGCGACCCTCTGGACAACAACTGCGACACCGACGGCTACCTGAACCGCCAGGACCGCTGCCCGTTCATCGCTTCCACCGGGACCGACGAGGACATGGACTACATCGGTAAGGAGTGCGACACGGACAGCGGCACGGCAACACCGCCCGACGGCGACGCCGCGCCCGACGGCGCCTACCTCAACACCTTGGTCAGGGACGCCACCTGTATCGACGACACCGACACTGACGGCGACGGCTGGTGCGACCTGACCGAGGAGCTGCTGGCATCCGACCGGCTCGTCGACACCTTGACGCCGGAGGACATCCGCCTCGACTACCCCGTCAGCACGGACATCGCCCCGCAGGATCCGGGCGGGCCGGGGGCAGCGCCCGCCACCTGCAGCGACCGGGCCTACTACGACACCGCCGGCCCTGGCGGCGTTGAGACTGACAACGACGGCGACACGGTCGCCAACGCCGCGGACATCGACTGCCAAGCGGGCGCGGTCACCGGAGACACCGATAATGATGGCGTCATCGACGACCCCGTCTCCAGCCAGGCGGCTGATGTGGCCGAGGACCACAACCTACACGAGCTCATCCACAAGAGCAGCACCATGGCCTCCAGGACGTACACCTACAACAACACTACCGGTGTGCTCGTCGCCGGTTCGCAGAACGATCCCGATCCCCCCACCAACCCCGACGGGAGGGACGCCAAGATGTACAGGTGCAAGGACATGGACGGCGACCAGGAGCCGGAGGTTATCCTGCTAGACCCCGGTGTGGCGGCCCGGGGCATAGTCACCCGGAACGTCGACGGCAAGGAGGTCATTGACGGCCGAGTCGATTGGGACGAGGACGGCGACGTCGACGCCGACGACAACGGCCATTGGTTCCGGAGCGTGGCCATCATTGACGGCTGGCTCGACATGGACGACGACGGGAACGTCGACGCCGACGATGACGGCACCATTGACGGGGAGGACGTCATCGACGGCGGCGTCGATGAAGACGACGACGGGGACGTCGACGCCGACGACGACGGCTGGCTGGCGGACAAGGACGTCTATGACGGCGAAATGGACATAGACGACGACGGGGACGTCGACGCCGACGACGACGGCGTGTTTCTGGGCAAGGACGTCATTGACGGCGGCATCGATATAAACGGCGACACGGTCGCCGACGCCAACGACAACGGCCAGATTCACGGCAAGGACGTCATTGCCAGCCTGATCGATATGGACGACGACGGAGATGTCGACCTCGACGACGACGGTAACCTGGGGGACCACGATGCCGACATCTGGTGGGTCGGCACGAGCGGTCTGGACCCGGGCGATGTGGACAACTGCCCCAACGTTCCCAACCCGGAGCAGCTGGACATCGACGGCGACGGCATCGGCGACGCCTGCGACGACGAGGATGACGACGACGGCATTCTCGACACCAGCGAGTGGGCCTGCACGACGCGCGTCCAGGACCCCAAGAGCGCCTGCTCGCCCTTCGACACGAACGCCGACAACGCCGTAAACGTCATGGACATCCTGCTGTTCAAGCCGGAGCTCGGTGGCAGCAATCCCGTGTTCGACCACAACTGCGACGGCCCTGTAAACGTCATGGACATCCTGCTGTACAAGCCGGTTCTGTCTGGCTCCAAGCCCTGTCCGTACCAGTACGGTTACCAATCGTAAGGATAGTCGATGACAGAGAAGGGACAATAGGAGGCGGACATATAGAAAGACAAGGCTAGGCTAGAGCGAAAGAGGAATGGAGCACAAGCCGCCCATCACGCCGTTAGACGAAGGCGCGGGCGGCTTGTGTTGTTCCTCTTGTGTTGTTCCTAACGAGACAACGCCCGTCGCGGTGGTGCGCAACGCCATCGTTAACAGAGAGTGGTTCGTAGTGGCGGTGGGCTCCGCCGGCAAGAAGAATGAGGTAGAGCGCTTGGTCAAGCTGTGCCCCACTCCTCGCCCTGGCTCCAGTCGAGCATCATCACCGTGATCTCCTCCCCCGGCTCTACCACGTCCACATCCTCGGGGATGACAGTGAGGGCATTGGCAGCGGCCATGGAGCTGAGGATGCCCGAGCCCTGAGGCCCAGTGAGAGCGGCATAGTAGCGGCCACCCTCCTCGCTGACGACGCAGCGGGCGAAGTAGCGGCGGGGGTCATCGCGGTTGACGATGCGCTCCTTGGCAATAGCCCGGATGGTTGGCCTCTGCCAATGGGTCTTGCCCATCATCTTGAGAATGGCCGGGCGGGCGAACAGCTCGAAGGAGACCATCGAGCTCACAGGGTTACCGGGAAGGCCGATGTGCGGGATGCGCCTCTGCCCGCTGCGGAGGAAGCCGAAGGCCAGGGGTTTGCCTGGCTTCATGGCCGCCGTCCAGAAGTCTATCTCCCCCTCGCGAGCCAGCACGTCCTTCACCATATCGTAATCGCCTCGCGACACGCCCGCCGAAGTGAGGAGCATATCGGCATCTAGCCCCTGATGAATCTTGTCGACGAGAGCATCCACCGTATCGGTGGCGATGCCCAGCACTTTGGGGATGCCCCCGTAGCGCTCGATGAGGGCGGCCAGACTGTAGACATTGCTATCGTATATGCGACCGGGCGGTAGAGGCTGGCCCACCTCCACCAGCTCGTCGCCGGTGGACAGCACCGCCACCACCGGCCGGCGGACCACCTTGACCGTGATCCGGCCGATGGAGGCCAGCAGCCCGATCTCCGCCGGCCTGAGGACGACCCCCTTGGCCAGCACTTGCTGGCCCTCGCGGATGTCCTCACCCGCCCGCCGAATGTTACTACCGGGCCTAGCCTCTCTGAGGATGCGCACCCCCTCGTCGATGTGACGCGCCGTCCTCGGCGCCTTGTGGACCGCCTCCTCCGTCTCCTCGAAGGGAACCACCGCATCGGCACCCCTGGGGACAGGAGCGCCGGTCATGATGCGAACCGCCGTGCCGGGGGTCACCTCTCCTTCGAAGATGTAGCCAGCCGCCAGTTCGCCCACCACCCGTAGCTCGACCGGCGAGGAGCGAGAGGCGCCGACGGTGCTAGCTGCCTGCACGGCGTAGCCATCCATAGCGCTGTTGTCCAGGGGCGGAATGTTGAAGGGAGCGATCACGTCTTCGGCTAGCACCTGGCTCAGAGCCTTAAGGATGGGCTTCTCCTCGGGTTCCAGTACGCTGACGTAGCTGAGGATGCGTTCCAGGGCTTCGTCGACGCTGATCATACCTAACTCACCTACCCTAGGGTCCGCCTTATCACCTTGCTAATCGCCTAAATGTCAAGAAAGAGGGCAATGAACACACGTAGCAAACCAGCCGTGCCACTATTGTAGCATCGGGCTGTTCGCAAAGCCCGACCTACCCACCGGCAGGCGGAGCTATTGCCGGAGGGGGTGTGCCTAGACCCTAGCCGAGCTTGACGACCAGACAGGTGGTGGTGCGCTGAACGCCGTCTACCTGCTGGATGCCGTCGGTGATCGCCGTGCCCACGCGGTCCAGGTCATCACCCTCCAGGAGAGCGATGGCGTCGTAGGGGCCGGTGACAGCATCAACGGAGACTACCTTGGCGTTGGGGAACCTCATCGCTGCCACGCCTTCGGCCACCGGCTTGGCCTTGCCTACCGCTGCCTCGATGAGGATGTATGCTCGCGTTGTCATCGTGCCGCCTCCTTCTGGCGAACTGTCCCACCGTGTTGTCAAATGATATCGTCGCTGTAATTCTTGTCAAGAGGGCCCAGGCGTTGACCTGACGATACCACTTCATAATATAATACCAGCGCTGGCCCCGGAGTTGCTAAGTACGCATGACTCTTCCCCAACCGCAAGAGCTGAAGGAAATCGAAGACGAAGCCAAAACGGAACTGGCGGCTGTCTCCGACGAAGCGGCTTTAGAGAGCTGGCGAATAACTTATCTGGGTCGCCGCAGCCGTCTCAGTTTCATTCTGCGCGGCCTGGCCTCCTTGCCCCTGGAGGAGCGACGGCAGGTGGGGGCTGCTGCCAATCGCCTCAGGTCTGAACTGGAGGAAGTGCTGAACCAGCGTCAGGCCCAGCTCCGCGAGGCAGCAGTGACGGCCGTCGTTGAGGGGGGCCGCCTGGATGTTACCCTGCCTGGTCGCCCTCTAGCCATAGGACGCCTTCATCCCGTCACCCAGGTCCTGCGGGACATCCTCACTGCCTTTGTGTCCATGGGCTTTCAGGTGATCGAGGGCCCTGAAGTGGAGTGGGACTACTACAACTTCGAGGCCGTCCGCATCCCCAAGGATCACCCCGCCCGCGATATGTGGGACACCCTCTGGATCGACTACGTCCGCAACGAGGAATACCCCATGCTCTTGCGAACCCACACCTCGCCCATGCAGATCCGAGTGATGGAGCAGATGCAACCGCCGGTGCGCATCGTATCGCCGGGCAAGTGCTACCGTCACGAGGCCACCGACCCGACCCACGAATGGATGCACACCCAGGTCGAGGGCCTAGCCGTGGACGAGAACATCTCCATGGCCGACCTGAAGGGAACCCTGTACGAGCTCGCCCAGCGGCTGTTCGGCCGCGAGCGGCGCGTCCGCTTTCGCTGTGACTACTTCCCCTTCGTGGAGCCAGGAGCCGACATGTCCATCGACTGCCCACTATGCGAGGGCGAAGGCTGTCGTGCCTGCAACAACTCTGGCTGGATCGAGATCCTGGGCGCAGGCATGGTTCACCCCGAGGTCCTGACAAACGTCGGCTACGATGCCGAGCGCTACACGGGCTTCGCCTTCGGCCTAGGAGTGGAGCGGGTGGCCATGCTCCGCCACGGCATCGAGGACATCCGCCTCTTCTACGCCAATGACCTGCGCTTCCTGGAGCAGTTTTGAGGTGTCCCTGTGAGAGTACCGCTTAACTGGCTAGGGGAATACGTTGACATAAACCTTACCCCGGCCGAACTGGCTCGTCGTCTCACTATGGCCGGCACAGAGGTGGACGCCGTTCTCACTACCGGTCGTGACTGGGAGAAGATCAGCGTGGCCGAGGTAGTTGACGTCTCCCCCCACCCCAATGCCGACCGCCTTCGCCTGGCCACCGTGGACCTCGGCGGCGAGCAGATGACGGTAGTGTGTGGTGCGCCCAACGTGGCAGCAGGGCAGAAGGTAGCCTTCGCTCGGGTGGGAGCAGAGCTGATTGACGGCCACACCGGCGAGCCTACTATCCTCAAGGCTGCCAGGATCCGCGGCGTCGAATCGGCGGGGATGGTCTGCTCCGAGAAGGAGCTGGGCCTGTCCGACTCCCATGAGGGCATCCTGGTACTGCCAGAGGATGCGCCGGTGGGCGTGCCCCTGGGCCAATACCTAGGCGACACCATACTCGACCTGGATATCACCCCCAACCGGCCCGACTGCATGTCTGTGCTGGGCATCGCCCGCGAGGTGGCCGCCCTCAGCGGCGGCAGCGTCCGCGAGCCACCGCTGGACTATCAGGAAGCGGGGCGGCTCATCAAGGAGCGTGTCAGCGTACAGATAGCTGACCACGATCTCTGCCCGCGCTACTGCGCCGCCCTCATCGAGGACGTAAAGATCGGCCCGTCGCCCCCCTGGATGCAGGAGCGCCTGCTAGCGGCCGGTGTGCGCCCTATCAGCAATGTGGTGGACATTACCAACTACGTGATGCTGGAAGTAGGCCAACCCTTGCACGCCTTCGATTTCTCCCTCATCACCGATCGCAAGATTATCGTACGGCGAGCCCGCCCCGGCGAAGTGCTGGTCACCCTGGACGACACCGAAAGGCCCCTGAACAACGACATGCTGGTCATCGCCGACGCCAAGGAGGCGGTGGCCGTAGCGGGTCTCATGGGAGGAGCCGCCAGCGAGGTGACCGAGAACGCTACCGCCATCCTTCTGGAAGCGGCCAACTTCAACCCGGCTAATATTCGCCGCACCAGCACTGGCCTCAAGCTACGCACCGATGCTTCTGCTCGCTTCGAGAAGGGCCTGAGCCCCGAGCTGGCGATGGTAGGCGTCAGGCGTGCCGTGCGGCTCATGGTTGAGCTAGCAGGCGGCCGGGCGGCCGAAGGTATCATCGACGTCTATCCAGGCAAGCGGCGGGTAACACGCATCACCGTTACCCAGGAGCGATTGCGCCGTGTCCTGGGCCTTCAGCTTCCTACCCCCCAGGTTCACCAGACGCTGACCTCCCTCGGCTTTGGCTGCCGCTGGGTTCCCCCCGACCGCTATGTGGTGCGCGTGCCCTACTGGCGCACCGACGTGCGCATCCCCGACGACGTAGCTGAGGAGTTGGCCCGCATCATTGGCTACGACGAGCTGCCCACCACCAGCCTCGGCGGCGCGATCCCGCCAGCGCAGCCACAGCCGCCGCGAGAGCTGCGGGAGCGGGTGAGGGATATCCTGGCGACCGCCGGCATGCAGGAGGTCATCGCCTACTCGCTCACCAACCTGGAGAGTCTGGCCAAGGTGCTGCCGCCGGAGGAGCTGAGGCAGCGTCCACCCCTGCGGGTGGCCAACCCGATGAGCCACCAGCAGGAGTACCTGCGCACCACCCTCAGGGCATCGCTTCTGGAGACATTAGCCTCCAATCTGCGCCATCATCAGGAGCGCATCGCGCTATTCGAGGTGGCCCGCGTTTACCTGCCTCGCCCCGAGGAGCTACCGCAGGAAGTGGAATCCCTGGCCGGCGTGGTGACGGGAGATCGGCCCGACCGCTGGGGTCAGCCCAGGGGCGAGCCGGTCGACCTCTACGATGCCAAGGCCTACCTGGAGTTCCTCTTCGACCGCCTGGGGCTGGTCGTCACCTACCACAACGGCGAGGACTTCGCCCTCGTGCCCAGCCGAACCGCCGAAGTACGGCTGGACGGCCAGAGAGTGGGCCTGGTGGGGCAGGTGCACCCAGAGGTAGCCGCCGCCTTCGATATCGACCAGGATGTCTATTTGTTCGAGTTGAACCTGGAGACCCTCGTATCCCAGGTGGGCAAGCCCCGCCTCTACCAGCCGCTTTCCCGCTTTCCGGCGGTGGAAGAGGACATCGCCATCGTCGTAGACGAGGGGGTAACCGCCACCCAGGTGCAGGCCATAATCGAGTCCTTCCCCCTGGTGCAGCGAGCCGCCCTGTTCGATGTCTACACAGGGCCGCCGGTGCCGGCGGGCAAGAAGTCGCTGGCCTACTCCATCGCCTACCAATCGCTGGACCACACCCTGAGCGACACCGAGGTGAATCGAGAGCGCCGCCGCATCCTGGAGCGCCTATCGCGAGAGGTAGGGGCTGTCCTCAGGACCTAGGCCTGTTTGGGGACAGTCTGAGTATCCTGAGCCGGGCCTTCCTGCGGCGTTTCCCGCTGAGGCGTCCAGAACTTGTAGCCCACCTCACGCAGTAGAGGGATGAGGTGCTTCAGGGCCTCGGCGGTGTGCTTCCCCTGCAGGTGGAGCACGACTACTGAGCCCGGCTTCACTTCGCGAATCACCGTCTCCACGATCTGCTGAGCGCTGACCCCTTTCCAGTCCTCAGGGTCCACATTCCAGCCGTAGATGCGATAGCCCATGTCAGCGGCCACCCAGTCCACCATGGCATTACGTGCCCCATAGGGGAGGCGAAGGAGGTCCCCGCCGACGCCGTGCTCAATCTCCCAGCGGATCTCTTCTTCCGAAAGCTTGGTGAGGTTGGGATGGTTATAGGTATGGTTACCCACAAGATGCCCTTCCGCTTTCATCCTGTCGATGAGCCCCGTGTTCTTCTCCGCCCACTTGCCCACGGGGAAGAACATGGCCTTCACTAGGTTCTCGGCCAGCATGTCCAGAATGGCTTCCACCTGGGCCTTGCTGCCCTGGTCATCGAAGGTGAGGACAACGGTCCCATCACCGCTGGTGGTGATCATCGGTGGTGGCGGATCCTGAGTGCGAAACTGCCAGGAGAGATTCTGCGCCAGAGGATCCCCTGATCGGGAGAAGCCCCCGACGCCGATCCGATAGGTGGTGCTGTACAGAAGGGCCAACGGCTTCCAGACCAGCGTCTTGTCGTCTGGCCAGTGGAAGCTGCCGGATGCCTGCGGTTCTACCCTGAACGACTGCTCCACCGCCGCTTGATCCATCGGCCGGTCGAAGACCACTCTGACCTCGTCGAAGACGCGCTGGAGGCTGCCCTCGCCGGGCTCAGCACTCACAACAGTGGGGGGTTCCACGGTGGTGAAGGCAAACGAGTAGCGCTCCTGGCTGGGGTGGCCAGCCGAATCGCGGATGCCAGGCCGAAGGACCACCCGGTAGGCGCGGCCGGCTCGCAATCGCTCGTGCTCCAAGATGAGCTTTCGCCCCTGCCAGCGAGGCCAGAAGAGGACATCGGGCTCGATGGCCACCAAGTAGCGGGGGTTGTTGTCGGCCAGGAGGCAGTCAAATTCGATCTCGATGGGGGCTATGGTCGACACCCCTGCCTGGCCCGACGAGGGCGAGAAGCGAATGGCCTTGGGAACAGAGACAGTGTGGAAGGGGAAGCGTTTGCCGAGGATGGATAGGGTGTAGTTTGTCTCCGCCTGGAAAACCTTGAGCCTGTGGGGATTGAAGACGACGGTGGTCTCGGCCCAGGGCGCCCAATCATCCCAGGAGCTAAGCCCATCCCTGACCACAGTCAAGCACTGAGAGCAATCGGCCGGCTGGGGCTCGATTCTGAAGGTCTTCTCCACCTCCTGGAAGGACATCGGCTTGTCGAGCACTACCTGTATGGAGGAGTCCAGCCAAACGTCCTCCCCCGGGCCATCGAGGTCGTAGTAGGGCCCAGCCAGATCCGCCACACTGGTGCGATAGCTGTCCACGATGAGCAGCAGTACTACCAATCCAATGAACAGACAGGGGAGAAGAGGTAGCGCCCTGGATCTGGAGGCCACCCTGTCATCGCCCTCGGCGGTGGCCTGACTGCCGACGACACCCATCGGGGGGTCTTTCCCTCGACTCTTTTTGAATAGGCCGCCTGGGAGCGCAGCCACCCCTTTTAGCAAAAAGGCCCGAAGATATATCTTCAGGGCCCGGCGAGAGTACCGTACAAGACCCTATTGGGTTGCCAGTGCTGCCTTGGCCGTTTCAAGCAATCGGGCAAAGGCGTTGCTGTCCCGAACCGCCAGATCGGCCAAGATCCTGCGGTCGATATCCACCCCCGCCTTGTGAAGGCCATCGATGAAGCGATTGTAGGAGAGGCCATGCACGCGGACAGCGGCGTTGATGCGGGCTATCCAGAGGCGGCGAAACTGCCCCTTGCGATCTCTCCGATGCTCATAGGCGTAATAGAGGCCGTGGATGAGCGATTCGCGGGCCCGTTTGACAAGGCGATGGCGGACACCCCGATGACCTCGCGTCTGCGCGATCACCCTCTTGTGTCTTCGCCTCTTGGTAACGCCTCTCTTGATCCTGCTCAAAGCCTGTCTCCCTTAGAATAGCTAATTGAAAGCTAGCCGCGCCCATAGGGCAGAAGGCGATGTAGCCGCTGCTGAAAGCTGCGGTCTACCACACGCGTGGTATCGAACTCGCCCTTCACCGCCCGTCGCTTCTTGCGGCGAGCGTTATTGATATGAGACTTACGCCGGAGGATTTTGCCTCGCCCACTCACGGCAAAGCGTCGCTTAACGCCGGAGTGGGTTTTGAGCTTAAGTTTGGCCAACTGGCTCCTCCCCCGGCTTCTCCCCCGCCTCCTTGACAGCCTTGGGTACCTTCTTGTTGGTGGGTGCCAGGATCGCGGTGAGGAATCGGCCCTGCATGTTGGCCCCCCTATCGACAGCCGCCAGGTCCTCCAACTGACCACAGAAGCGCTGAAGTAAAGCCTGCCCCGTCTCTGGATGGGCCATCTCGCGACCGCGGAACCTCACTGTCACCTTAACCTTGTCACCTTCCCGAAGCAGCCTCTCGGCTAAGCGAACCTTGCGCTCTAGGTCATGGTCGCTAATATGAGGCCGCATCCGCACCTCGCGCAGCAGCAGGCCCTTCTGATGCTTGTGAGCGTCCCTGTCCTTCTTGGACTGCTCGTACTTCCACTTACCGTAGTCCAGAAGGCGACAGACAGGTGGAGTGCCGTGGGGATCAACCTCTACCAGGTCGAGGTCGCGTTCCTTGGCAAGGGCTAGCGCCTGAAAAACAGGCAGAACACCCAGGTTCTCGCCTCCGTCCGCTATTACGCGGACTTCTCTACCTTTGATCCTTTCGTTGACGCGAAACTGCTGTGGTATAGCCCTTACCCTCGCGGAAAGAATACCCTATCCGTCGACGGTGTAGCTAAGTGTAGCATACTTTTCAACAGTCTTCAATCTCAGGCCAGCAGAAGGAGGGCACGGCCCTGCTCTACCCTTTCACCCGGCGACACATAAACCCTCTGCACCCGACCGGACCGGCGAGCCTTCAGGTCGTTGTTCATCTTCATGGCCTCGATGACCATAAGGATGTCGCCCTCCTTGACAAAGTCGCCCATGGAGGCGTAGATCTCCTTCACTATGCCCATCATAGGAGATAGAACCAGCCAGTCAGCAGCCCCTGCCGGCTCCGCTGCTAGAGCCTTGGCCGGAAGCGGGGCCATCCGCCTCTCACGACCCTCCAAGAGCACCGAGTAGGCCCGCGAACCGATCACGATGTCGAAACCGCCGCTACGCTCCTCAGCAAAGAACTCATGAGGGCGATTGTCCACGATGAGGGAGAACAGACCCGTGTAGCCGATCTGCTCCAGGCTAATAGTGTGCCAGCGCTTGTTTACACGCACCCGCAGACCCTTGGGCCCCTCCTCCACCTCCACCTGCCGCAGGGTATCACCCAGACGCATCAAGTACTTTTCCGCCATGTCATCCTTCGCATTCCCCAGTCTCGCTCGCGCAGTCCGCCGCGTCTGCCTTGACGTCGCCAGGAGCCGCCAGGAACAGCGGCCAGCGGCGAGGAGCTGCGGGCTTCTTTCCTCTTACTGTGAGCCAAAAGGGAAGCCGCCACCAGAGCGATCTCCTCGTTCTCCAGCTCGTCCTGCTGATCGAGGCGGAAATGCTTCTCTACGAAAGCCGTGTCCAGGGTGCCAGCGATGAAGTGAACGTTGTCCATCACCTGGAGATGGAAAGGTATATTAGTGCTCACCCCCACGATCTTGAACTCCTGGAGGGCGCGGCGCATCCGCCGGATGGCCTCAGCACGATCGCGACCCCTCGCGCTCAGCTTGGCGATGAGGGGGTCGTAGTAGTGGGGGATGTTTGCGCCATCGTAGAGGGCGGAGTCCACCCGTACGCCAGGGCCACCCGGTTCACTCACGAAGGTCACCTCGCCCACCGAGGGGAGAAACTCATTGAAAGGGTCCTCAGCAGCGATACGGCACTCGATGGCCCAACCACGCACCCTGATCTCCTCTTGTCGATAAGGCAAGGCCTCACCCTCCGCTACCAGCAACTGATCGGCCACCAGATCGATCCCTGTCACTAGCTCGGTCACCGGGTGCTCCACCTGAAGGCGAGTGTTTACCTCCAGGAAGCTAGGATTGCCCTCCTCGTCCAGGAGGAACTCTATAGTGCCCACATTGACATAGTCGGCAGCCTTGCCAGCCCTCACCGCCATCTCGATGAGCCGCTGACGCAGGGCCTCATCGACGGCTGTGGAAGGTGCTTCCTCGATCATCTTCTGGTAGCGGCGCTGGATGGAGCACTCCCTCTCGCCCAAGGCAACGACGTTCCCATGGTAGTCGGCGATGATCTGCACCTCGACGTGACGCACTGCCTCCAGGAACTTCTCCAGATACAGAGCGCCGTCCCCGAAGGCCGAGCCCGCCTCACGGCTGGCCACCTCCAAGGCAATGGGTAGCTCCTCGGCTCGATAAACAGCACGGATACCCTTCCCGCCACCTCCTGCCGCCGCCTTGACCAGAATGGGGTAGCCGATGCGGGTGGCAGCCAGAGCAGCCATGTCGGTCGTGGCCAGTTCCTTGCTGCCGGGCACCACCGGTATGCCCGCCTCGGCCATCAAACGGCGGGCCCTGATCTTGTCCCCCAGCAAGCGGATGGACTCGGGGCTGGGCCCCACAAAGGTGATGCCGTTTTCACGACAGGCTTGGGCGAAGTCGGCGTTCTCAGCCAGGAAGCCGTAGCCGGGGTGGATGGCGTCCACACGGGCCTTCTTAGCCACCTCAAGGATCTTGGCAGTGTTGAGGTAGCTTTCGCTCGCCGGCCCTGGGCCGATGAGGTAGGCCTCGTCGGCGTAGCGCACATGCAGCGACTCGCGGTCGACCTCCGAATAGACGGCCACGCCGCCGATCCCCAGGTCGCGGCACGATCGCAATATCCTGAGAGCTATCTCGCCCCTGTTAGCTACGAGCAGCTTTCTGAACACAGCCCAGGAGTTCCTCTAGAAGATATCTATGGCAGCTAGAGCAGGAAACTATACACCTTCCCATGCTCCTTTTAGCATACGGGGACGCACCTGCGCAAGGGCACAAAGGATAAACATAAGCGGAAAAACACGCAAGCGCTGATCAACCACATACGGCACCACCGGTCGCAATGGCCCAATCTAGTATGACCGGAGCAGTACCCCCAACAGTTGCGCACCACCTTCGTCAGTCTCCTTCATCACTGCCTCTTTAAGGCAACTCACGCCGTTGCCGCACCTCATCCACCGCCCTCGACAGGAAGGCGCTCAGAGACATCGACCCTAGGTCCTGACCGCTGCGCAGGCGCACAGCGACGCCCTGGCCCTCTACCTCCTTGTCTCCCACCACCAGCATGTAGGGCACTTTCTGGAGCTGGGCGTCGCGGATCTTAGCCTGCATGCGCTCGGATCGCTCGTCCACCTCCACCCGCAGGCCCGCTGCTTCCAGTTCGGAGGCCATCCCGCGAGCATACTCCAGGTGCCGGTCGGCAATAGGGATGAGCACGACCTGAACCGGCGCCAGCCACAGGGGGAAGGCACCGGCATAGTGCTCTATCAGCACGCCCAGGAAACGCTCCAGGGAGCCCAAGAGAGCCCGGTGTACCATGTAGGGTCGATGCTCGCGGCCATCCTGGCCGATGAAGGCCAAGTCGAAACGCTCGGGCAGATTGAAGTCGAACTGGACGGTGGTGAGTTGCCAGGTGCGACCGATGGGGTCGCGCACGTGGATGTCTATCTTAGGGCCGTAGAAGACTCCTCCCCCTTCGTCCACCTCATAGCTCAGACCACTGGCCTGGATGGCATGCTGCAAGGCCTCAGTGGCCTGGTCCCACTCTTCGATGCTGCCCACGTATTTGTCCGGCCGGGTAGACAGGCAGAGCAAGTAGTCGTCGAAACCGAACAGGCGCAGGTAGTGAATACCGAAATCCACCGCCCGAATGACCTCCTCCTCAAGCTGATCAGGTCGACAGAAGATGTGAGCATCGTCCTGGGTAAAACCCCGCAGCCGCAGCAGGCCATGCAAGACTCCGCTGCGCTCGTATCGATAGACGGTGCCCAGTTCCGCCAGGCGCATGGGCAGGTCGCGATAGCTTCGCACCGCCGACTTGTATATCTCGATATGAAAGGGACAGTTCATGGGCTTGACGAAGTACTCCTGCCCGTCGACGTCCATGGGCGCGTACATGTTCTCGCGATAGAAGTCGAGATGGCCGCTCACATCCCAGAGAGCCGCTTTGCCCAGATGAGGCGTGTAGACAATCTCGTAGCCACCCTTATAGTGCTCCTGCCGCCAGAGGTCCTCGATGATAGTGCGGATGCGCCCTCCCTTGGGATGCCAGTAGACCAGGCCCGGCCCGAACTCCTCGTGGAAGCTGAACAGGTCCAGCTCACGGCCCAGGCGGCGATGGTCGCGCCGCTGAGCCTCCTCCAGACGGCGCAGGTGGTCGGCCAACTCCTCCTCCGTCTCGAAGAGGGCACCATAGATGCGCTGGAGCATGGGCCGCCGCTCGTCGCCCCGCCAGTAGGCGCCGGCGATGCTTGTGAGCTCGAAGGCCCGCACCTGGCCTGTGCTGGCCACATGCGGTCCGGCGCAGAGGTCCAGGAAGTCCGCGTGGCGGTAGGTGCTCACCTTCTCGTCGGCGATCTCCTCGATCAGCTCCAGCTTGTAGGGTTGCTGAGCAAACAGCCGGCGGGCCTCCTCCTTGCTCACCTCCTGCTGCACGAAGGGCTGGTCGTCAGATATGCTCTGCCGCATGCGCTCTTCGATGACCTTGAGGTCGTCGAGGGTCAGGCTGCGAGGCAGGTCGAAGTCGTAGTAGAAGCCGGTGTCGATGGGCGGGCCGATGCCCAGCTTGGCGTCCGGAAAGAGGCTGAGCACCGCCTCAGCCATGATGTGCGAGGCCGAGTGGCGTAAGCGCTCCAGGCGCTCTTCCTTTGGCAGTTTTTCCATGTCCACCGACACGTGGATCACCTCCCATCAATCGAGAGCCGATCCCTGCCTACCGGCAAGCACGGCGTCTCCGGCGAAAACCGAAATGCCTCCCGTCCATGTGGGACGAGAGGCATAGCCCTGCGTGGTTCCACCCACCTTCTCCGCCTAAGGCGGACTCATTCGGCCGCTAACGGGTGCCTCCGGGACTGACTACTAGCGTTCACACACGTTCGCCAGCCGGCTCCTAGGAGGTCTTGGCGACGGCAGAGGGCAGGCACCTCTCAGCCTGGGGTTGCCCTCTCTGGCACCGTACCGCCGCTACTCGTCCTAGTCTCCGCCTTTCGGTATTCGGAAATGGTGGGCGATAGAGGACTTGAACCTCTGACCTCCCCGATTTCATCGGGGCGCTCTAACCACCAACCTCCGTGCCCTTACTTATCAGCATCTCGATGTACCGTCGACTTTTCTGGCTCTTCAGGTAATATTCACGCTTTCTCGCCTCCCGGGAGTCCCGGTAGATCTCAGTATAAACTCGCCTCCAGGGAAGACTGTACCTCGTGGCTCTCACCTTGCCCGCATTGTGCTCTGTCAGCCGCCGCTCCACATTGCTCGAGTGTCCGATATAGTAGCGGCCATTTTTCAGGCTCTGTAGCACGTATACAACATCCGCCAAGACTTCAATCTGAACAACAAGCCCTGTTCTGGTGGGCGATAGAGGACTTGAACCTCTGACCTCAGCGATGTCAACGCTGCGCTCTAACCAACTGAGCTAATCGCCCGTCCATGCAAAAACTAGCAGAAGGGCCGAAATAAGTCAACGAGCCTGGTTGGCCCCAATAGGCCTTGACTCCCATGGCCTATATAATAAGATATGGAAGGTTTGCACGCCCGTTGATGGTTCTTGTCGCCGAGGGCGTGGATGCTATACTCCGGTTGCTTCTGGGCCGCTAGCTCAATTGGAAGAGCAGCTGACTCTTAATCAGCGGGTTCCGGGTTCGAGTCCCGGGCGGCCCCCCAGGGGGAAGTGTCGGAATTGGTAGACGAGCATGATTTAGGATCATGTGCCGC
>Ga0307439_1000805_pt1 | contig 20995 bp, 16 predicted proteins | sample SalMarWE160490MG_FD_202142 | JGI IMG/M metagenome (GOLD analysis project Ga0307439, IMG submission 202142) | Salt marsh sediment microbial communities from the Plum Island Ecosystem LTER, Massachusetts, United States - WE1604-90 | ecosystem: Environmental > Aquatic > Marine > Intertidal zone >... | reverse complement strand
TAACAGCCAATTCAAACTCAAAGAACCGGGCATCATTACTGTCGGGTTCAGTCAGTTTGCCGTCAACACCTCTTAGTATATAGCCGTCCGGCAGGACGAGGATTCGCTTGGTGGAAGAAGTTTTGCCTGTCGTGCCTGCACCGAGTACCAACATTGCAGAGACAGTATTTATAAAGACAACCAGAGTCAAATATTTATATATTTTATTCATAATTTCCATTTATCCCCGTGTTTTACATGGGTTTTTCTTTCCTGTGTTTTCACCTTTTGTTTTTGACAATCAATTCGCCGACCTGCTCAGGATCGTCCACCAGTTTTAGGTACCGGTTGCTGTCAGGATCGTCTATTGCAACTAAATCGACCAAAGGCTTCCAAAAGCTGCCTACAAGTATAATCGGTTTGTCCGCTTCGGGAAAGCCTTTGTTTTTTAGCTCCCAGACCTTGGCCAGTTCCAGCAATGTTCCTGTTCCGCCGGGCAGCACAACGTACGCCTGGCCCAGCTTAATCAGTGTATCGAGCCGTTCGTCGAGGGAGCCGGTTACAATCGTGCGACTAACGTATTTATTGGCTGTACTGCTTTTAAAAGCTGAGCAGGTAACGCCTATGATTTTTCCGCCGGCCTCGGCTGCTCCTTTGGCTGCGGCTTCCATCGTCCCGCCGTATCCGCCGTTGGCTATTGTAAAACCTGCCTGTGCCAGGACCCTACCCGTCTCGTACGCCAAAATGTAAGCCGAATCGTCGTGCTTTGCCCTTCCTGTTCCAAAAAAGGTTATCGTCTTTTCAACCATTAGTTTGCTTGCGTGTGTAATTCAAAAGGCCGGCAGATAGCAAAATTTCTCTGTCTCTGGCGGAAAGATTTAATTTACCGACAAATTCAAACGAACCGGTCTGATCTATAATCTTGATTTCATCGCTGCTCTTAATGGCATCCAGCAAATTGTTGATTACTATTTCGTCATCAGGCTTGATTTTGTCATAATCATTCTTGTCGGCAAACTCTATTGGCACGATGCAGAAGTTAATCAAATTAGCTTTATGAATTCGCTCAATACCTTTAGCCAGGACTGCCCGCACGCCTAAATACATCGGACAAAGTGCAGCGTGCTCTCTCGATGAGCCTTGGCCGTAGCTTTCACCTGCAACAATGACGCCGGCAGCTCCTTTTTGCTTTAGCTCAAGGCTGCGCTGTGCAAATGTAGGCTTTCCCTGCTCATTGAAACAATTGAAAACCACCTTTGCGTATTCCGGCACATTTGAGCGTAGCTTCAAAAAAGCTCCAGCCGGCATAATATGATCGGTTGTTACCTTATCGCCGCATTTGATCAGGACTCTTCCACGCAGTAGCTCCGGCAGCGGCGGTGGGACTTGCGGCACGACAATAGTCGGCCCCCTTATGACCTCTGCTTTCGCTGCTTCCTTTTCACTTAAAGGCGGCTCTATCATACTGTCATCTATGATAAATTCATCCGGCAGGTTTATTTTTGGATATTTGATTCCAAACAGCTTTGGCAAATCACGGGGATCGGTAATTTGGCCGGTCAGAACCGAAGCGACTGCCGTTTCCGGACTGACCAAATAAACTTGGTCGTTTTTTGTGCCGCTTCTGCCGGAAAAGTTTCTGTTGAACGTGCGCAGACTTACTGTGTTCTCAGCCGGTGAAAAACCCATGCCGATGCACGGCCCACAACCGGTTTCGAGGATACGGGCACCGGCTGAAATCATATCCGCCAGCGCGCCGTTTTGCGCTAACATATTTAGAACCTCTCTGCTGCCCGGCGCAATTGCAAACTCGACCATATTATTTATCCGCCTGCCTTTGAGTACCTTCGCCACCATCATTAAGTCGGCGAAGCTTGAGTTCGTACAGCTTCCTATTGCTATCTGGCCCGTTTGGGTGCCGGCGATTTCCCGAACCTTCCTGACATTATCCGGCGAAGACGGACAGGCTGCCATCGGCTCAAGCTCTGACAAATCTATTTCGATGACACGGTCATATTCAACATCAGCATCGGCTGCCAAGGACAGATAATCTTTTTCTCGCTTCTGGGCGGCGAGGAACCTTCTGGTCTGTTCGTCACTGGGAAATATGCTTGTTGTTACGCCCAGCTCTGCTCCCATATTGGTTATGGTGGCGCGTTGCGGAACAGACAGCGTTGAAACGCCATCGCCGAAATATTCGACTATCCAGCCGACATTGCCTTTAGTAGTTAGTATGCTGAGCAGTTTAAGAATCACATCTTTGGCGGTCACCCAATCGTTTAGTTTCCCCGTAAGCATAACTGCCAGGACTTTCGGACAGGTAAGGTAGAATAATCCGCCTGACATAGCAACCGCAACATCGAGACCGCCAGCCCCGATGCCAAGCATACCGATTCCGCCGGCGGTTGGGGTGTGCGAATCGCTGCCCAATAAGGTCGCGCCGGGCTTGCCGAACCTCTCCAGGTGGACCTGATGACAGATACCATTACCGGCCCGCGAATGATAAACTCCGTGCTTTGCAGCAACAGTCTGCAAATATAAGTGGTCATTGTGGTTCTCCGGGCCGAAGCCGGCCATATTATGGTCGATATAGCTCACCGACAGATCGGTCTTAACTCTGCCGGCACCCATAGATTCGTAAAGCAAAAACGCTGTTGTCCCCGTAGCATCCTGGGTAAGCGTTTGGTCAATCCTAATGCCAATCTGCTCACCGGCTGTGAGCTTGCCTTCAAGGCGATGCTTTGCAAGTATCTTGTAAATAAGTGATTGTCCCAATTTTATACACCTATAAATTAATGCCTAAATCTAACATAAGTGTTCCGTAAAGACAAACCTGATTAAAAAATAGTGAGCTAAATCCGCCATAGGCGGATGAAACCTGCAGATAGAAGGGTATGTCATTTCGACCGAAGGCCCACTATAAGTGGGCCGAAGTGGAGAAATCTGCTTTGAAGGCAGACCTCTCCGCTCGGCCTGTTGGCCTCGGTCGAGGTGACAAAAAGGGCCAACCATTCTTTCGACTCTGCTCAAAGCCTGCCCCTTCGACAGTCTAAGGGCAAGCCCTGAACGTAGTTGAAGGGACAGCCTCAATCCGGCATGGCGGCTTAACCGACATGGCGGATTGGGGATGGTTTATTCCGGCTAAACACGCACAAAAGCTATGGTGGCTAACCGCCGGCATTTCCATCCTCCGTAGCAGTATTCCTGCTGCGGAGGACAGGCATCCACGGGTAGAACCTCCATCCTCCGTAGCAATGCTACTGCGGAGGACGGGCGTGGCTTTCTGCGAAGGCGGGTAAATAAATACTGCTCAGGATACCTCAACTATCAGCAGGCAAAGATCTCTTATTTCTTTAAGCTTTCCGTCAATATCCTGTCCGCTTAAATCGTCAACTACTCCACAATGATAGTTGTCGGAAATACCCGCTGTTCTTTTCAAACACTTAAAATCTTTCATTGGATAATCGAGGTATAGATGTTCGTCGTCATAGTATGTATCCCATAGTATGACTTCTGCGAGCGATTCTACTTCAACAATCCATACCTCCAGGTCGTCGCATGTAGATTCAGTTATGTCCCGTCCTCCGGTTGCCATCCTGGCAGCTATAACCTTTTCTCTCCAACCAAAGCCGGATTCAGACTCTTCAATTTCAACGCCTATCAAATTGATTAGGTGCTCGAATACTGCTGCAATGGCACCTTCAATAACTTCCATTATCTCGATGGTCGGTACATCCTTTCTCAACAAGCCTTTTCCGACAATCGATAAAACAGAAATCTTTTGTCCTAAAGTAAGCCTGTCAAAAATTTCAACTCCTGTGCAGTAGCTATCAAATGGACTTCGCCTTATTTCATCCAGCATGTTTAATAACGTCTCCGCGAATAGCACGGCCTCAGCACCATCAAGCGTGCGTTCACCGTAAGTTGTCCGCCACACTGTAACCTCCTTTACTATAAGCGTATCGCAAAAGCAGATTCACAGAGCTGGAATTTCCAACGGGATTAGTATGGGACTTTCTTTTTAATGTGAAGAATTGTGGCGAACACGTATTTTTTGTCCAACTCATTACCTGCGGTGTATAATCGCCGTTATTTTGCAAAAACAAGCATACACGCCGGAAAAAAGGAGAGCGAAAACCGAGGCAAAGGAAAAACGCCGGCATGAAGATTTCACAAGTACGTTGTGAATTACCCGCCCCCCCGCCTGGTAGTCTGTCAAAATTGTTTTTGTGACTTGTCATTCCCGCGAAAGCGGGAATCCAGAACTATTAACAGACTGGATTCTGCGTCAAAGCCTGCCCTGAGCGCAGCCGAATGGGTGCGGAATGACAACCTACCTAATCGAATTTGACAGACTACTAGCGCTGAGTAGGGAAAGCAAAAGGGCTGCGATTGAGAATCATCACAGCCCTTTAGTTTACTCTAATTGGATAAGTTGTTTATGCTTTACGACGTTTGCGTAGAAAAGCCAATCCACCAAGGCCCAGCAGACACACGGTAGCCGGCTCAGGAACCTGAACAATAAAGTCCTGCTTTCCACTGTTTACAAAGGCCATAAGCTGCGCCTTCGGTCCAGTGCCGTCTAATGCTTGCAGCCAGCTATTAGCGGTAGCTGAGTCACAATTCTGAGCATGGAAACCATGGGAACCCCCGGAGCCGTCAACCGTGACATCCCAGTTCAGTGGAGATGTCGGCATATCCTCATATACAATCTCCCACACAGCAGCAGCAAAGGCCTCGGCTTTACTCCTTTCCTCACTGGAATATGGCCAACCGTCTGCCCAGGCGGGGTTATAGAACCTGCCCCAAAGCTCGGCCAGATAATCGGCTTTCGCGGCGCCTAATGAACCGCCCATAAAACTGTTGTTCACTTCTTCCAGCGCAACCACATCATATTTTATCGTTGTATCCGGTGCCCATTGATGTAATTCGATGCAGAAACCGCCGATCAGGCCGTCAGGCCAAAGATTTCCCTGGCCGGTACTGGCTGTTTTATCGAGCATATAGACACCGCCGGCCCCATTTAAGCCGCTGTGTCCCCCGCCCCAGATCGTAAGTACGTCACTTGCACCATAGCCGGTATGAGCTATGTCCACAGTACCGACGGGTGAAGCTTTTGTTAGGACTGGCAGAGCCAGAACCATTGCTGCACAAAGGATTGTTGTTTTCAGTGTTTTCATTTTACACCCCCCAAAACTCGACATTTACCGTAGATTGAATCCGGCCATTAAACTTATACGATTAACTGAAAACCGGATTTTACCATGTATTTAATCGGTGGATTCTGACATACCCCCATTCCGATCACAACCGCTCTGATAGCGATTATGAAATCAGTATATCGTTTTAGCACATGAAAGTCAAGAGAATTTAACCGATGTCACCGGCAACGACCAAAAATTTTTCATTATGTCCCCTTGTAGGCAATAAGCAGAATTATTATGGGATCTAAGCAAAATTTAAGTTGTGATATTGCTCTGTAGAAATGACAACCTTTGCTCTTTTCTAAAAAGCACTGTGGTATATAAAGGGAAAAATTCCGGCCTTTGCTATAGCTTATATCGTTTGTAGCCGGAGTCGGCTTAAAAATAGGTAGCCTTTCGTTATTGACAATCTGGGCGGAGCTCATAAAATAGCCGGTAACCAGTTACCAGTTTTTGGGAGTCTTTGACATGGACCCGGCGATTTTTAAGGCGTATGATATCAGGGGTATTTATCCTGACCAGATTAGCGAGGAAGACGCGTGGAAAATCGGCTGTGCCGCAGCACGATTTCTGCCGTCTCAGCTTCATGGCTACGAACGTGGTCAGCCTAATAGTCAGTCGCTGTGTGTAGGCCGTGATATGAGAAAACACAGCGAACCGCTGGCACAGGCTCTTTCAGAAGGAATACGTTCCGCAGGGATGAATGTAATTGATATAGGAATGATCGACACGCCGCAGATGTATTTCGCAATCAATTATCTAAATACCTGCGGTGGAGTGCAAGTGACGGCCTCGCATAATCCTGCAAAGTATAACGGCTTTAAAATATCCGGCAACGGTGCTAAACCTATCGGCGTAGATACCGGCCTGAACGATGTTAAACATCTCGCAATGGCCTTAATTCATACCAAAGGTAAAGCCACAGGCAAGCTGGAAAAGCTGGATTTGACCGACGAGTATAAAAATCACGTGCTGAAATTCTTAAGCCCGAAGGTAAAAAATTTGAAGGTTGTTATAGACGCCTCGAACGGCATGGCGGGAAAAATGGTTCCCTTGATATTCGGCGGTATTTCCATAACAATAATTGAAAGGAACTTCGAGCACATCGGTAGATTCAAGCATCCACCGGACCCTCTTGATGAAAAAAATCTCGCTCAGATCAAATCGGCGGTCAAGAAAAATAAGTGTGCCTTTGGCGTTTGTTTTGACGGTGACGCCGACCGAATGATGATGGTCGATGAAAAAGGTGTTACTATTAGCTGTGATTTGATGACCACTTTATTGGTGTCGTATTTTTTACAGAGCCATCCTAAATCGACGGTTGTTTACGACTTGCGCAGCAGCCGGGTCGTAGCCGAGGAAATTATCAGAAACGGCGGCACTCCACGCAGAGAACGTGTGGGGCACGCCTTTATGAAAAAGGCCATGCGCGATTCCCACGCAGTATTCGGCGGAGAGCTTTCGGGTCATTTCTATTACCGCGATAACTACTATACCGATTCAGCCTTAATTACATTGGTGCACATATTAAACATCGTCAGCGAATCCAAGGTACCTATCAGCGAGCTGATTAAGCCCTTGCGACGCTATCATACCAGCGGCGAGATCAACTTCAGAGTGGAAGATAAACAGGCCAAAATAAACGAGCTGGCCAAACGATACAATGACGGCCAAATCGACCGCTTAGATGGTCTTACTGTTGGGTATAAAGACTGGTGGTTTAATTGTCGGCCCAGCAACACCGAGCCGCTGCTGCGGCTGAACGTCGAATCGAGAAACAAAGAATTACTCGGTCAGAAACTGTCTGAAATCGAGCAGGTGCTCGGAAAGCCCGTCTAAATCATTCGTAGCGCGTATTGCGTAATCTCGATTACTAACTTCATGGGATAAAAGGTAAACACCAATGGAAATAAGTACCAAGACGTATCAAACTCCAAATGGATTGGTAGAAGGCATACAAACCAAATGGGCCGGATTCAACATACTGTTGGTAGCCGGGGCCAAAGGATTTTTAGCATGCCCTGCCATTGATGTGGAGGCCTGTCAGCGTTACGGTGTCGCTGCAGCAATAGTGGAAAGCACGCCGGACAATCCCATCGGCACGCTCGAACGTTTTCCAAGCCGTAAGGTCACAAAGGCAAACGAAGAAGCCCATGCACTCGGCATCAAAGAAGGTATGCAGGTCAAAGATGCCTTTGCCCTTATGGCTTAAGGTAACAAAGCGTCCATTAAAAATAAGAAAAGAGAGGGAGATTATGAAAACAAGAAAAAATTTTCTTATTCTGGCGGTACTTACTGCAATTTTATGTATTGCTGCTCTGGGTGAGGTTGAGTTACCCCTACCGGAGGATAAGTCTATATTGCTCGGCCAGCCGAACCCCACTCTTGCTGGAATAGACAAGTTATATGTTCGGATTGTACCGCACCGTTTTGAGCCAAATAGCCATGGGCTGGTCATCGAGGAGCTTGAAAACTCGATTATAGATGGACTCAAAGAAGCCGGCATCACAATTGCTGAAACCGACATTGACAAGGCAGGGCCCGACGCTGCGAAAATGTTGAAAGTTTTGAAGAGAAGAATTAAGCCTGCCAATGCCAAAAACTTGAAATTCAGACCTGCCCACATTCCAGAACTTTGCGTTAACATGGATATGCTTGTTCTAAAGCATTTGCAACAAGCCGTTTTCCACATTCAAATATCTTTAGCACGACTGGTGCATCTCGAAAAGGAAAACCGGCCGAGCTTCAAAACAGATGTTTGGCAATCTGAGCCAATAATGCAGGCAGCTTCGGTACAGGATATGCCTGTTGTTGTTTCCAGATTGATTTTAAAGCAGGTCGAAACTTTCGCCGCAGCCTGGCGTGAGGCTAATCCACCTAACAAACAAATCTCTGATGCGAATGATATCGGTGTTACCTCGCTGACAGCACCAAAGGAGCAGGCCGGTTCAGCAGCTAAACCGTCTGTGGCTGAATATAGTTATGTTGCTTCGAAGAAAAGCAAAGTATTTCATAAGCCTGGGTGTCGCTGGGCGAAAAATATCTCACCGGGGAATCTTGTTCGTTATGTCAGCAGGGAGGAAGCCATAAAGGACGGCAAAAAACCCTGCGGCACGTGCAAGCCGTAGAATAAAACGTCGCCGTATCGGCGACGGCTAAACGAAATGTCTTTAACATAAAAATGTTATGGCTCTGATCACGATCATAATTATAGCCCTTGGCCTGTCGATGGACGCCTTTGCCGTCTCTATTGTCAGCGGGGCTGCATATAAGCAGTTGAAAATAAAACACGCCTTGCGAATAGCGCTTTTCTTCGGCGGCTTTCAGGCGATTATGCCGTTGATAGGCTATCTGGCCGGCTTGAGTATAAAAACTTACATAACACCTTATGACCATTGGGTAGCTTTCGGTCTTTTAAGTGCCGTGGGGGGCAAAATGATCTACGAATCATTTAAGATCAAGTCGGCTGAAGAAAACCTTAATCCGTCGAATATTCTTATTCTGCTTGTTTTGTCTCTCGCGACCAGTATAGATGCTTTGGCTATCGGGATAACGCTTTCGTTTTTGAGAGTTTCATTAGCGACGGCGGTGAGCATCATTGGCCTGGTGACTTTTGTCCTGTCGTATCTTGGCGTCTTTATCGGTAAAAGATTCGGACACTTTTTTGAAAACAAAATCGAAGCCATTGGAGGACTGATTCTTATTGGGCTGGGCTTAAAAATACTTATTGAGCATCTGGTTTCCTAAAGCGCTTCTTGTAATGTATAGACAAAGCGATACAATAGGTGCACTAACAAATTTAGGGTTTAAAATTTTTATATGGCTTCTAAGGTATATTTTATTAAGGCCTCCATCCGCGACGGCGAGCAGGTAATTTCCAAAAAGGCTCGTAAATTATTCAAAGCAGGCGGCCTTGCGGGCTGTTTTAAGGAAAATGATTTCACAGCAGTTAAAGTTCATGTCGGGGAGAAAGGCAATAATACGCATCTGCCGGCATCGTGCATTAAGGGGCTGGCCGATGAGCTGCTGAAGCTGAAGACAAAACCGTTTACAACCGACACGAGTGTTCTATATGTAAGCAAGAGGCGCAATGCTGTCGACCATACTATCGTAGCTGCCGAGCACGGCTTTAGCTTCGAGAAGCTGGGGATACCGTTCATTGTGGCGGACGGTTTGCTTGGGACATCTGAGACCGCGATTACGATCAATGGAGAAATCAATAAGGAGGTTTTTATCGCGAGCGATATTGTCAGATGCCAGTCGCTTCTTTCGGTGGCTCATTGTACCGGCCATCTCGCAGCTTGCCTCGGAGCTACGTTGAAAACCTTAGGCATGGGTTGTGCAGGTAAAAGGGGTAAGAAGAAACAGCATGCGGCTCTTACTTTTAGTATAGGCGATGCTTGCGTGCGCTGTGGCGAATGTTTTAAGTACTGTCCGGCTGATGCTATTACACTCGGCAAGATTAAAGCACGCATCGATCAGAAGAAATGTATAGGTTGTGCAGAATGTCTTGCGGTGTGCAGGTTCGATGCTGTTAAATGCAATTGGGGCCAGGAGTCTGAAGTGTTACAAAAAAGCATTGCTGAACACGCATTGGGCGTACTGAAAGGTAAAGAGAGCAGAGCTGTATTTTTTAATTTTATAATATCAGTTACCAAAGATTGCGATTGCTTCGGCGAGCCAAATATGCCTAAAATAGTCGATGATATCGGCATAGCAGCATCAACCGACCCGGTAGCGGTCGATAAGGCGGCGCTTGATTTGATAGAGACCGGAGCAGGCCGAAAATTGCCGGAGTTGCTCGGCAATAACGAGCTTGATCCTCTCTATCAGATTGAGCACGCCGAGCGGATCGGCCTCGGTTGTGCCGATTATGAGCTTGTCGAAATCGAGTAAACGTAGTCTATAATTTGAGGTTTCTGCATGTCACTGGGACAAATAATACGGCAAAAGCGCGAGCAGTTAGATTTGACGCTGGACGAGGTCAGCAGTCGCATCGGATTTTCCAAGCCGTACCTTTCCACGATAGAGACCAACAAGGTGAAAAATCCTCCAAGTGACGAGTTGCTGAAAAAACTCGAAAAGACTCTTAAATTTGAACCTGGTTTGCTTCTACACATTGCCCACGTGGAGCGAGTTCCCTCTGATATTCGTCATGAGTACGAGTCCGCAGAGGCTGAAAACCTGAAAATGAGACAGTTTATCAAGAATCTTATTCATCGAAAATCCAATGTCGGTGAGCTTGATGCGCTGCTTGCAGAAAGCAACCTGGATACCGAACAAGCCAAGGCTTCTCTTGCCGCCGGCAGAATGGTGCCGATTATAAACAAAGTCGCCGCCGGCTATCCTGCCGATTTTAACGATTTGGATTATCCTGCTGGCGTGGCCGACGATTACGTTCGCTGCCCGGATGTGCACGACCCCAATGCTTTTGCCGTGCGGGTGGTGGGCGATTCAATGGAGCCTAAGTTCCAGGAGGGTGACATAGTTGTTTTCTCTCCGGCAGCCGAGGTATGTAATGGTGACGACTGCTTCATTCGCTTTGCGATGCCGCATGAAACGACCTTCAAGAGGGTCTTTTTTGAATCTAAGAATAAAGTGAGACTTCAGCCGAGGAACGAAAAATATTCCCCCGCCATTATTGACGGTAAACGTATCAACGGCCTGTACCGCGCGGTCGTAAAATATGAAAAGTTATAAGTATTCAAAAGTATAAATAAACCATTTACCAACATAATTAGATAAATTTTAAGCTGCCGAATCTAAAACAAAACACACGAAGATAAAATTTTTTTAAGTTCAGGTTTATTGGCTAAGAAGATATTAAAATTTCTTTATTATCCACTGAACTATTAAAGTTGCTATAAGAGTTACCGCGCTTGATATTATCATTAAAAAGATAGTATCTTTATTACGTTTGAAAAAGTTTGATTTTTCATAAGAATACGTCATATGAATCATTGTGAAATGGGTCCGAATGTGAACTGCAGAAGCAATAAGGGCTATCTCAATAACCAAGAAGGTTATGAGTGATAAAACTAAAATAGGTGTGAATAATTTTGTGTAAAAATATTTAGATAAGAAACCAATTGGAACACCCAGAAAAAAAGAGGTCAAATAAGGCCTGATTCCAAAGGTAAAAAATCCCATAAATCTTTGTTTCTTTTGCAGGAGCTCGTCAATTCTAATCGCTATTCCCATCAGTCTTGTATCTTCTCGGCTACCAACCCATAAGTGTGCATCTCTGCATCCAAGACTCAACTGCAATGTAGCAGTTGATATATTAATATATAACTCGTTTATGATACTTTTATTTATTTCACCTAATTCTTCTGGTTTTTCTAATCTGAATTCATCGATTATTATGTCTGTGTCTGCTTCCGTAGAGTTTTCTTTAACTATCCTAAAAATTTCCTCTATATCTTCTTTAAAAAGTTTTAGAGGTTTGTACTTTCTCTCCCAAGATAGAGGAATCTTTTCCATTTATGGAGTTCCTTATTTTCAAAAGGCAGTACCTGTTGTTAATTTTATCGGCTTATCGTTTAATCCGTCAACTCTGATTTTGTAGAACCTATCCCAAAACCTCTATTATTGGCGTTTTCAATACTATAAACGCCGTTTTTTAATGTTTTGGGATAGCTTGTAGTTATTGTAGACCAAACAACAAAATAATCAGTTGATATTTTGTCCTGCTACCGCCAAGACTAAAGCGAAGACCTTTGCGGCTCCTGCCTCTTTCAGCGTCTTTGCGCATTCGTTCAATGTCGCACCGGTTGTTTTGATGTCATCGATAAGACAAACTATCTTGCCGGCAAATCGGTGTTCGTAACGAACTGCAAAGGCTCCAGCGACGTTCCTGGCACGCGCAGCGGGACTTACCATTATCGGCTGAGGTTTGGTTTGGCGTATTCTGACCAGATCGGTACTGATTGCTGCTGTCGGGCATTTTAATTTCTTTGTTACAATCAAAGATTGATTATAGCCGCGTGCCAGCCGCCTTGTCCAGTGCAGTGGTACAGGGACAAAAAAATCTATGTCATTGTAAAAATTGCTACCCTGAAACGCAGAATTAGCCAGAAAGGCTAAGGTTGAATCTAACTCTGTTCGGCCATTTTTGAAACCCAGTATCATTTGCTGTAAGGCTTGTGTGTAAACACCACCGCGGGCTATCCGGTCGAAGTGAATTTTTTTGCCCTGGCAATCGGGACAAGCATCATCCAGCAAACCATATCTGGAGGCATCTTTGCCGCAGCGCGGGCAGTAGTCACCACCCGTGCAAGAATGAAGCTGTCCCCAGCAGTTTTCGCACAGGTTCTTATCCTCTTCGCAGATGTTTTTGCCGCAATTGTTACAGACTGGTGGCCAGAGAAGCTGATTTATGCTTTGAAGGGTAAACGTGGCAGCTTGTTTTATTTTAACCGTATTCACGCCGGCGATTATAGGCGCAAAAGGTTCTTATTTCAAAGCAAACATCTTGTACCCAATGCTTGGTATCGACAGCTCGGCCCGTGAGATAAATAACTTGGTAATCAAGACAAAATCTCAGTTGGCTATCTCACGTGCTCGGCTGTCTTTGATCCCTATAATTTTATAACAAAACCACCATTGCCCTTAAGAGTAACTGCAAATGGTTTGCCGGGCGTAAGGGTTATCTTTTGCATCTCGAAAGAGCGATTGTCTGCGCCCTCTGTGAATAATATTCCTGTTTTTGTATCTTTAAGAAAAGGGAGTTCAAGATTGATACTTTTTTCAACATTTTCACCGTTTATGCCCGCAACATACCAGGTATCTTGTGATTTGCGGGCGATAACCACGAGCTTGCCGGGATATCCATCTATAAAGCACGTATCATCCCAGCACGTGGGAACATCTCTCATAAAATCCTTAATATAATCCGGTACAGCCGCCATACTCTCGGGAGTTTGTGCAAAGTGCTGCACGCCTGAAAGGAAAATAACCGACACCGCCAGCTCAAAGCCGTTGGTTGTAATCCGCTTTATACGGGGTATCTCACCGAAACAAACAGGTGTGAAATCCATCGGGTCGAACACGTTTCGGATAAACGCCGCTATGCAGGAGTGATTGGGTTCGAGGTCGGCGTTGACCTGTTCAAAAGTCACAAACTCAAAGCCTTTTATCGCTTCCATCGACACCAGGTTCGGATAAGTCCGCTGCCAACCCCTCGGTATAGTGCAGCCGTGACAATTAACAACCAACCCGAACTGAGCGGCATCCTCAAAAATATCCTGGTAATACGCCATCATTGATTGGCCGTCGCCGCCGAAGAAGTCTACTTTGACGCCCTTGATACCCATTTCCTTGAGTCTGCCGAACTCTTTGACGCGGTCTTCGTGCGTCAGCAGCTTGCTCTTCGGATGATAAGGAACGGTATTCCAGGTGCCTGCTGAGTTATACCACAAAAGAAGCCCGACTCCTTTGCTTTGTGCGTATTCAGAAAGCTCTTTGATCTTGTCATAGCCTATTTTGGTATCCCAGTCCGCATCGACGAGGCAGTACTCCCAGTTCATATCGGCGGCAAGCTTAATAAAACGTTTCTGCACATCATATACAATAGAATCATCCTTTAGTATAATCCAGCTCCAGGAGGCTCTTCCCGGTTTAATAAACGATGTGTCCTTCAGCCTGGATGGATTTGCCAGGTCGGTTCCCAATGTTGATTCCATAATGGTTTTCAAGCCGTCTCCTATCGCTATAATCCTCCACGGCGTTAGCCAGGGCAAGGTCGATTCTGGATAGCATGGGCCACTGGGAAAAATTTCCTTATCCTGCGGAAAGCCAACAAAAAACTCATTACCAACAGATTTACGTTGCAGCCGAGAGCCGCAATAATTTCTGTCAATGGCAGTTTCTGTAATCAGCATCCAGTACTTGTCAAAGTTGAAAAGTGCAGGGAAAACCCAACCCGCTTTGTTGGCAGGGAGTTTGTCCACCTCAATATTCTGTTTATAATGTTGCTCATACGAAGGCTGGTCCTGGTGCCATCCGGTTTTTGCATTTGTCATGGGTTGAACCCAGCCCATCGTACCGGGCAAAAAATTAAATGAGGAGACTTCTTCCGCGATCTTTTTAACATCATCTGACTTTTCAGGGAAGTAGTATCTAAAAGCAACCCCGTCGTTTGAGACCTGGAAGATAATGTCTATCCTTTTGCCGGAAGCATTTTTTAAATGGAAGACTCGCTTGTTACCTGCATAGGAACATTTGCTTCTTTTTCCCTGCAGCATTTCGTAATCATCTTCAACAGCCTCAATATCTGAAACCGACTCAAGGGACAAGTTTCGTGAGAAATCTTCATCCTCCCTGACTATTCCTAATTTGGAGTTTTGCATAATTAGAATATCATCATACTTGATGCTATATAGGGCATTTTTGTCATCAGAAATATGAAAATGAACAGAGATATTTTTATCCGGGCTTGTTATCGAATAATCCGGATTTTCTTGTGAAAAAGAATTCGAGTTCAAAAGAGCCAACAACATTAGTACTATTGCCCAAAATACTTTTGATTTTTTCTTTCCAGCAGTTTCCATAATAGTCACCTTTCTTACCTTTTTAATTTCGAACAATAAAAGTGGTCAGCCTGCTGGCTGGATAGTTTTAGCCTTGCGTTGACTCAGGCCCACACGACGGTAGTTCATATTCGAGTTGCAGGCAAACATCGTAGCAGCCATGTCACGTGTTCGCCAAAAGGTGCGTATCGCCTTTCGGATTATTACAGGCCAAGCATAGATTTTAGTATTTAGAACATCAACTTCTTTTTCCAGGTTCTCTGCTTCCATACTGCCGGGACGGTGAACGACTTTTGTCATATCGTAACGGCTCCAGTCTTTAGGAAAATCTGTATATAGCAGACGTTTCTCCTGTTGATAATTTTCAAATAATCGCGTACCAGGCAGCGGAGTGAGCACAGTAGTTTGCATTACATCAATCCCGCTGTGAATCATATACTCTGCGCGTTGACAAAGTTTGTTCGGTGTGTCACCGTCCATGCCAAAGATAAATGCACCTAATACGGCTATACCTGCTTTCTGAATACGACGGATTATAGCATTATAACTGTTCACGCCATGTTTTATGTTGAGTCGTTTATTTACTTCTGTCAATGTATCTACTTTTTCAGCTTCTAAGCCCAAAAAAACCATTTTGCATCCGGCTTGTGCCGCCCAGTACAATACATCCTTATCATCTGCAAAGTTTATCGATGCCTGACAAAACCACCACTTGTTAAGCTTTCGTTCTGCCATTGCCTTGAAAATTTCCAGGGCCTGGTCTCGAGAATTTTTGCCGTAGCCAATGATGTTGTCATCTACAAAGAACAGGAGCTTTTGGGGAATACTTTCCAACTCATCTAAAACCTGGCTCGGTGGACGGCGACGATAGCGCCGACCGTTAAAAGCAGTAACCGAGCAAAATTCACAATCCATCGGACAACCTCGTGAGGTTTGCACGGATGAAAACATGTAATCGGGATGAAAAAGGTCACGCCGTGGCGAAAGACAGTTTTTAATATCTATCACTTCACTGTGGTAAACCTGTTGCATTTGTCCTAAATCAAAGTCACGTATAACCTGAGGCCAAACAGCCTCTGCTTCTCCTGATACAACGGTGTTCACAAATTGTAGAGCCTCTTCGGTGCACATGGATGCGTGAATACCACCCATTACGATGGGAATTCCTTGTTTGCGGTAAAGGGCTGCAATTTCATAAGCCCGAGGTGCAGAAGCAGTGAAGGCTGTAATTCCAACAAGGTCAGCCTCTTGATAGGTGAAGGGTTCCCAATTTTCATCGAGCAGAATCACGTCCCAGGTATCAGGAGTCAATGCTGCGACGATGCCTAAGCCCATAGGCGGGAAACGCGAACTTTTATTTACTGTTAAGCCAGTATTTAAAGGATTAACAGGATTGATCAGGACCAGCTTCCTTTTTCTCATAGTTTTGCCATTATAATAATTGTGAATAGCAATGGGATAAAATGTACTTCCATTACCAATGGTTTAGTTCAATGATCAATTGAACTATGAGTCGGTTGTAAGCAAAGTTGGGTGAACAGTTGTTTCTGCAGCAGCGTCCGTATGCAGATTTAATACTAATTGTTCTATCGCTACTTCTGCTTTCGTCTGGCCGGTCTTTATCTTGAAATCAATATCAGCTAATTGCTGCAGGATAGAGCCGATTTGCTTCAGTGACATTTGACTAAGTTGCGCGAAAAAACTGTCTTTATTGCTCCATATTCGCAGTTTCTTTACAATCTCGCCGTTCCAGACACCCTTTTCGAGCATGGCTTTTGCGCTGAACATCCTGCGGAAATGGTATGCAAATGCGCCTACTATTGAGAACTGGGCCGCTTTATCTTGTGCAAACATATTTCGCAGACGAGCCACGGCTTGCATCGTCTTGCCGGCGATTACAGCGTCAATCACCGCAAATGCGCCGAATATGCGGTTGTGCCCTATCAGCGATTCTATATGGCCAACGGTTATGGCTTTCTCGGCATCAGCAAATAAAGCCAGCTTGTCGACTTCACTGTACAAACGAGTAAGCTCATCACCAGTCAGCTCGACTAAAAGAGCGGCAGCGTCCTCGGTCAATTTTTTGCCGTGCGTATCTTTTGCGTACTTGATAAGCAGTCGAGGCAGTTGCCAGGGCTTAGGCTCAGCTATACTGATTAGTTTACCGACCTTGGATAGCTTTTTGGCCAGCTTGGTTTGGCTGGGCCAACTGCTTACGGTGAGGATTAGTCTCCCCGTGGGACAGGGATTGTCAAAATATTTTTCCAGCAGTGTACGGTTATTAGATATAAAATCGTCTGCGTTTTTCACAACGACAACTCGTTTGTCGGTCAGAAAGGGGGCAGTCCGCAGTTCATCCAGCACATCGGAGGCCGAAATGCCGGTAGCATCGGCGGAAAAAAGCCCGGTTATTCTTTGGTAAGGTTGTAATAGCTGGTCTAGAAGCTTTTCACACTCAGCACCGGCAAGAGAGGCACCTTTACTGGCTATTACGTAGATTAGTTCACTCACGATAAGAAAATCTTCGGTAGGTGGGCTTTAGCCCACCGATAAGATATAACGAATTTTGATACGCCATAGCGTATGCCTCTGGCGTATTAAATTTTATTTTTCTAATTCGACTGCTATCTTTTCTGCCGCCACGAGTTTGTCACCGGGTTTGAGCTTGATTAATCGCACACCCTGCGTGTTTCTGCCTATCGAGCGGATTTCATCCAGTCCGGTGCGGATAATCATGCCGTGAGCAGTTATCATCATCAAATCATCCTTGCTCTGTACGGCTTTCAGGGACACTACTTTACCGTTACGGGTGGATGTTTTGATATTTTTCAGGCCGACTCCGCCTCGACTCTGAGACCGGTAATTTTCCATACCAGTTCGCTTGCCATAACCGTTTTCGCAGACAGTAAACAGGGCTGCTTTTTCCTCGACGATCACCATACCCACCATCACATCTCCGGTACGAAGCTTTATACCCTTTACGCCTCGTGAGGCTCGGCCCATCGAACGAACCTCGTTTTCATCAAAGCGTATCGTCATACCATCACGTGTCCCTAATATTATGTGGTCTTTGCCTGTGGTCATATCTACACCAATTAAGGCATCATTAGGATCGAGATTGACTGCAATTACTCCGGTGATTCTTGGATTGCTGTAGGCGGACAGCTTCGTCTTTTTCACAATGCCGTTTTTAGTAGACATAATCAGATATCGCTCACCCTCTTCTTTGTCGTCTTGTCCACCGAAACTGCTGACGCTGATTATAGATGCTATTTGCTGGTCGCTCAGCTTCAACAGGTTTGCGATGTTCCTGCCTTTGCTCTGTCTTGACATGCTTGGGACATCATAAACTTTTAGCCAATAGCATCTGCCGCGGTTAGTGAAGATAAGCAGATAGTCATGGGTGGAAGCGGTAAATAAATGCTGAATAAAATCGCCCTCTTTGGTGTCGGAGCCGATTATACCCTGGCCGCCGCGACCCTGCTTGCGATATGTGTCTATCGGCATACGCTTTACGTATCCATCGTGACTTACAGTGACGATGACTTCCTCCTCAGGAATTAGGTCTTCGATCTCGAACTGCTCGACCTTGCCCGTGATTTTTGTCCTTCTTTTATCGCCGTATTTTTCTTTTATTTCATGGATGTCTTCCCGGATAATGTCCAGAAGGACCTGCTCACTGGCCAGTATTGCTTCATAGCCTTCTATCTCCTCGATAAGGGCTGCATACTCTTTAGCCAGCTTTTCCATCTCCAGGCCGGTCAGCCTTTGCAACTGCATGGTCAAAATCGCGTCGGCCTGTGGGCCGGTGAGGAAATGTTTGCCTTTGCTTTTTTCCCTGACATATTCCTTCGGCAGAATCTTTTTGAGCGTGGCCACCTCAGCTAACCGCAGTGGCTTCTTCATTAAATTAAGCTTTGCTGTTGGAGTGTCCGGAGATTTTTTTATGATTTCGATAATTTCATCGATGTCGCTGACCGCCAGAATAAGGCCTTCGAGAATGTGTGCTCTGTTTCTGCATCTTTGTAGCAGGAACCTGCTCCGCCTGCGGATGACGGTTTTGCGATGGTCGATGAAGCAATTGAGCATCTGCTTGATATTTAGGGTTTCGGGCCTGTTATTAACCAAGGCGATGTTGGAGATGGCGAAAGTGTTCTGCAAGGCCGTGTATCGAAACAGCTTATTTAATACTATTTTGCTGTCGGCATCTTTTTTCAAATCCACGACTATCCGCAGGCCGTGGCGGTCTGATTCGTCTCTGATATCGGAGACTTCCGGTAATTGACCGCTATGAACACAATCTGCGATCTTGGAAACGATGGTGGTCTTGACCACCATATAAGGTATCTCGGTTATTACGATCCTTGTCTTGTCTTTCTTGGATGTTTCGATGTCGGTCTTTGCTCGGAGAGTCAGATGGCCTTTACCGGTGGTATATGCATCCACGATGCCCTTTTTGCCGCAGATTATTCCGCCGGTCGGAAAGTCCGGCCCAGGCAGCCGTTCCATGATATCTTTGAAGCCACAGTTTGGATCGTCGATAACTAAAAAAAGCGCATCGCAGACTTCCGCGATGTTATGCGGCGCAATGTTTGTAGCCATACCTACCGCGATTCCGGTGGCTCCGTTGACTAAAAGATTCGGAAGCTTTGAGGGCAGAACCGTAGGCTCGGTTCGTGTCTCGTCGTAATTCGGCACAAAATCCACGGTGTCGTAGTTAATGTCTTCCAGAATATCCATAGCCGGGCGGGTCATTCTGGCTTCGGTATATCGCATAGCAGCAGGTGGGTCGTTGTCGATGCTGCCGAAGTTACCCTGCGGATTAATTAGCGGGTAACGCATGTTCCAGTCCTGGGCCAGGCGTACTAATGTGCCGTATGTAGCCTGGTCGCCGTGCGGATGGTAGTTGCCGCCGGTGTCGCCGACGATTTTAGCACACTTGCGGTGAGCGCTGCGTGGGCCGAGATTCAAATCGTGCATAGCCACCAATATTCGGCGTTGCGACGGCTTTAAGCCATCGCGGGCGTCCGGCAGAGCACGGGAAACAATCACGCTCATTGCGTAGTTGAGGTATGAATTCTTGAGCTCGTCGAGGATACGCATATCCTCAAAACGCTCCTGTGGTTTCTCAGTTTTTGCCATATCTTCTGTCTCGTTATTTCTGCCTTGCGAGTTTTGATTCTCTTCTGTCCGGCTTAGCCGAGGAAAGAAGTAATCTGCGTAAATTAATCACGCGTTACCGCCTGTAATTCGTATTTTCTGAGCAGACAAATTACCCGCTATTAGGTGAAAAGTCAAGGATAACAACCGATTTCGGTTAAGGATTTGATGTAAAATCTGGCAGAAGTGCGGCAGTCCCGTCAAAGGCGAATAGGGGAAAATATTTAATCCGCCTGGATTGGGCTTAGCAGGGTTTGCCTCTCCATGGTATCTTGATTCCCAAAAGGCATTTCGCCAGATTTTCTTTTATTGCTGGTTATCCAGCCATCATAAGAAATACTACCATACCTCGACAATATCCCAATCTTTCTAAGCGATGCCGAAGTAAATTTCTACAGGCTTAAGCTCGGTACATATTTAGCCGGAGGGAAAACAATCCCCATCCCTAAGGGATGAGGCTGCCACCCAATACTATTTAGAAAAACGTGTGGCATCCTCAAGCGTAGCTTGGGGATGGCTGTGCCACGCTTGGCTAAACACGTACTAAGCCCGTAGAAATTGCCGCAACAGGCTTTGCCTGTCCGCCTTTGGCAGATAACTTCATCTACGGGTTTAAACCCTTAGAATTGCGGCGGAGTATTAAAATGCTTATAGTTTTTTGATTAATCGAAAAGATTATTTGCCTAAAATACTCGTTTATTCTTTACTACGTCATCTTAATTTATCTGTACGCCTCCGGAGGCGACTTAAAGCCTTGCTTTTTGAAGAACAGAAACAAATCTGAGGATTAGGCCAGCCTTACCTTTGACTCCCACCTTCCCAAATATGTTCACAAGATGAGCGCGTACCGTATTATATGAAATATCCAGCTTCCTGCTGATTTGATTATTATCCAAACCCTTGCAGACCAGCTTGGCAACCTGCATCTCTCTGGGTGTGAGATGCCAGCATTTCTTCAGATACTCCCACTGCTTTGCATTGTAAAGCATATTGTATATCCCCAAAAAAGAACCTGATCAACTGAACCGGTTAGAACCCGAACAGCTAATAGTCTTTTCGATTAGTCGAAAAGACTATTAGCAGCATAAACTACTTTATGATTTGATTCCACATTATTTGGTT
>Ga0307439_1000801_pt1 | contig 21114 bp, 17 predicted proteins | sample SalMarWE160490MG_FD_202142 | JGI IMG/M metagenome (GOLD analysis project Ga0307439, IMG submission 202142) | Salt marsh sediment microbial communities from the Plum Island Ecosystem LTER, Massachusetts, United States - WE1604-90 | ecosystem: Environmental > Aquatic > Marine > Intertidal zone >... | reverse complement strand
GGGTGTGGCAAATTTTTCTGGCGCTTAAAATAGGCAACCTGTAGAATGTGGGCAGTTTTAGTTTTACAGTGTTAACCATGTTTTACAGGAGCCGATCATGGACAAAATGAAATTGCCGGAAATCCAAGCCAAACAGTTAGAGCAACTATTGAAAGAAGATATTAAAGAATGTATCGCTGAGGTGACAGAAGCTATAAACAACGCACGTACAGGCGCGGTTATTGATGACAGCGAAGAACCGGTGCGAATAGCGACAGCAAAATTGCGACAGAAGATATTTCAGAAAGCCTTGCAGATGAAAACAGATGCGGCTCAGGCCGCTTTTTCCCCCTCGCAACGGAACAAAAACAAAAAGTAGGTTGCGGCACAAAGGCAAGCAGTCTGTTGAGCATAGTACAGTCAATGGCGTGGTGAAGCTGGAACGGATTTATTGGTGGTCTACTGAGTCCGGTCGTGATGATACAATTGATCGGCTGATTGGGATAGTGGCAGACAGGGTTAGTGTTGGCGTTCGTCAGATGTGCTGCCGTGTTGCGATTAGCCAGCAGGGATTTGCCAAAGCCGCTGAGCACTTACACCATCTGGCTCAGATTCGTATCAGCAAAGAACATCTGCGAGTGATAGTCGAGTCTGAGGGGCAGTTGGTATTGAACATTCAGCGTAAAGGTTTATTAGCTGCCGGTTTTAGCATTGAGGATTGTAAGACCTCACCAAAAGGGCCTAAACGTGTTTACGTAGGCACTGACGGCGTTAAGATTCCTATGGTTACAGAAAGTGAGAAGAACAAGCGACGCCATCTGCGTGGAGCTAAACGTCCCGGCAGCAAGCGCAGGTGGATGAATCGGGGTGCTGACAACAGGTATAAGGAATTTAAGATAGCGACGATCTACGACGAGTCAAACGAGCATCGCCAGGTGGTTGCAACATCTGGAAACCATGAGGCTGCTGGCAGACTGCTTCGACGGGAAGCTGGACGTATAAATCTTGGCGATGCAGACGAAAAGCTGGCGGTAGCAGACGGTGCCGACTGGATTGCTAAACAGTTAAAAAGTAAACTGCCTATGCTGGATTGCCAGATACTGGACTTTTATCACTTGAGTGAACATGTATGGTCAGCGGCGAATAGCTGTTTTACACAGGGCAGCGAGAGAGCTAAGCAGTTTGCTTGCGAGCTTCTGCATATTGCCAAGCATGAGGGGCCGACAGCGTTATTAACGCAATTGATGGACGAACGCCAGAAGTACCGCAGCAAGAACAAACGTAAGGCCTTGAAAGAACTGATCCAGTATATCGCCCGTCGGTTTGAGATGTGCGAGTATCCGAAATTTATAGAGAGAGGCTGGCAGATAGGTTCTGGTCCTACCGAGGCCATGTGCAAGGTATTGACTTATCGTCTTAAGGGTGCTGGTATGCGTTGGGATAGGCCTGGAGCTGATGGGATAATGGCATTGATTGCTTTACAGCAGTCGAATACGTGGAAAAGCTACTGGGACAGCCGAAAACAGGCAGCATAGCCCTGCCAGAAAATCTGGCCACACCCCACAGGTTCTACTTAGAGTAATAATCTTGCAAAATGGTTATGTTTTGTGTAGAGTAGGTGGGAATTTGTTGGAATGAATGTTTCATAAAGCAAATTTTTGGGGAATAGTGTAATGGTAGCACAAATGACTCTGGATCATTTAGTCAAGGTTCGAATCCTTGTTCCCCAGTTATAATCATATCTCGTATTGCGTATTTCGTATATCTGATTATGTTCATCAATGGTAATGTTTGTAATTTGCACGATATAAAGTCGCGATATCTAATGTTACATTGACTAAGGAATATCATGAAAATGCGTTTGTTGATAGGCAGAATTGCATATCGAACAAAAACTTTACTATTAGTTTCATGTATAATCTTCGCGTGGGCAATGGCCTGTCCCTTTTGCTTTGGGGCTGAAGATGCCGCCAGAACTATCATCCCGGCAAAAACGCAGGGTGAAGCAGTAGATCAAGCGACTATGCAGCGGATTTATGACGAGGTAAAAACACCCTTTAAATACGGCGTGGTACTTCGAGGGCAAGAGAGTAAAAAGGTCGATTGCCCCAATGTCTTTCGCATGAACGATACCTGTGGCAGAGCTAAATGGTTCATGCTTTACGTCTGCATGAACGAGGTTGGCTACGAAACCCATCTGGCGGAAAGTCAGGACCTGCTTAGCTGGAAAACCCTCGGCAAGGTTCTCTCGTTTCGCAAGGAAGGCTGGGACAAATGGCAGGCCGATGGCGGTATTGCGCTTTTTGACTACACCTGGGGCGGCACTAATACAATTCAGCAATTTGATGGAAAGTATTGGATGTCCTACATCGGCGGTGCCCTGCAAGGTTATGAGCCGGACCCGCTGGCCATCGGTATCGCCTGGACTAAAGACCCTGCTCAGCCCGTTGAGTGGAGCCGTCTTTCTGAGAATCCTGTTCTCTCACGTGAGCAAGCCGACGTTCGTGACTTTGAGAAGATGACCCTCTATAAAAGCAATATTATTTGGGACAAGGCCCGGACCCTGGGCTTTCCATTCGTCATGTTTTACAACGGCAAGATCAAGAATGGCTACGAGAGGATCGGCATGGCCGTATCCAAAGATGTGATACACTGGATTCGCTATGGCACCGAGCCTGTCGTTGTCAATGGCCAAGATAAGAAACGTGGCATAAGTGGGGATCCCCAGATAGTTAAAATCGGCGATGTCTGGGTCATGTTCTACTTCGGAGCCGGCTGGAAGCCCAAAGCCTTCGACACCTTTGCGTGCTCATACGACCTGGTGCACTGGACAAAGTGGGAAGGGCCGCATTTAGTTGAGCCCAGCGAGCCATTTGACCAAACATACGCCCATAAACCCTGGATGCTCAAGCACGATGGAGTGGTTTACCACTTTTACTGTGCTGTTGGTGACCAGGGGCGAGTCATCGCTTTGGCCACGTCGCGAGATTTAAAAGATATTGAACAATAATCCAGAAGAATTGGTTAGCCCCCATCTCCCTGTGGCATGGGCTTTTGCTTGCAAGGAAAACCGATAAAATTCCATTTGACGTATTCGGTGGGAATGATAGGATGTTTCCAACGGGAAAAATACAAGCCTGTCTCAAGCATGGTCGAGAGGCTTGTCTTTCCACAGGATGCCTCACGGCAGAGCACAGCCGAGAGAATGGAAATGCGTAACTGTATAATACATAGTTAAGCAGGTGATAAAGGAAAGTGGACTTGATTTATGAAGATAAAATTCTCACGTCATGCAAAAAGAAGAGCAAAGTTATATAACATTTCAGAATCCGTAATTTTAGAGGTTCTTGAAAATAAAGACTTATCTCATCAAGGGATACATGAAATTGTAGAAGATGTGGAAGGATTTAAGTATCCGCTAAAAGTTGTAGTGGCAGTTGAAAATGATATAATAACAGTAATAACAAGTTATTCTTTGAAGAAGGGAAGGAAAGTATGAAAGTATATTATGATGATGAAGTAGATGCTTTATATCTAAAATTGGGAGATGATACGCCGGATGGAGTTATAGAAATTTCTGAAGGTGTTAATATAGATACGACTTCACAAGATAAGATTGTGAGTATAGAAATCCTAAATGCTTCTAAAAAGATAGATTTAAGAACAGTTCTATCTTACTCACTTGAATTTGACAAAGATTTAATAACTCAAAAATTTGCCTAACAACATTCCATTTGAAGTAATCGGCGAACCTTGTAGGGTATGTGCTGATATAGTACCCAGGCGTATTATATAGAACCATATAATACATAGTTCGGGTAGAGGAATACGAATATGAACAACGAACAAGAAAAACACGGAGCAAGGGTTTTCCAGGTTTCGGACACAAAACTCCTGATCAAACAGACAGTAAAAAGGGACAAAGACCCAACCGATCCCTACGTGATCGACGAGCAGAAAGAGCGTCATGTGGATATCAACGACGACAGCGACATTGCACGGGGAATTCGAGATGCCATTAAAGGAAATCTAACGGCAGGAAAGAGATGAAGCCGAACCATTGCCTCCACAGACTCCTCGTCTGCCGGGGCAGCAGCCTCAAGGCTGAGGCGTGACGTTGTGTCGTTTCCGTTCTGCAGCCGGATTTCGTGGCGAAGAAATATAACAAATCGAGCGTTGAATAGTTTCTATAGACAAGATTTCATATTGTCATTTCGAGCGGAGGCTGCGGAGCAGCCAAAGTCGAGAAATCTGCCACCGTAAACGCTAATCAAGATTTCTCCGCTCCGTTCGCTTCGCTCACTACGGTCGAAATGACAACTTTTGTACAGAGCACATTGAATATCCAAAATGGGGAATGGTGTGCGTGGCACACCCTGCCGATTAAGCAGCAGGTGGTACATTTATTTTCCCAGATGGTGGTAGATGTCTTTTCGGTGAGCTATCCGAACAACAAAAACAAGCAGCATTTTTTCTCTGATTGTATAGACAATCCTATAATTGCCCGAACGAATACGGTATAATTCTTTATAGCCCTGTAATTTTTTGCAGCCCTGCGGACGTGGATTTTGGGCAAGCTGTCTGATATTGTTAATAATCTGACGTTGTATGCGTTTATCCTGCTTGCGGATAAACCTGGCGGCTTCCTCTGCCACTTTGACCTGATACATCCCTGATTATACCCCCAATTGTTTTGCCAGAACTTTGAGGTCGATGAATTTACCTTTTTTAATGGCTGCCTTGGCTGCCTGAATATCTATTTTGTCTTCCAATGCCTCCAGTATCTCTACGTCCTCAACAGGAACAAGAGCAAAGGCGGCTTTATTATTCTTTTGGATACATATCCGCTCATTGCCATACATTACTCGTTCGGCTATATCCGTAAAATCACGTCTTGCCTTTGTCATACTTACCTTGGTCATGTCGGCCTTCCTTTCTTTTATATAGTATCGCAAATAACAGGCTTGAGTTCAAGTAAAAAGTTATAATATTTACAAAATTTATAAAGTTTATAAAAGAAGCGATTTTTGCTTACCCTTTTAAATCGACTGCGCCATGTATAACGCCTTGTTGTAGCCGGTAAGATTTGATTTATCGGTTGTTACAAGGCAAACTCGGCGATGATAGGGGTGTGGTCGCTTGGACGGTCTGCGGTTCGTGGCTCTTTATCTATGTAGCAGGCAGTACACTTTTCAGCCAATGTCTTTGTAGCCATAATGTGGTCCAGGCGCCAGCCGAGGTTTCGCTTAAAAGAGTTTGGCAGTCTGTAATCCCAGAATGTGTATTGTCCTGCTTCGCTGCAATTGATTCTAAAGCAATCGACAAATCCCCACTGCAAAACTTTAGTCAGTGCTTTTTGAACCTCCGGATGAAAACAAACGTGTCCCCACAAAGCATCCGGATCATAAACGTCTATCGGCTGCGGTGCGATATTAAGGTCACCTACCCAGATAGCAGGATCGGATGGCTTGAAATGTTTTTTGAAAAGGCTATAAAGGCGATCGAACCAATCCATTTTGTATTGAAATTTTTCCGAGTCGGGCGAAACGCCCTGCGGGACATAAGTATTGACAATTACAACGCCGTTGATTTTAGCTTTAATCAAACGAGCCTCGTCCATCGGCTCATCGGGGAAACCAAATTCTACGTTTGTGATTGGGCTTTTGCTAAAAATTGCTACGCCGTTATAGCTTTTTTGCCCTTTGAAGACATATTTATATCCGGTCTGATCAAGCTCATCGGTTGGGAAATCTGTATCCTGAACCTTCGTTTCCTGCAGGCATAAAACGTCGGGCTGATGCTTGGCTAACCACGGAAGCACGATGTGTAGGCGAGCACGTAAGGAGTTGACATTAAAAGTAGCTATTTTCATTTATTATGCCAATCATTGATGATTAAATCGTTTCTTCCATAGAGTTAGCTTAACCGGTTAAATGCAGCAAATCACGTCTAATATAATATATAAGAACGTCTGCGACTTTCCGCAAGAAGGTTATTTGCTATAACGTCGTAATTATCAATTAAGATTTCCCTTGATTTGGTGGCACCAGATTTAGTATAAAATAGTATGGTAAGGTCTATTGGCTTCTTCATTGTGAGAAACTCTGTATTGCAAGGTATAGAGTAATGGAGTAGTCACTTATCGAGCTTGATAAGGAAGGAGGTAGAAAACAAGGCCAAAAAGCTCTCTTTTGTAGCACCAAACCGAGCGAGAGTGTAACTTTTTTATAAGGTCGGTCTTCTATCCTGTATTCTGATTTTGTGTTTTAGTGTATAGGCAAAACGTGTTGATTGTTGTTTTAAGTTATTGTTTGAGAGAGGATTAATCATGTGTAGAAAGTTGATGTATTCGGTTTATGTTGTTCTGATATTGATTTTGGCTGCGAGCGCTCCGGCTGGTGCGATTGTGTCAATCGAGGTTGAGAACTTCAGCTTTGAATTACCTGGCACCGTTAAACAGCACTGCTGGGATGCGGAGAGGCCGGAAGGAGGAGTCTTTGCAGATGTCCCCGGCTGGACCGATGGTTCTCTTACATCCAATGATTCCGGCGTGGAAACAGGGTATACTACTGCCGCTGAAGGGAGCTTTACAGGCTTTCTGAAGGGAGACGACCCCAATGTTTACAATTTGACTAATTTTCTAATCGGCAGCGGTGATGAGTATGAATTACTAGTTAGTGCCAGGAATAATTGGTCGGCCACGGATTTTAAAATTTCCCTCTATTATGATGATAATGGTCAGAGAGTTACATTGGCTCATTATTCTGCACCGGTTACAGATGGTTTGCTGACAGACCCAAGTACGTTGTTTATCTTGACCTTTTCAGCCGATACCGTACCAGCCTGTTATGACCACCAAATCGGTATTGAATTTGACAATACAACCACTGCTGCTGCTTCATGGGTCGGTTTTGACTATGTCCAGCTTACACTTCTGAGTTCTCTTTATAGAGCTCAGAATCCCTATCCGGCGCATAAAGGCTCTTATGATGGAACAAGTGTTTCTCTTGCGTGGATTGCCGGACCCGATGTGCCCAGTGTGGACAATTACCATGTGTACCTTAGCGACAACTGGGCAGACGCAAACAGCGGCATCCCTGCTGCAGATAAGGGTTTAACCAACATTGCGAGCTATGACGTTAGTGAACTTATTTTAGGCAAAACCTACTACTGGCGGATCGATACGGTCAATGGAGCGAATACCTATCGAGGCAATATCTGGAGCTTTAATACGAGGCCCTCGATTGCTTATAATCCTGTTCCGGATATGGGCAGTAAATACGTGCCTGTGGATGCGACGCTTACATGGGAGGCAGGTCATGGTGCTATCAAGGGCCACGTGGTGTTCTTCGGTGACAATTTCAACGAGGTGAACGATGCTCCTATAGGTACTTCAGGTTCGCCCCCATTCAGAGCATACCTGACGAATCCGACCACCACAAATTGGGCTCCTGAAGAAGCCGACCTTACACTCGAAACAGACAAAACCTACTACTGGCGGATTGATGAAGTTGAGTCCATTTCGCCGCAAGTGATATATAAGGGCACTGTATGGAGCTTTACAACTGTTCCAATAGTAGGGCTCGGTTCAATCACGCGTGAGGTGTGGGAGAATATCACGGGCAGCACTATTGCTGACCTGACAGGCAATCCGGATTATCCGGATAATCCGAGCTTCACTGATTATCTGCCCCTTTTTGATACTCCGAGGGATTGGGCGGACAATTATGGTACCCGTGTGCATGGCTGGCTCTATGTGGAGACTACTGGTGACTATACTTTCTGGCTCGGCAGTGATGACGCCGGCGAATTGTGGCTGGATAACGATATGATTGCTGAGAATACGGGGGCAATCGGTTTTCACCAGTGGGACTCCGCTGATCAGTCTGACCCGATTCATCTGGAAGCCGGCAATCTGTACTACATTATGGCTCTGCAGAAGGAAGGCAGCGATCGCGACACTCTGGCGGTTGCATGGAGCACTTCTGACGATTATACTACTGCAGCGATCATTCCTGGTACAAATCTATTACCATTTGAGATGTATTCGAGAGTATGGGCTTATGGGCCGTATCCGGCTAACAGGGCGATAGAAGTGCGGATAGATCCTAATATTAGCTGGAATCCGGGTGTCTATGCTGATAAACACGACGTATATTTTGGCACTACTTTTAATGATGTAAATAATGCCAATACATCGACAGCCGGGATTTATAAAGGCCGCCAGTCTGACACAACTTATACACCCGGAATCCTGGACTTCAATGCGACCTACTACTGGCGGATTGATGAGGTCAACGATGCTCATCCTGATAAACTGTGGAAAGGTGACGTCTGGAGCTTTACGACGGGTAACTTTCTTGTTGTGGATGATTTTGAAGACTATGACGACATCAATAACATGATATACTATACATGGGAAGATTACTTCGTGAATAATACCGGCATGACTGTGGGGCACCTTGAGGCTCCGTTTGCTGAGAGAACTATAGTTCACAGCGGACGCCAGGCTATGTATATGCGGTATGATAACGACGGTACGGTGAACGAAGGTACCGACTATGAACAGAGTGGTACACTCACTTTTTCTGAGGCTGAACGAACATGGACAGATGCCCAGGATTGGACTAGAGAGGGTGTTGAGTCATTAACGCTGTGGTTTAGAGGCATACCGGGATCGGTCGGCAGTTTCACGCTGGGACCACCGATTATAATGACCGGAGGCGGTGCAGATATCTGGGGTACGTCTGACCAGTTCCATTTTGCTTACAAGCAGCTCTCCGGCGTAGGGAGCATAACCGCGAGGGTGGTCAGCCTCACTAACACCCACAGCGCAGCCAAGGCGGGAGTGATGATTCGCGAGTCGCTGGCTGCAGACTCTGTGCACGCCACGGTGAACGTCACGCCCAGTTCCGGAGTTGAATTCCTGCGCCGTACTATTACGGCTGGTACTAGTGATAGTGATGTACAAGCCGATATCACCGCGCCACAATGGGTGAAATTGACTCGTAACGGCAACAACTTTACAGCGGAGTATTCATCTGATGGAGCTGACTGGCAGATGTTGGGTGTACCGTTGTCGATACCTATGCCGCTGGATGTCTATATCGGTTTAATCGTGTGCAGCCACGACATTAATGCAACCGCCACAGCCGAATTTTCCGATGTCTCTATGTCCGGCACGGTCACAGGTGATTGGCAGTCGCAGGATATTGGCATTGAAAGTAATTTCTCTGAGCAACTTTATGTAGTATTGCAGGATAGTGCCGGCAGTAGTGTAGTGATCAAACATCCTGACCCTGCTGCAACAACCATAGGCACATGGATGGAGTGGAATATTCCGCTAACAGATTTTGCTGGCGTGAATCTGCAGGCTGTCAAGAAGATGTCCATTGGTGTCGGCGACAGGGCTAATACCCAACCAGGTAGTGCAGGTGATTTGTACATTGATGATATAAGGTTGAATCGGCCTTATTAAGGAAGGAGGTAGAAGGCCAGGCCAAAAAAATTCACTTTTTGCACCAAGCCGGGTGAGTATGCAGATTTTTATAAGATATGTCTTCGGTCTTCTGTTTTCTGGTATCTGTCTTCTGATTTTGTGTTTTGGTGTATAAGCAAAACATATTGATTTTTGTTTTAAGTTATTTTTAAGGGAGGATTAATCATGTATAGAAAGTTGATGTATTCGGTTTATGTTGTTCTGGTATTGGTTTTGGCTGCGGGCGTTCCGGCTCGTGCAGCTGTAAATATCCCGGTTGTGAACTACAGCTTTGAAGAACCAAATGTAGTAAAAACTTCCGGATGGGACATGGAGGATGGCGCCCTATATTATGGCGGTGGCCCTGCTGAGGTTCCCGGCTGGGAGTGTGATGGCCCAGCCCCCGATTCCGGCGTGGAATCAATATATAGTAGCCCCCCAGCCACCACCACTGATGGGCTGTGGGCGGGTTGGGCAAAAACAGCGGACCCACCGACTTACAATCTGACTAATTTTTTGATTGGTAGCGGTGATGTTTTTGAATTGAATGTTGATGCGAAGAATAACTATGCAGCCGATAATTTCTTACTTTCCCTCTATTATGATGATAACGGTACGAGAACCACAGTGGCTACTAATAATGTAGCCATTACAGGCACGTACACGACGCTTACTTTGACTTTTGATGCCAGTACCATTCCGGCCTGTTATGATCACGAAATCGGCATTGAACTTGATAATCCGGGCCCCAACTGGGGCTGGGCCGGTTTCGACAATGTTCAGCTTACGCTTACGAGCCCTCTTTATAGGGCTTATACTCCCTACCCGGAGCACAAGGGCTTTTACGAAGGCGCAAGTGTGGACCTTACATGGCTTAAGGGACCTGATTTGCCATCTGCGGACAATTACCACGTGTACATTAGCAACAATCGCAGCGAGGTGGACAGCAACCATCCTAATGCAGACAAGGGCACTGTCACTGACCCGACCTATCTGTATTCCGATATTGTTCAAGGCGATACTTACTACTGGCGAATCGATACGATTAGTGGAGTAACTACCTATCGAGGCAGTACCTGGAGATTTAATACTCAACCCGAGATTGCCTATAATCCCGACCCTGAGACGGACGGCCGTTACGTGCCTGTGGACCCGAATCTTAGCTGGGATGCAGGAACCGGTGCTGTTGAAGGGCATGTAGTTATCTTCGGTGACAGCCTCTCTGAAGTAGATAATGCCCCTGTAGGTACTTCTGGTACTGAGCCGCCATACAGAATATACCTGTCGGATGTGAACGATACCAATTGTACCCCTGCAGAAACCGGACATCCGGCCCTTGATGTTAGCACAGTTTACTACTGGCGTGTTGATACGGTCGAATCCGCATCGGTTCCGACTATCCATAAGGGCAATGTCTGGAACTTTCAGACCGTGCCGATAAGAGGACTCGGTTCAATTACGCATGAGGTATGGGATGGTATCCCTGGCGCCGCTGTTGCCGACCTGACGAGCGATGTAAATTATCCGGATAACCCGACCTTCACCGACTATCTCACCAGTTTTGATACTCCGAGGGAACGGGGAGACAATTATGGTACGCGGGTGCACGGCTGGCTCTATGTAGAGACTACCGGGGATTATACGTTCTGGCTCAACAGCGATGATTCCAGCGAATTGTGGCTGGACAATGATATGATTGTTTCGGTAAGCGAGGCGCTCCCTTATCATATATGGCCCGATTCTCCCAGCTCTGCTCCGATTCATCTGGAAGCAGGCAATCTCTACTACATTATGGCGCTGCAAAAGGAAGATGTTGAAGGCGACCACCTGACGGTGGCCTGGAGCACTTCTACCGACGTTAGTACCGCACATATTATTCCCGGTGTCTATCTGTTACCACGTCATCTGTATGCGCCATTATGGGCCTATAACCCGAATCCGGCTAATGGTGCGACATATACGCAGATTGATCCTAATCTTAGCTGGAGGCCGGGAGAGTATGCTGCCGAACACGATGTATATTTCGGCACAAGTTTTAACGATGTGAATAATGCCAATACATCGACAGCCGTGATTTATAAAGGCCGCCAGTCCGACGCTACTTATATACCTGGAACTCTGGATTTCAACACAAACTATTACTGGCGGATTGATGAGGTCAACGATGCTCATCCTGATAAGCTGTGGAAAGGTGAAGTCTGGAGCTTTACAACAGGTAACTTTCTTGTTGTGGATGACTTTGAAGACTATGATGACGTAGATAGCAGAATATACAATACATGGCTGGACTACTATGTGAATAATACCGGCATGACTGTGGGGCATTTTGATCCTCCGTTTGCTGAGAGAACTATAGTTCACAGCGGCCGCCAGGCTATGTATATGCGGTATGATAACGACGGTACGGTGAATGAAGGTACCGGCTATGAACAGAGTGGTACACTCAATTTTTCTGAGGCTGAGCGAACGTGGACGGATGCCCAGGATTGGACCAGAGAGGGTGTTACCTCGTTAACGCTGTGGTTCAGAGGCGTACCAGCTTCCGTTGGCAGCTTCACAATCGGGCCGCCGATTACGATGACCGGAGCAGGTGCAGATATTTATGGAAGTGCTGACCAGTTCCACTTTGCTTATAAGCAGTTATCCGGCGAAGGCAGCATAACAGCGAGAGTAGTCAGCATCAGTAACACTAACGTCTGGGCCAAAGCGGGAGTTATGATCCGCGAGTCACTGGAGCCAGGTTCTGTACATGCTATGATAGTTGTCACTCCGGGTAGTGGAGTTGCCTTCCAGCGCCGTACTACCACTAATGGTGGCAGCGAGACAGATACAATAGCCGGAATCACAGCTCCACAATGGGTGAGATTGACCCGTAACGGCAACAACTTTACAGCCGAATATTCAGCTAATGGAACAACTGACTGGCAGATGATTGGTGTGCCGTTGTCGATACCTATGCTTGCTGATGTCTATATAGGCTTGTGCCTGACCAGCCATAATACGGCGGCAACATGTACAGCGGAGTTCTCAAACGTTAACATCAGCGGCACGGTTACAGGCGCCTGGCAGTCACAGGACATCGGCATAAATAGTAATATTGCCGAGCCGATGTATATGATGCTGACAGATAGTGCCGGCAGTAGTGCGACGGTCAACAATTCTGACCCCGCTGCGACGACCCTAAACGTCTTCACGCAGTGGAATATTCCGTTGACAGACTTTACCGGCGTGAATCTGCAGGCTATCAAGAAGATGTCAATTGGTGTTGGTGACAGGGCAAGTACGCAACCTGGTGGTGCGGGTGATTTGTATATTGACGATATCAGGTTGAATCGGCCTTAAGAAAAAGTGGTTAAAATTTATAGTGTCTAAAGTGAGCTAAAGTGCCTAAAGTGAGCTAAAATTATAATTCATAACTTTAGGCACTTTAGTCACTCCAAATTTTAGTCACTTAGGTTAAGGCAGGAGAACCTTTCGTTGCCGATTAAGGCCAGAGGTGTTCATTCAGCCAACTGCCGGCTAAGATGGCAAAATCTTTGAAGTTTATTAGGTTGTCGCCATTTAAGTCCGCAGATGATAATAGCGGCTGAACGAAAATACCTGTGCCATTGGTTGCAGTATAGGCGATCTCGGCTTCAGTGAGAGCGTAGTCATAGATGTAGAAGTCATCGATTAAGCCATCATAACCACCATACCATCCTGAGCCGATTTCAAATGAGGTGATTCCCGCGATAGGTGAGTTTGCCCCTATACGGCTGTCATGGAGAGAGCCGTTGAGGAATATTTGCATTATGCCCTTTTTGGTGTCCTTTATGAACGCCCAATGGTTCCAGCGGCCCGACCATTCGCTTTTATATTTATGGTCTCCACTAAGTCGGCCATCGAAAGACCATGGGTAGCCGCAATCCCAGTTATATAGGCCTGCCCGTCTCGGGCGGGTCCAGCAGCCAAGATTAATAGCTATCGCAGGATTATCAACGCCATAGTTGTAGTTTGAGCAGCAAAGCGTATCATTGCGATGTGCTGAATCCGTACCATATTGCCAAAATGTTATAGTGATTCCTGTACTGATTTTTTGAAACAGCTCATCGGCATTAGCTATTTTCACGGAGTCTCCGTAGCCGTCGAAGCTGATTGCCTGGCCGTATATGCCGGGGATGTAGGTTGGGCTGCCGACCTGCTGGCCGTGGTAGCTGTTATTGATGCTGTTGTTAGTATCGCCGTCAAACCTATACCAAACCAGCGGTTCGTTGGGGGGTGCCACCGGATAAGTCTTAGGGCTTTTGTCAAGCCAGTTGTAGGCTATTTCTCGGAGGTCTTCAAAGTTGACAACACAATCGCCGTCGAGATCGGCATAGGGTCTATTCTCCTCTAAGCACCTGGATGGATATAACCTGATATCATCAAAATACACAATACCTCTGCTGATCTGAGATGGCTGGGAACGGAAGCCGATAGAGATGTTCTGGATGTGACTTAGGTTCAGGCCGGCTAAGTCTTGAAGATTAATTCTCCAAAGCTGCCATCCTGGTTGCTTGATATCGTTCATATCATTATATGGAACGAATTCACTATCACTGCCATCGTTCAGTGACAGATACATCTGAGTATTGGTATCGTTACTTATGCTGCCGTGGAAGAACAGCTCAAGGACCTTACCGGCTGCTGAGGTCCAATCCTGAGGTGGGTCAAATTTTCTGGTGGCTTCGGAATAAGAATAATCACGATTGTAATAATCAAATGCCATCGATTGCATGCATCGGCGTGTCGGATATGTTGAAATAGTTACGTATGCTCCACCGGTTTCTTCCCAGATCAGATGTATTTGTTTGTCGCTATTATTGTAGCTCTCAAAATCATCTATAACGAGACAGTCAGCTACGGTAAAGCTCCATATATCGCCGGTTACAGGGCTGTTTGCGTCGATGCTATCGACCTCATCGACTCGCCAGTAGTATGTCCGACCTAATTCCAGACCTCCGGGATCGAAGCTGTTGGCATCCTGTGGCTGTGGAGGATTACTGACAGGATTTGCATTTGCATCTACATCGATAGGAGCGGTACCGAAGTAAACTACGTGTTTATCTGCGGGATCTCCCTGTGACCAGCTTAGGACAGTATCAGTTGGTACGTTTTTGGCTCCATCGACAGGGATGGGATTATAGGCCCCTAAGGGGTGGTCAATGTACGTTCGAGCGCGTATATTGGCTATGTCGAATCCGGGTGAGCCTCCCCCTATGTCTAATGCTACGAGGCGTACCGTATATGGCATAAACGGCAGTAAAATACCTGAGATGTCAAAGCTGATATCAGTGGCGGTATCCAAACCGGTATTAAAAGCTGTTGCTAAGCCGAGCAGGTATTCCTGTTTAGAGCCATCTGTGATGAAGATGAGAGCTTGTTCACCTACTTGGCCCAGTTCTATAAGCAATATATCATCGCCAGGACCGTCAATGATTCTTCCGCGAAACTGTAACTCGACCCAATGGTCTATGGGCACAGTTACACCTGAAACGTCCGATGGCGGCTGGCCAACAAGCATGTCTTCTGGAATTACGGGTACCGGCCAATGTCCGTTAGCATTCACACCTTTCCAGCAGTCATCATGCGGATTATATGCTTCGAGTAAATAGCACGGATACCGAAATGTCTCCTGGCCGCTTAAAATACCGCCACTAAGGGCGAGAATTAATGTTGTAACGAACAAAGTTAATATACTGACTTTTTGCATTTTTGTTTTGTAGCCCGTATAGAAGGTCAGCCTTAAAAATAGCGATACCTGTGGTGAGCCTGTCAAATCCATAGGAATAGCTCGAAAGATAAACAAATTATATCATTTTTGTATTTGTAATTCAATATGGCAGAACCCCGCTCCTTCGACCCTGCTCAGGACGGGCTTGCGGGAACCCATCGTATTTGTTCGAGAGTAGTATGGTTTTACGCCCCTTAGGGGGAAAAAAGTCTTGATATATGGAAGGTTGATGATACACTTGCGGCCTGGAATTGCCGAATTACGATTGAAAATCGCAAATCGTAAATTGAAAATCGAACTGTTATGGATAAGAAATTGCAAGTGATAAAACTTGGACAAAGACTATTTATAAGAGGTAAAAGAAATGGCTGATTATTCAGTGAGTCCTGCGGGTGAAAAGTTTCCAATTCCCAGCCGGGATGAATATCCTGCGGAGTTCAAGCGTGTTGAGTTGCTGGTGGCAGCGGCACGCCAGGATGGCAAAGAAATCGTCGTGGTAATGGGCGTCGGCTTCGTTGGTGCGGTTATGGCTGCTATTATCGCAGACTCCACTGATAAGCAAACCGGTAAACCTAACAAGTTCGTCATTGGCTGTCAGCGGCCGAGTACCCGCAGCTACTGGAAGATTCCATTGCTTAACCGTGGGCAGTCGCCGGTAAAGGCTGAGGACCCTGAGGTTGATCCGATGATTTACCGTTGCGTAGTCGAAAAAAAGACGCTCATTGCTACCTACAACAGTGAGTGTCTTAAGTTAGCCGATTGTGTAGTGGTGGATGTCCAGTGTGATTATACGAAAAACGCCCTCGGCGATATGCGAACCGGCCGGGTGGAAATGGAGGCGTTGGAAGCTACTATAAAAACCATTGGTAAGATGATACAGTCGAAGTGTCTGACTTTGATCGAGACGACTGTGGCACCTGGGACAACCGAATTCGTGGCTTGGCCGATTTTGAAGAGGGCTTTTGCTGCTCGCGGTATAAATTCCGAGCCGCTTTTGGCGCACAGTTATGAGCGCGTTATGCCCGGCAGACAATATGTCTCATCGATACGAGATTTCTGGCGGGTCTGCTCCGGATGTAACCCAGAAGCAAAAAAGCGAGTTGAGAAATTCCTTAACGAGGTATTGAACACCACCGAATTCCCTTTGACCGTTATGGATCGGCCCATCGAGTCAGAGACCGCTAAAATTGTTGAAAATTCTTTCCGTGCCACTATGCTGGCCTTTTTGAATGAGTGGAGCTTATTCGCGGAGCGCAATGGCGTAGATTTGATTAAGGTTATAAAGGCAATAAAAGTCCGGCCTACTCACAATAATATCATATTCCCAGGCCCGGGCATCGGCGGATACTGCCTGCCGAAGGATGGAGGCCTCGGATACTGGGCATACAAACACATTCTTGGTTTCGATGACGACATATTCAGGATAACAACAGCGGCCATTGATATCAATGACACACGAAGTCTTCACGTAGCGGAGCTGACAAGGGATGCGCTTCGGAACATGGGTCGACTGATTGCCGGCGCCCCCGTGCTTTTATGTGGAGCCAGCTATCGCCAGGATGTTGCCGATACCCGCTATAGCGGTTCGGAAGTGGCAGTCCGAAAGCTGACAGAGATGGGAGCGGAGATGCGAGTACATGACCCGTACGTCGAACATTGGTACGAGCTGGAAAACCAGGATACATATCCGGCACCGGGCCATTCATTGGCAAGGTTTTTCCGCAATCAGAGCGGTCTGGCTAATATAACGGTCCAGCGTGATCTTCCCGACGCCATAAAGGGAGCTGAAGCAGTTATACTGGCTGTGCCGCACGAACCCTATTTGAACCTTGAACCTGACCAGATAGTGCAGTGGGCGGGGGGGGCCTTGGCGGTAATCGATTGTTTCGGCATATTGGATGATGACAAGATTCGCCGGTACTTCCAGCTTGGCTGTGAGGTCAAAGGCCTGGGCAGGGGACATATCCAGAGAATAAAGGAAGAAGTTAGAAAAGCTAAGAAGTAACACAATCATGCTATCAGGATGCGTAAATGGATATTAAGAGCAAACGGATAGCAATTCTGTCGCCTGTTGCATGGCGGACGCCGCCGAGGGCTTATGGCGCCTGGGAGACAGTGGCGAGCAATATCACTGAAGGCCTGCTTGCACGCGGCTGGAAGAATGTAACACTATTCGCCACGAAAGATTCCATCACAAAAGCAAAACTCATAGGTTTTATTGAGAAGGGTTACGAAGAAGATAAAACCCAAATTCCGCTGGTCTCAACATGCCTGCATATTTCCAAAATGATGCAGAAGGCAGATGAGTTTGACCTGATTCATAACAATTTCGATTATCTGCCATTGACCTATCTTCCATTTATCAGGACTCCAATGCTAACTACCATCCACGGCTTTTCCGAGCCGGATATACTGCGGGCTTATCACGACCATAAAGATTCTTACTATGTTTCCATAAGTGACGCCGACAGAGACCCGGAGCTGCCGTACTTAGCGACTGTTTACAACGGGATAGACCTTTCTAATCTTACGTTTAGAGAAACGCCGGGAGATAAGCTCGTCCATTACGGACGAATACACAACGACAAAGGGACACATCTGGCGATTGAAGTCGCAAAAAAATGCGGTATGGATTTAATAATAGCAGGCATAATTCAGGACCAGAAATATTTTGACGAGCTTATTAAACCACACCTGAATCAATCATCAATCCAGTACATCGGCCCCGTTAATCCTATTCAGCGTGATGCACTTCTTAAAGAAGCGTATGTGGTCATTCATCTTAACACCATTCCTGAACGGTTTGGCTTGGTGATGGCTGAGTCTATGGCTGCCGGCGTGCCGGTTATTTCGATGGATTTAGGCTCGTGTCGAGAGGTTATTGCGGATAAAGAAACCGGCTATTTAGTCAATAATGTCGATGAAGCGGTGGAGGCTGTGGGTAAAATTGATAGAATAGACCGCAAGAAGTGCCGGCAGCGCGTTGAAGAGAACTTCACCATCGACCGTATGGTCGAAGGCTACGAAAAGGTGTACGAAGAAATCTTCCGGAGAGAAGATAGAAGACGGAAAAAGTTCGATGTTTAGCCGGCACACCTGACTTCGGTGAGCTCAGTCGGGTCGTGGTGTCGGCAAAGAAAACGAACGATGAATGAGAACAAAGTATCTAAAATCTCAAATAACAATTAAACTCAGCATTGCGGCTCGTCTCTCAGACACTGGCTGACTCTGTGCTATGGAACGTGCTTAAACTCCACGCGGTCAAGCTGAACATTCGGCTCAGCGAGGAGTATTAAAATATTGCAGGGGCCGTCGGTCTCTTGGGTGAATTTGAGAACATCCAGAGTAGGCAGAATTTCTCTTGTGTTTTTCAGCCACATCCGCTCTTGTGCGTTGTTGCCCACTGTCACGTAAAAAGCGTCCTCATCGTAAGAGGGTCCCAGGGCATAGACTGTTATCTCATAGTTGCCTTTTTTCAATTGGATAGTTGCCTCAGCCTTGCTGCTCTCATCCTGGAGCACGACGACTTTTCCGCCGCTGGCACCTTCGAGTTCCTGCACCTGCGCATTGGTCAGTTTGAATTCTTCCACTTCCACGAAGAATACGTCCTTTCCAACCTTCTGTACTCTCGGCTTGCTCATACTTGCACAGCCGGAAAACACTAAGGTGATTACCAAAATTGCCATCCATTTTGCTTTCATAACTCTTTCTCCTTTCTCATAGATACGTCCCTAATGACCGTATCAATTACCTCGCGGCGCCATAATGTAGTTGTTTTATCCTGTAGTCTCGTGCGAAGCAAGCAATTCCGTGAATTCTTTGACTATTTGTGATCGCCCATCAATTGAGCAATTTTAGGCTCTATGGCTTCGGCCCAAATTTTGTATCCAACCTTGTTGGGATGCAGGTAGTCCGGCATGATGTCTTTGGACAATAATCCGTCGTCTGCCAGAAAGCTGCTATTGATATCGCGATAATAAATCATTTTTCCATCGGCTATCCTTGAGGCCAATAGGCTGGCTTCTGTATTCTTCTGTCGCTGAGTCGAGTGTTTGGGGTCGCGTGGGAATATCGCCAGCAGGAGTATCTTGGTTTTGGGAAGCTTGGTGCAAAGTCTCTGGCAGATTGCGATGATTCCGTCGGCGATTTCTTCGGCTGTGTTGTCATTTCCATTTGAATTGTTTGTTCCAATCATGAGCACTGCGAGCTTTGGACAGATTTCTTCAAAGTTCGAATGGTCCAGTCGCCATAACACATGCTGTGTACGGTCTCCGCCAAAACCCATATTGACCGCGTTTCGCTTTGCATAATAGGCGTCCCAGATTTCCTTGCCCGTGTTTTCCCAGCCATGGGTGATCGAATCACCGATAAAGAGCAAATCGACGTTTCCATTTTTCAGCCGCTCATTAACAGCGTCATGGCGTGGGCCCCACCATTTAACAGCCCAATCGACGGTTTGCTCCACAGGAGTGACGGCGGAGTGAGTCTTGCCTTCGACCGATTGAAAAGCAAGCTGCTGCTGGCTGGCACAGCCTGTGAGCATAGTAAATGTCAGCAACAGAGCGACAATCATTGTTTTTCGCATCATCTGTCATCTCCTTTTTGAAGTTACTAATGTTGCGGTTCGTGCCGAGTATACGACGTTTGAGTGAAACAGCTTGTAGAATTTGGGTAGTGCATTGTTAAGTTATGCTACCAATTCATTACTTTTTTGAAAAACGGCATGAGCTCTTCCGCCATTTTTTCATGTTCCTGCCTGTCTGGATGGCTTGCGCATCCGTTTGAGTAAGAACCGGAGAATTTGAATATATGAACTTTATCATCATTTTCCACTTCGTGCATGTGTTTTATTACCGCTGATAAATACTCCATCAAACGAGCACTTTTCTCTCCTGAGAACATCGGACCCGTCAGGCAGCATATTTGTGCATGAGGATATTGGGCTCGGATACGTTTTATAAACTGGATGTAATCATTTATAAACTTGGCTGAATCCAGCTCATCCCTTTTATAGGTGCCATCGCCATCCGAGAAATCATTCGTGCCGAGACAGATAGAAACCAAATCTGGAATATATTGATTAGCATCCCAGATAGCGGAATTTGTATCGAGGAAAATATGCTCATAAACATCAGGCATTGTCGGGCCTGGACTGTTCCAGTTTCGGGTCATGCCGATTCCGGAGACGGAGCTGAAAAGCCAGTTGGCATTTAGTTTATCAGCTACAAGCCGGCCATAAGCAAGATAGGCGTTGTGCTGGTCATACCACTGTGCGGAATCGCAGGGAATTTCCGATGTGTCTAATCCCATCCCGCAGGTAATCGAATCGCCAATAAACTCAATTTTTCGTTCCCGGCTTTTTTCAGGGAGTAGGATTTCGGTGCATAACAATCCTAAAAAATCAACGTAACCTATCTGTGCTTCCGTGGCTTTGCATAAAATAAGAGTGTGAGCAGTGTCTTCCAGATTTTTCGCTATCTCATATTCTGTCTTATTTTTAATAAGCTTAATTCTCTTTTGGTATTTTCCATCAATCGCAATTGAAATATAATTGTGGTTATTATTTAAGTTCTGGTCCTCTAATAAAATACTACAGGTGTTTCCTCTGAATTTTACCTGGAAGTAAGCGCCTGCACCGCTTAATCTGGGTTTTTGGGAATTTGAAAAATCAACCCTGCCTGTGTATTGAATATATTGATTGTCCGGCGTGTGGAGGGATGGTTGAGAAAGCAGTACTTGTTGTCTGTTGAAGAGGAATACATTTATTACAAGTAGGATAATTATCAGCTTAGTTTTTTTCATAATATTCCTTCCATAAAAACGCTTGTCAAATTTTTTACACCAATATTATTTTTATATTAAGAAGAACCCTTCGGTCATCCTTCCATCCGTGCCCGGTCTATAA
>Ga0307439_1000800_pt1 | contig 21142 bp, 17 predicted proteins | sample SalMarWE160490MG_FD_202142 | JGI IMG/M metagenome (GOLD analysis project Ga0307439, IMG submission 202142) | Salt marsh sediment microbial communities from the Plum Island Ecosystem LTER, Massachusetts, United States - WE1604-90 | ecosystem: Environmental > Aquatic > Marine > Intertidal zone >... | reverse complement strand
AATTCTCGTGATAAAATGAGACGGGCTCCGATTGATTCGGAGCCCGTTGGTTTTTCCAAGGTGCTGCTATGGATTAAGCAGGGACTACATTGGTCGCACACGGGCCTTTTTTGCCCTGGCCTACCTCGAACTGAACCTTCTGGCCTTCGTCAAGACGGGCGTAGCCGGCCATCTTGACTTCCGAGTGATGCACGAATAAATCATCGCCGCCATCATCGGGGCTTATAAATCCAAAGCCTTTTTTCTCGTTAAACCATTTTACTGTACCTGTGCTCACTTAAATCTCCTTCGGCCTTACAACCGGCCATAAAACTTTGTCTCTCGCCTTGTTTGAAAGAGGATATTCCTGAGAGACGTGAGAATATGCTCTACTAATAATTATTATACAGCATCGGTAATATAACAACATTCCATAAAAATTTCAATAAAAAAATGAAGAATTTGACGGAAAAATGCATAATTAAATTCTTTGCCTGTTACTTCGCAGAGCCGCCTGGAACAGGCGAATTTGTTGTTTTATTTTCCAAAAATACAGGTAAAATTAACCCAATTACAGGTTCGCAGTATTTGTGAATTTGAAAATGTGCAAAGACAGATTAAAAATGGCGGTGCTTGGATTAGATGATGGCGGCCAGTTATTGCTTGAAGCGGCCAGCCAGACGGATTATTTCCAGCTCGTTGCTGTTGCTGACAGTGACACGAAAACTGCAGAGACATTGGCTAACGAATACAAGTGCGCTTTCTACGATGATTACCGCCAGCTTGTAATACAGAATCATCTCGATTGCCTCCTTGTTGCTGCACCGATGTATAGTTGCGAAGAATACGTTCGTATGGCGATGAAGAAAAAGTTCAACATCCTTAAGCTGGCTCCTGCTGCAAGGAATTTCGAAGAGGCGGCGGAATTTACCCAGTTAGCCAGAGATGAGAATATAAAATTTGTCGTTGCCAATCTTCGTCGTTTTTCCGAGAGCTTTCTTGCACTAAGTAAGTTTTTACAGCAGGAGCAAATTGAAAAGGTATTTCTGATAACTGCTTTTTGTAATTTCGGCGAGTTTTATCAGCAGGATGAAAAACAACAAAAAGAACATCCCCCTGGCCAGCGTATCTGGAGGACAGACCCGAAACTGGCTGGCGGAGGGGTGCTGCTGCGAAATTGTTATGAGATAATCGACCAGATAGTGTGCAACTTCGGCGTGCCCCAGCAGGTCTATGCGCTGAACACCAATCAGGCACAGGACAAGCAGCAGCGCTCATATCTGACGGAGGATACATCGGTTGTAACGATGAAATTCAGCGACACGCTCATCGGCAATTTAATAGCGTTTCGGCGGGACGGGATTAGCCCGAGCAAAGAATTCCTGAGAATCTACGGCAGGGATAAAATTCTGACAGTCAGCAACAGGAGAATAACTCTCAGCAACGGGACCGAACAGACCACTGAAGAGTTTGTGTATGATGACGATGAGCTTTGCCGGATGACAAAACAGCTTACAAATTTCGCCTTGAGCATTCTATCGCCCGACGAGCACAAACCCAACAGCAGCGGTGAAGAAAACCTAAAAGATATGGCAGTGATTGAATCCGCCTACCTCTCCGCCCGAACGGGGATGCCGGAAGAGCCGGGAAGGATTCTGCAAATGACACCGGGACGGGCCAGCATAACAGATGTGTAGCTATACAATTCTTTCGGGAATTATTTATTCCGCTCACAAATCGCCCAGCCAGTTGCTCGCGAAAATCATCAGGTCATCCATCCCCACAGAGTAATCTCCATTAAGATCCGCGCCTCCGCACGGTGCACAATCTGTCGCAAGCCAGTATGAGCCAAGTACGCCGAAATCACTCATACCCTCGCCGCCATCGGCGAAATCCAGCAGCAGCACATTTACCTCCATCGTCCCAACTGCACATCGGTATCGGTTATCACAGACCCGCAGGTCGATTGTATTCAATCCCTCGTCTGCGGCTTCTGGGGTGCCCGTAACCTGTCCATCCGTCTCAACGGACACCCAGTCAAGCCCATCCACCTTAAAAAAGCTCAGCACATCATTCGCGTCCGGGTCAGAGGCCTCAAATGAGATATTGGCTGCATACGGATATGCAACATAGGCATCCGAGCCGGAGACTGGATTATTGATAAAATACGGAGGTTCACTAACTGGTATTGACAAAGAGGCGATTTCATTATAATCCAGCAGTCGGCTCCACAATGCCGCCAGCTCAATCTGGGCATCAGTATTGGTCTCATTGCCATTGCAGGGAGCTTCCAGAAACAGGACGTTCATCCGCGAGTAATCCGCAGTCCAGTCGGTCTCCAGGGCATCGAAATCGACCGCTAAAGAGGCGCTGCTGCCGACTTCCTCTGCGGTGAGCGGGTCAAAGATATAAATTTTTAACGTTCCCTGTGCTTCCGGATTATCAGTATCCGGATCAGCTGTAAACACACCCGTAACGTCATACCATTTATCTGCTTGCAGTGTGGTTGCGTGTGTAATCATAGTCTCAAATTCGCTTCCGAGCACCTGCCCGTCGCTGGAGACGACAAATCTCGGCCGCCCGCTGCTAAGCTCCAGCGCAAAGGTTTCCTGGCCGCCGAATCCAAGACCGTTGGCTGCACTACAGGCGCCTTTACCCATCCGCCAGATATCATCAATACCACTGAAGGAAGCAAAGCGAATCCGTGCAAACATCGTCATCGAACCGGCTGCTGCATCGTTCAGGGCAGCGGGAATATCAGTGATTTCGCCGAAACTCGTCCCCGCCCCTTCCTGACAGGCAAATCCGTCCGAGTTTTCAGCCGAAAGAGCATTGGGCTCCGTTGCGACACCAATTGCAAAACTACCGTTGGCAGTAGGATTGGTCCAGGGGGAAGTCTCACTCTTTTCGTCGGCAAACTGCCACAAGCCCACCGCATCGGTTGCATAAAACGTCCAGATGTCACCGCGAATAAATCCCCTGTATATATTCTTATCGATTCTCCAGTAGTATTGCCGGTTCGGAATTAGATTTTCGAGAACATATTCTTCTTCGGCCAGATGTCCCTGGTATTCGGGCGAATCAGTTGTCGCGTTGTCAACGGCATCGCGCTTAGTCCCGAAATATACCTCATAGCTCAATGCTCCATAACCACCGTCCCAGGAAAGTGCAATATTTCGTAAAGCAGTTGCCTCACAGTCAGCAGGATAAGGTGCTTCCGCAGGTCCGCCGATATAAAGATTCCAGATTTCACTGCTGTCCAGCACGCGGTTATAAATCCAGATGTCATCCATATAACCCTTATAATAGCTGTCCGCACTCCAGTTGCTCTTGCCAAAATAATTAGACTGCCGCTCTACATTGGCGGGAACTCCCGTGGTTCCGGAGGCAATCAACTCTCCGTTTTTGTAAATTTTGGCTGCCCCTGACATATCCACAGTCGTCGAAAACATTTGCCACGTATTCAATTCAATTGCGTCGGTTGCGGTAACATAGCCGCCGCTGGTACTTCCGTTCCAGACTTCCAAGACCAGATTGTTCGTAGTTGACCTGCGGGAGAATAGAATATTATCTGAAGAGCTGCCGTTGCCGAAATCAATAAAACGTGCCCAGTTCCGCACGGATGTTGGGTAAGCCCAGACCGAAACTGTCAGCCCATCCGTCAGGCCGGACTGGATTGTCGGCAGCGCAATATAATCATCCGACCCGTCAAACCGCAGCGCACTGCCGAATTTGCCCGTAACGGAGCCGCTGTCAAACGTGCAGCCCTGCAGCGACCCATCCACCAAGCTTCCGCTGCTATCATAAGCCACATCGCCGGTCGTTTCATCAAGACGCCAGTGTCCTCGCAGCCGGTTTGCCAAAAGGTCCAGGATAACCTCCCGGGTAAGCGTCTCTTCGTTTGTCAGGTCATTAAACAGCACCGAAGTCGTATGCTTGCCGGTAGGCAGGTTCAGCATATTGTTGTTGAGTTGAATCTCCACGGTCATCGACCCCTGTGCGGCAATCGTCCCGCTGCTCTGGGAAAGACTGACCCAGTCGGCGAAACAGGATGCGTCCCAGCTTAAAGAAACATCGCTGTTATTATACAGCGTGTATATCCTGCTGTCCGTCTCCGGCGTCGTATGGCTGCGGCCGGAAACATAAAACGCATCCGTAGCTGAAATCGTCAGCGCTGGCTTATCAGGCATAATTATCAGAGACGGGTCGCCATAGAGGTTAAAAACATAAAAATTTTGTATCAAATTGGATACATCAAGTGCCTCTTTCATTTCATAAAATGCCTGCCCGCAGGGCTTATCCTGCATAATTCTTTTTGCAAATTCATAGCCCATACCGCCGATTGAAGGAGTGCCGACATACCAGGTTTGCCCGGCCCAGTAGTAGCTATTGCGGGTGGCCCCTAAGGTCGCAACTGCTCCATTTTTAAGCAGACGCCAGGCAAGGGTATCGCTGTTTTCTGCATAGGCATTCCGGCAGGAACCCTGCCACGCCACCGCCGGATAGCTATCGTTTAGTGTCCAGACATCCCCATTATTGATAATGCCCGAAGCATTGTCATCCCAGCCGTGTGTTTGCCAGACCACCAGACCATATTTGTTCTGACTCCACACTGTCGCCGGATATGAGTTCGAACGAATATACTCCGGCGGAGGAATTACGCCATACGTTTCATCATAAATGCGGTCAGATGGCACTTCTTCCGGCTCCAGCAGATAACCTTTTATCTGCTCGCCCAACTCGTGCGACGTTACGACATCGTCCAGCGGAACCATCGGAAGCAGCACATTTCGCCTCCACTGTGCATTTGTGCTGTTTTCGTAGGTCATTATCTTTTGCAGCACCGAATCCGTATCGGCGATAGTTCCATAATAAGGAATACGTCCCACAAAGACCTCGAAGAATTTGTCCATTTCACTTTGTTCGCCATAGATGCCGTTCCCATTCGAGTCCCAGTCACCCGTCAGCTCCGCAAAGTAATAATCCGTGGGATGGTCCCCGTCATAAACCATTTTCATCGCCAGCGTCCCAGCGGTGGGATGAGGATTGCCTATCAGCAATACATATAGAAGGTCAAGACTCAGATAGTTGCTCCGCAGCCAGCTTCGAAGATTATCAGCAGACGTTTGTCCTGTTCCGCCGCCAAAATCATCCTCGGTAATCAGATACACCGTAAAGCCCTGTGCCTCTTTATGAGCGATAAACGAACTTAGCTGTGTCGATATATTTACAACCGCATTTGTTGTGATAATTGCGTAGCCGGTAGCGCTTAAATTCGCGGCTGCCTGCACATCGGAAGTCCCCAGTGAAGTCGCCTCTGTCGAATCGGAGGTGCTGCTGATACCCTCTGATGCATCGTCATAATCTGCTGCAGCCAGGTCATAATTTACCGCCAGCTTCTGCAGACGTGAGCGGATTAAGTTTCTCAACTTTCCTTGTGACTTTCGAGTGCTCGCTTGTTGAGCACTGCTTTGTAAAGTCTGCTCGCTAACCTGCAATCGTATGTCCGTAAACTGCTGAAGCTGATGTTGTTGCGGATTATACCGAACCAGCGCAACAGCAATCTGGATAAGGTTGGCCTGGTCAAGATTGCCTCGATGGACTATCCGCACCGGCTGTATCGGCCAGAACATATCCGACTCATATAACTGGAGCTCTTTACCATCAACGAACTCTTTGTCATTCGGCCAGAATTTTTTAATCCGGTTATTCTCATCGCGAGTTGCAGCAGGCGGAATTGGGCCGACTTGCCACGTTCCTTCTATTGATTCATAGACACTTTCTTCGATTTCACAGCTTATGCCCGAAAGCAAGGTATCAGGCGGTAAAAGGACCGTAAAAACCTGCCAGGGCAGTTGCGGCTGACCGGTGTCGCCAATGCTTTGTATCTCTGTGCCCTCAAAATAGACCTGGCCGTCCGCCCGGAATTGAATTTGAAAATCAGCGATATCGAGAACGGTTGCTCCCGTATCGGTAACGATTTTAATGTCAGCTCGAGACAACGCCGTCAAGCTAAGAACGATGAAAACTAACCCTGGGAATAAATGACCGAAATTCGCAAAAAATCCCTTGGATATTCTTGTAATACGACAGATTTTATGAATATAAGCTTGGCTTCTCTGGATGGCCATATTCACAAGCTGATATTTACGACTTCGAAGGTCAAAAAACATAGTTTTCTCCATATGACATCAATAATTATACAAAATTCTCTTCAAAAAGTAAAGAGTTTTCACTATCGGAACGGATTTGCTAAAAATCTGCCCTGAAACACCTTTTTATACCCCTCTTTAATCCTGTTGGGGCCGTGTGAATAGTTGAAATTGACTTTGACAAATAGTAAAATGAGCAATATAATGACCTTTTTAATTGTGAAGTATATTGTGGTTCAATTTTGGAGTTTCTGGAATGGAAGATAGCAAGAGAAAACAGGTTCTGACTGTTGTGATTATCGCCTGCCTGGTTTTGGCCGGTCTGATAACTTATGTAACGAGCAGAAGCGGAAATTCCGGTCTGGAGGCCTTCAAGGGACAAACTCAATGGGTCAAATGCGCCAATCAGAATTGTGGAGCAGCATACGAGTTAGATAAAAAGAAATACCTGGAACTCGTCCAGGAAGAAGCACGAAAAAATGTTGACGCAACCGGGCCACTGCCAATAACCTGTGAAAAGTGCGGCGAATTGAGTATCTTCAGGGCTGTAAAGTGTGAAAAGTGCGGCGAGGTATTCTTTTATGGAGCGGCCGGACCAAGCGATTTTTCAGACCGCTGTCCCAAATGCGGATACAGCGCAATGGAGGAAGAAAGAAAACAGGCGCAACAAAATCGCGGCTATTAGATAAACTCATAACGGAAGTTTTTAGCTTTGCAGTAATAAAAAAATACAAAGAGCGAATTTTACTAAGCCCAACTATTTCAAGTTGGGCTTAGTTTTTAGATTGATAAATCAGCCACACAAAAAAACCAACTTTTAGCCATGAAGATATCAAAGCAATTGGAAACAGGGGAAGATTTATGTTGAAAATCGCTTTACAGGACTTACTATATAAAAGCCATTGATTATTACAAAAGGAGACGACAAATGAAGCGAAAGATGAAGTTAATTGTTTTTTTGCTGCTGATAAGCAACATTCTGGCAGGGTGTGTCAGCCAGCAGGAGAGCTTTTGTCCGCCGAGCGAAGGTAAAAAACACTCGGCCAACACGCCTGAACCACGGACGTCCAAATCGTGGACTGCCCGGCATAACGCAATCAACGAACGGCTGAAAAAAGGAAAGGCCGATATGCTCTTCGTAGGTGACTCAATCACCCATTTCTGGGAAAAAGAAGGCAGGGAAATCTGGGATTCCTATTACGCGCCACGCAAGGCAGTGAATATGGGTATCAGCGGCGACCGGACACAGCACGTTTTGTGGCGGCTGGATAATTCGAATTTCAGGAAAATCTCCCCGAAACTTGCGGTCGTTATGATAGGAACAAACAACTGCAGAGGTAATGACAACACCGCAGAGGAAATAGCCGATGGAATAATCGATATCTGCAGGCGGCTGCAATGCCGGCTGCCCAAAACCAAAATACTGCTGCTGGCAATATTCCCGCGTGACGCCGAACCATCCGAACGGCGAGAAAAGAACGCAAAAGCAAGTCCGTTAGCTTCGCAAATCGCCGATGGCGAGATGATTCATTACCTCGATATTAACAGCAGCTTTCTTACCGAAGACGGGATTCTGAGCAGAGATATTATGCCGGACTACCTGCACCCCAATAAGGCCGGTTACAAAATATGGGCTGAGGCAATGGAGGCGAAAATCGCTGAGCTGATGGGAGAAAAGAATTAAACGAAGACGAAAAGCAGGAGACAGGAAACAAAGGACAGACGACGGATGACAGAGGGCGGAAGACGGAGGACAAAAAACTGGAAACAGAATACAGGAGCAAAAGTCAGGGCTGGTTGAAATCGTCGGGCGGCAGGTTGTCGAGGACATTCGTGCGGTAATCCTCTTCACCGATTCTTAAATTCGGAAGATTATCGTATCTTGATTTGGCCCTTACCGTGAGGTAGGTGATTCGATTTTCAGGGGAAGGGTGAGAAGAGAAAAACTCGACCGGCCTGGAACTGTCCATATCTTCCAGCATCTGCATAAGCTCGACAGCACCGGAAGGGTCGTAGCCGGCCCGAACCATATAATCCATACCGGCAAGGTCGGCCTGCCTTTCGTGCTCTCTGCTGTATTTAAGGCCAATAAGCTGCGTAGCAACCTGAGCGAGGTGGTAGGCAGCTTCCGAATCAGGCATTGCGCCGGCGGCACCAATGCCCTGAATTATCATTGCCACTCCAATCTGACGGCTCATAGCAGCAGAGCTGTGGCGGGCAACGATGTGCACCGTTTCGTGTGACAGCAGGGCGGCAAGCTGTGCCTCGGTTGTCATTTTCTCAAGCATTCCCTTCGTTACAAAGACATATCCGCCGGGCAAAGCAAGGGCGTTAACCATATTGTAATTGACGGCAGTAAAATGATACTGCCAATATGGCTTATGGCTTATGCGGGCGATTTTCTGGCCTATTGAATCTATGTAGTTTTGCAGTGCCTCGTTTTTAATCCTGCCGCCTAACTGTTTTTCGACTTCGGGCGCATATTCTTTTCCGATTTGAACGTCCTGCTCTTCGGGAATAAGCATAAACTGCTCTTCGCCTGTAATTGGATTGACTGCACAGCCGACACAAAGGCACAATGCAATGACCAACGCCAATAAGAAAAATCTTCCGGGCATAATTTTATGTTTGAAGAACCTGCTAATATATATTATAAAAAACGTTTATTTTATATGATAACAAGAGTTATGGACGAGCAAAGATTTTGCAAAGACTGCAACGAAAGCAAAAACTGCCAAAAGGTTTATCAGCAGTTGGGGAATGCTGAAGGCCCATCTGTTTTGGCTAAGGTCATTATTGCATTTTTGCTGCCCTTATTGGTGTTTATCGGTTGTTTGGCTATTTTGGGACAAATCTTTTCCAATACGATAAATATAAAAGAACTACAAACACCGCTCAGCTTACTGGCGGCTCTGTCGGTAACTCTTGGCGTGATATTGATTATAAAAGTGATAAATAGACAAATTAGTAAAAGTAAATAACGCCGTTAGGTCAAGTGGACATAAACCGTGAAACCGACAATACTAAAACGACTACGAACGCTTTTTAAATATTATCTTATTTGTTCCCTAATTGTTCTGCTACTTTTAACTCTCGCGTGTTTAAGGGCGGATTTGCCTTTAATTCCGTTAGCTCCCCTTTACACATGGCTTTTTGCTCAGCTTGGACCTATCACAATGCTCGTAGAAGGAGGATTGAAGTTCAGTATATCAAATGTTATTTTTATAGGCACTCCTATAATATGTATCCCTGCATACTTGATTTATCCAAATAAATGCACCCGCACGATAAGTCTTTTTGGTATTATCTTATGGTTATTTTGGGGATCTGCGTTCGCAGGGAGTATGATCACGTAAGAGAAAGCTGTATGCGGCATTGTTGCTCACAATGGAAGTTTAAGGTCAATGCACAAAAAAGAAATTCTATCATGTGTTGTTCGATACTTCCCGCTTGCAGAGATAGTAAGTGATTGAAAATATTAAAAGTTTCAGAAATGCAAATTGATACTAAAGGCAAATTGAGTTTCTCAGGCGGGACACACCCACCAGAAAAAAAAGAGCTTGCCTGTGAGAGCAAAATACAGCCCGGGCCCGCGGTCAAACAGGTGGCGATACTACTCAGTCAGCATACCGGAGCTGTCTGCCGGCCATTAGTCGAAAAAAAAGAAAAGGTCCAGGCAGGACAAAAAATAGGAGACAGTGATGCGTTTGTAACAGCGCCGGTCCATTCGCCGATAAACGGCAAAGTAAAAGAAATAGCCCTGCAATCGCACGCAGTCCTGGGGCGCATCGCTGCTGTAATTATAGAGGCAGAGCCGGAGAATAACCCGCAGAAACAGCCGAATTCAGATAAATTTGAAGATTTCGATGAGAGGAATTATTCTATCGAACAAATATGTGATGCAGTTCGGGAGGCGGGGATCGTCGGAATGGGCGGGGCCGGATTTCCGACAAGGGTAAAGATTGAGCCGAATCCCCGGCTGCCCAAAGAGACGCTTATCATCAATGGATGCGAGTGCGAGCCATATATCACCTGCGATTACCGGATTATGCTCGAATGGACGCACCAGATTATTGCGGGTATTAAACTCGCCCGAAAGGCATCCGGCTGTTCAAAAATATTCATCGGTATCGAAGATAATAAGCCAAAGGCAATAGAGGCAATGAATGAAGCACTGGAACAAACCGGAGACAGCGACAGCATAAAGGTGGTTCCAGTTAAAACGAAATATCCGCAGGGCGGTGAAAGACAGCTTATCAAGGCGATACTCGGAAAGAATGTCCCTACGGGTGGGATACCGCCTATGATAGGCGTGGTCGTGCTCAACGTGGCTACAGCGGCGGCGATTGCAGAAGCAGTCGTTTGCAAATGGCCTTTGACGCATAGGGTCGTGTCAGTCAGCGGAGAAGCGATAGCCAGGCCGGGCAATTACTACGTCCCAATCGGGACATCAATTGAAGAGCTTATAGAGTTCTGCGGAGGTGTAACACAAAAAAGTGCGAAGGCTGTTCTCGGCGGGCCGATGATGGGAGTAGCTATTGCCGATTTGACAATGCCCATTACTAAAACCACAGGGGCTATAACGGTCCTGACAAAAAGGCAAATCGGCAAAGCAAAATACGAAAGGCGTCAAACCCCGTGCATACGCTGCGGCAGATGCCTGGAGGTATGCCCTGAACATTTGATGCCGACAAAAATCGCCCATGCCGTAAAAAATAATCTTTTAGATGTGGCCCAGAGTTATTACATCAATGCCTGCATCGAGTGCGGCTGCTGCAGCTATGTCTGCCCTGCCAATATAGAAGTTACGGGCTATATCAAAATCGGCAAGATAACCCTTGCAGAGCAAAAGAAAAAGATTCCTGAATAAAGTGAAAGTTTATAAATGCTCAGAGACCTGAGAGTATCCTGTTCACCGCATATAAGTGAAGACCGTTCAACGCGCGGCGTGATGCTGGACGTTATAATCAGTCTTGTTCCTGCGATGGCGGCGGCTGGGTATTATTTCAGGAGCTACGCGCTTATTCTCATCCCGACTTGTATTACTTCCGCCGTGGTGACCGAATGGCTTTGCAATGTGATAGGCAAAAAGGAAAATTCGCTCGGCGATTTCAGTGCCGTCGTTACCGGCGTCATACTTGCGTTATCTGTTCCGCCGAGTCTGCCTGTATGGGCGGCTATAATAGGAAGTGCATTTTCCATCGCCATCGGCAAAATGGTTTTCGGGGGTCTTGGCGCCAATATTTTCAATCCTGCTATGGCAGGCAGGGCGTTTTTGACGGTCTCCTTCGGCGCACTGATGACGACATGGACTGTGCCGGCGACAATCGATGCAGATATGCCTGAAATATCACCTGCAAATAAAATCGATGCCCGGACCCAGGCAACACCGCTGGCGCTTAGTAAAGAGGCAATAAAAGGCAAAAGAGAAATTGAAATTGTCAACGAACAGTTGAAAGCAGCATACACCGGCGAGGTCGGCGGCTGTCTGGGCGAAACGAGCGCAATTGCGCTGCTGCTCGGCGGGCTGTATTTACTGGTTAGAAGAACAATAAATGTTCATATTCCATTGGCGGTAATACTATCTGCAGTTGCGTTTGCAGGGGTCTTTTATCTTACTGATTCTGAGAAATATGCGCAGCCGATGTTTCATTTAACCAGCGGCGGGCTCTTGTTGGGTGCATTTTTCATTGCGACCGACCCTGTTACGGCTCCATTGACTCCAAAAGGGATGTGGATTTTCGGTATCGGTGTCGGGGCGATAACAATGCTGATAAGAATCGTCGGCGAATACCCGGAAGGCGTGATGTATTCAATCCTTTTGATGAATGCCATAACACCTCTGATTGACAGATTCTGCAAATGGGTCCCGGCCGGGGGTAAACCAAATGTTTAGACTGAAGAACTTCATACAACAAAGCTGGCTGTTGATTGTAGTTTCGTTCGTCTTCGGCCTGCTGATAGCGGTGGCAAACGCGGCCTGGCAGGACGAAATACTACAGAACGAAGAAGATAAATTCAACAACCTTGCCAAAGGAATGCTCACTGAAGCTGCAGGTTTTGAAACCGCCCTCGACGATGCCGAAATTAAATCGCTCAAAGGCAAAAAGATAAAGATAGATATTAAAAAAGCAATCTCGGCTGACGGCAAATGCGTTGGCTGGGCGTTTATTTGTGAAGGTTCCGGCTTTGCAGACAAGATAAAGCTTGTCCTTACGGTCGATGCCGGCTTTGACAAGCTGGCCGGCTTCGGAGTCCTTTCCAGCAATGAGACACCCGGATTCGGCGACCAGATAAAACTACCGTATTATCGAAATCAGTATGTCAATGCACCGGCAGCGGCACTTACGCTGTCCAAAACAGGAAATCCGAAAATCATAGATTCTGAAATTGTTGCGATTAGCGGAGCTACTGTGAGCAGTGAAGCGGTCATTAAAATAATAAATCATTATATTGAGCAGGTTAGAGAGCAACTGCAAAGCAAAGGTTTAATCGCTGATGGCAAATGACGCTGTAAAAGAAGGTGTTTACAAAGATATGCTTCTTCGCGGATTGTGGCGTGAAAATCCGGTACTTCGGCTGTTACTTGGGATGTGCCCGACTCTGGCGGTTACGGTGGCAGTCAAACCTGCCCTGACGATGGGACTCAGCGTTGTCTTCGTGCTCGTTTGCAGCAATATTGTGGTCAGCTTGATACGCAATCTTCTTAAGCCGCACCTGCGAATCCTGATGTTTACAGTGACAATAGCAACGTTTGTTACCATTGCGGATTTGTTTTTAAAGGCGTATTTACCGGATATGAGCGAACGGCTCGGGCCATACGTGCCGCTTATCATTGTCAATTGCATTATCATTTGCCGGGCTGAGGCCTGTGCCAGTAAAAATTCTCTTTTCATAAGCATCATTGACGCAATTGGAATGGGAATCGGTTTTACGCTTACTTTGTGCGTGTTGGCGGGCATCAGGGAAATTCTTGCCACCGGCGCAGTTTTCGAGATACAGATTCTCGCTTTGCAGAACCAAGGCGGCTGGTTTGTTCCCTGGGCGGCTATGAGCATGCCGGTGGGAGCTTTTATAACATTGGGCCTGATGTTGGCCCTTGTTAATGTAATAACAAAAAGAAAATCATAAAGGTTCACTTTTATGGATACGGTTAACACTCTAATTGTCGGCTTTATATCGATTGTTTTAATCAACAACCTCGTCTTTACCAAGTTTCTCGGCATCTGTCCGTATCTCGGCGTATCGGGCAGAGTCGATATGGCGTTCGGGATGGGGATGGCGGTGACATTTGTTGTTACACTAAGCGGGACACTGACCTGGCTCATTGACAACCTGATTTTGATACCAAGGGGACTGGAAGTTACAAGATATGTGTGCTTTATACTGGTTATCGCCGGCGCTGTTCAATTAGTCGAAATGTATGTGCGTAAGTTTTTCCCATCGCTATACGACAGCTTCGGGATATTTCTGCCTTTGATTACAACGAACTGCGCAATTTTGGGATTGTGTCTGTTTATAAATCTCTGGGGTATCGATAACCTGCTCGAAGCGGTGGTTTTGAGCTTCGGTGCAGGAATTGGTTTTACAATGGCTATTTGCATTATGGCGGGGATTCGTGAGAATCTAAAGCTGGCAGATGTGCCGGAATGCCTTCAAGGTGCACCGATTACGCTGATTACGGCGGGTTTGCTGTCACTTGCTTTTATGGGCTTTGCAGGAATGATAAGATGATTTTTAGCCACGAAGACACAAAGGCACAAAGAACAATGTATATTAGTAAGCCACGAAGGCACAAAGGCACAAAGAATAATATATATTAGTAAGCTACGAAGAGACGAAGACTCGAAGTTTTGTAAATGAAATTTGAAAAAACATCTGATAAAGAAGAGGCAGTAGCAACAAAGATAGTGGATGCCGCTTATGCAGTACATAAAGCATTGGGACCCGGCCTTTTAGAAAAGATATATGAAGTATGCTTCTGCCACGAACTAACAAAACGAGGCTTGTCTTATGAAAAACAAGTGGATATTCCTATCGAGTATGATGGACTTAAATTTGATGAAGGATTACGACTGGACGTGTTGGTTGAAGGAATGATTGTCTGTGAGATAAAAGCTGTGGATAAAGGAAATCCTGTTTGGGAGGCTCAGTTGCTGAGCTACTTAAAGTTAACAGGTAAACGTATTGGTTTTCTAATTAACTTTAATGTTCCTGTAGTGAAAAACGGTATTAAGGGAATTATCTTATAAATTTTGTGTCTTGGTGTCTTTGTGGCAGAGAGATAAACAATGGTTTTAGCTGATATACTTCAACTGTGGGATAGTGCTTGGCCGGCAGGGCTGACGATGTTAGGTCTGGGAAGCGGCTTTGCAGTTGTGCTTTTGATTGCCAGCGAAAAACTCAAGGTCAAGGTTGACCCTAAAGTCGAGCAGGTCCACCAGGTGCTGCCAAACCTTGATTGCGGAGCGTGCGGCTTCGCCGGCTGCGGGCAATATGCCAAAGCTGTTATTGAAAATCCCGGCGAACTGCTCGGCAAGTGCGCGCCGGGAGGGCCACAAACAGCAAATAAAATCGCAGGTATATTGAATTTGCAAATCAGCGAAACCGGTCCGCAGCATAGACCAGTTGTGCACTGCCGGGCGCACACCGCTGATAAAACCTACTACGCAACATATCAGGGCATACAAACCTGTCTGTCTGCGAATGCCTTAGCCAACGTGCAGGCGTGCAACTTCGGTTGTCTCGGCTTCGGGGACTGCTTAAGGGTGTGTAAATTCGATGCGCTGCACATCGTCGATGGACTTGCTGTAATCGATTACGAGAAGTGCACGGGCTGCGGCGCCTGCTCGAAGGCCTGTCCCAGAAACCTCATCGAAATGATACCGTTCTCGCAGGAAAATATGATGGTCGTGGCGTGCAATAGCAAAGAGACCGGCAAAAGCACTCGCACGATGTGCAAGGTCGGCTGTATCGGATGTGGTATCTGTGCAAAACAAAGCGAGATGTTTATAGTTAAAGATAATCTGGCTCACATAGATTATGGAAAATATGAGATAAATGACAAGGCCGAAGCAGCGATGCAAAAATGCCCGACCGGGGTCATAGTTTTTAGAGGTAAATCTGCCGTTGACGAAAAAAGAGGCGAAGATTAAGAAATCATATTTACTTTATGTATTTTCCTGCACCGGAAGTTTTGATTATTTTATTCTGCGATGTGATTAAAATTGCTTGGGTTTGAGGGATTGTTTTAATAAGAGCAAGGCCTTTGTCAGAGCCGAGGACGCTGACGGCGGTAGCGAGGGCATCGGTGTCGATGGCATTTTTAGAAATTATCGTTATACTTGCTAAGCCCTGTGCACTTTCTCCCGTCTGACGATTAATAATGTGGCTGAATCTCTTGCCATCAATCAAGGCGAATCTTCTGTAACCGCCGCTGGTAGCAACAGCATCATCAGTCAATTTCAAAACCAGTAAAGGCATACCTGTCCCGACAGGGAAATCGGAAATCGGAAATCGGAAATCGGAATTTTCATTAGGGTCTTGCAGGCCTATGAGCCAGAATTTTTTGCCTGATGGCCGCCCAAAACATCGAATATCACCTCCGATATCGACCATACCACCGATTGCACCGGTAGTTTGCATTGCTTCAATTGCCTTATCGATTGCATAGCCCTTTGCTATACCGCCTAAGTCTATTCTCATACCATCAACCGCAAATCGAGCGGTCATTTGGTTGGCATCGAGAATGAGTTTTTCGTAACCGACCTTCGAGCGGGCAACAGAAAGCTCATCTTCGGAAGGGACGGAGTTAGCTTCGGCTGCCAGACGCCAGATGTCAACCAACGGGCCTACTGTAACATCAAAGGCACCATCAGAAAGCTCGCTGAACTCAATAGATTTCTGCAGGACATCGAATGTTGATTGGCTGACTTCGACCGGCTGATGAAATGCCTCTTTATTTACCCTGCTTATCTCTGAATCATCCTTATAGTCGCTCATCAGGTCGTCAACTCTGTTAATTTTAATAAAGGCGGCCTCGATGGATTCCTGGGCGGTTTTTGAATTCTCCGCTACGACAACAACGCGGGCAAATGTGCCCATGACCGGTCTATAGCCGCTATCAAGCTGAACAGGACGGCATGGCCTAAAAAAGAAATATAAAAGCACAAACAAAATGACAGCAATAACTGCAATTGCAATATGTTTACTTTCCTTATTCATACCAATCCTTTCAACAAGTAAAACAATAATAAATAGAAAATGAGCGATAATCAAATTATAATGCTGGTATGAGCGAAAGAAAAATGACGATATTGGCTGAACGCGTTGAGCAGGAGTTTCTGCCCTTTGTCCGCAGGCCGGGCAGGTATATCGGCGGCGAGATAAATCAAATCAAAAAAGACCTTGCGCAATGCGGCCTGACGGTGGCGCTATGCTTTCCGGATGTTTACGAAGTTGCAATGAGCTATACGGGCCTGGCGATTATCTATGATATCCTCAATAAAATTGAAGACGTGGCGGCAGAGCGGGTCTTTGCACCGTGGATTGATGCCGAAAAAATCCTGCGGGACAAAAATATTTCTCTTTTCAGCTTGGAGTCCAGAGCGGCGCTGAAGGATTTCGATATAGTCGGCTTTAGCCTGACGAATGAGCTTTGCTATACGAATGTGCTTAATATGCTCGAGCTTGGCGGAATCAATATCCGAAGCGCCAATCGGGGTGAAGATGAGCCATTGGTCGTAGCGGGTGGTGGAATGGCAAATTGCTGCGAGCCGATGGCCGAGTTTATCGACCTGTTCGTCCTGGGTGAGTGCGAAGAGGCGATAGTCGAGCTGGTAAAGCTCGTTAAGGAAATGAGAAGAAAAGGGTCGAGGAAAAAAGATATACTGTCGAAGATTTCGCGGACATTTGACTGGGCATACGTGCCAACTTTTTATCCGAGACACGGGTCACGCCTGTCCGCCGTAGGTTTACCGAAGGCGGAAGTCACGAGTCACGAGCTACATAATGCGGTTGTCAAAGAATTCGATAACGCCGCGGCTCCGCTTAAGCCAATCGTCCCATTTGTGCAGGCGGTGCACGAACGAGTAAGCGTCGAGATTATGCGCGGCTGTCCCGGCCGATGCCGGTTCTGTCAGGCGAGCTTCTGCAGAAGGCCGGTTCGTTATCGCAGCATCGAAAAAATCATCGATATTGCAAAGAGCTGCTATCAGGCAACGGGATTCGATACGGTCAGCTTGCTGAGCTTGTCCAGCGCCGAATATCCGAAGCTGGAAGAGCTTGTTACCAAATTGCACGATTACTTTGGCGATAAACACGTTGGTTTGTCCCTGCCAAGTCTTCGAGTTGACCGGCAGCTGCATAACTTGCCGAAACTGCTGACATCGGTTCGAAAAAGCGGGTTGACGATAGCCGTGGAAGCTGCAAGCGAAAAGTTAAGGAGCATTATCAATAAGCCGTTAAAAGATGAAGATTTATTTGCTGCGGCTGAGGAGGCATACAGGTGCGGCTGGCAGAAGTTCAAATTATATTTTATGGTGGGGCTGCCCGGCGAAAATGAAGAAGATGTCCAAAGAATCGTGGAGCTATCATATAAATTAGCTAAACTGAGGAAAGGAGTCGATGGCAAAACCGGCGAAATAAATATTACTATAAGCTGGTTTGTGCCTAAGCCGCATACGCCGTTCGGCTGGCTCGGGCAAAGGCCGAAGGAGTATTTTGAAAATGCAAGGCGGTTAATACTCGATGAGAAAAGAAAACTGCGGGCTAATTTTTTGCATTTTAAGTTCCACGATATAGACCGCAGCGTTCTGGAATCGGCGATAGGGCGGGGCGACAGGCGTTTATCTAATGTCATAGAAGCGGCTTGGCAGGGGGGTGCAAGATTTGATTTATGGGATGAATGCTTTGACCCCGCAATCTGGCAGGAGGCATTTGAGAAAAATGGGCTAAATATAGATGAGCTTGCACAGAAACAATTTGATACGGATGAGATTTTACCGTGGGAGCATCTTGGCGGGCCGGAGAAGAAATATCTGCTGGGGCATTTGGAGAAAGCAGTTAAAGAAATTAAGAATTTAGAATTGAGAATGTAGAATAAACTTGGTTTGAATCCTCCTTCGCTAAAACTTCCACCTTCGTTAAAACTACGGGGGAAAGGTCGGAGGACAAGATTGGCTTTGTTTGGGTTTGAATTGGGTTTGTTTTTAATGGGATAGTTCATGGTTATTTGTTCGTAGTTCATTGATTTAACAAGACTTAGGTTCATTTCGCTGTTTTGGAAATTGGGTTTGGGATTTTTGGGCCAAAAATCGATGTTCATTTTCAGAACCCTTTGATTAAACAATACTTACATTCATCTAATTTCCCACCAAATTGGCTTTGTTTGGGTTTGTTTTGACCAAGTGTCCATTGTCCATTTTTCATTGTAATTCCTTGTCGTAACTACTGTTATGAACATTTGACTTTTTTGGAAATTGGGTTTGTTTTGCATAATTAATCATAGCCACAAAGGCACTGAGGCACAAAGAAACATAGTGATAATTGGTAAATGGTAACTGGTTTATTAGTAATGATTTACGGTTCATTGATTATTGGTAACTCATAACCGGTTACTGGTCTATTGGTTATTCTGGAACTGCCCTCCGACACTTCGACAAGCTCAGTGCAGGCAAGCTCAGGACAAGCTGTTCCGTAAGACGTGTCCCTCCGGGGACTAACTGTGCTACCTAAGCACATTCGGAATTATACCAGAAAGGGCTGGTTTTTCAAGCAGAAAACGGCATTTATTTAATTTTTTTTGCCACTAATGCACTAATAGTTCAACCACGAATACACACGAATTTACACTAATTTGTTTTTCGCCACAGAGAACATCCGCCATCGCCAAGGCTTTGGCGGGACAAGCAGAGGACACAGAGATTTTAGACACGGATTTCACGGATTGACACTGATTTTATTTAACCGTGGAAAACACTGTTAAAAATCACAAAATGGCCTCATAATCTATATGCGGCTGGCTTGTCTTTAAGCTGACTTGTTATAACCACGGAGAACGCTGTTAAAATCATTTAAAGAGCAGAAAACGGCATTTTTTGAGAAAAAAAGCCGTTTTTTCCGCAACTCGTTAGATAGTAAATGTTAGCGGCTAAGAAAAAAATTTGATTTGTGTTTGGCGAGAATTGGGAGGATAATCTTGTTTCTGCGGGTTATGAAATAAAATCAGAGGGAGATGAAATCGCCACGTAGGATCTGTTCTATTGGCCAATTAGGTCGCGGTAATCACGAGCTCTCTCTAATCGTTTTTCGTCGCCCAACTGTTCTTCTACTTCAGCAAACATTGTTTCTACCCACCGCTTATATTTGGGCATTTCAGGATGTCCAGACCTAAATCTTTCAAACTTGGCTTCACAACGAACTCTTAAATGTTCTGACCAGAAATTTTCGCTTTCTTTCCTGTCATAACCTAAAAACCATTGATAATCACCAAGGCCAATTGAGCCACCTCTGCCATCTACTGCAATAGAAACTCGTACAAAAGGATTTGTCAAAAGAAGTGCTTTAGTGTACTCAGATTTTAAAATACCAACCTTTGTTTTTGGAGGGAGGGTAATTTTTTTATTAGGATATTGCTCTAAAAAAAGTTCAAGCAGTTTACGAAGCTTATCGTTACTGTCTAACGTTTCCAAATAATCTTCCAATTTTAAGGTCATAGAGCTTGCGATCGGCTTAACTGGAGAAACACTAGATGTAAATGAACGTCCCCTGCGCACGGAATCAAGTTGAACATCCCACCAGTCAGCATACATCCAAGAAAAGCGTGACAGCAACTTAACAAGTACTAAATCATGATAGAATTCTTCAATCTTATTCCTATCACTATTGAATGTTGCTTTCTTTAATTCTTCGTCTTGTTCAATACGATCCTTTATAAAATGTAAAAGTTCAATTCTAAATTGATACCCACCAAACTTATAATCATCTTTGCAATATTCGTCCAAGGGTAACTTGTCTTGCTTGTGGAAAAACAATGTTGAAGTGAATTGTCGACTAATAGTTTCGCTTTTGAGACTGAACCATATCGTGAAACAAGCTCCAACTAAAACAATAGCTATTCCAGGCACAACTTTAGAGCGTAACGCTTCAGAATTCCTATTCTGAAACGCAATGTAGGCCGTAACCCCGATTAAAACAAATACGCATATTAAAATTATAATTGAAATACTTTTCACAAACACACGCAAATCGTTAGGAATATTGGACCGTTTTAAGGATACCTCTGTATTTATTTTTGTTTATCGCTTACATACAATCTAAATATGATTTTAATATGTTTCGCCCTATACAGCAAAAAATCCGCGATAATCCTTGGTTAAAATGATTCTATTTTCTCAATGCAAAACTTCTTCGTTAATTTTTGAGGCTCTTTTATTCTCGACGACAAATATTCGAGCTGTTTTTAACTCATAAGTTTTCCCTCAAAATATTTAACAGGATTTTAGCAAAATTGGGTGGAAGAAGCAAGAAGTTATTATAGAATTTAGATTGCCGAATTTCGATTTACAATTTAGGATGAGTATATCCCCGCCTTCGCGGGGACAGGTGAGTAAAATGGACTATTCAAAGTTGGTTTTGGAGTTGCCGGGATGGGTGGAGGAGTTTATGGCAGGGGCCGAGCGCATTTTTACGAGTATAGAGGAACGAATGCGTTTGGTTATAACACTATCGCGATTGAATATCGAACATAAGACAGGCGGGCCTTTCGGGACGGCTGTATTTGAGCAGGAAAGCGGGAAACTGATTGCAGCCGGCGTTAACATTGTAATTGCTGCGAATTGTTCAATCGCACACGCGGAAATTGTGGCTATAAGTATAGCTCAACAGATGCTTGGTCATTATGACTTAAGCAGCGAAGAAACGCCTTCTTATGAGCTTGTAACAAGCACTGCGCCGTGCGCTATGTGTTTGGGAGCCATCCCCTGGTCCGGTATTCGAAGGGTTATATGCGG
>Ga0307439_1000799_pt1 | contig 21143 bp, 16 predicted proteins | sample SalMarWE160490MG_FD_202142 | JGI IMG/M metagenome (GOLD analysis project Ga0307439, IMG submission 202142) | Salt marsh sediment microbial communities from the Plum Island Ecosystem LTER, Massachusetts, United States - WE1604-90 | ecosystem: Environmental > Aquatic > Marine > Intertidal zone >... | reverse complement strand
GGCAATTGCTGACGCAAGCATTTGTCCGCTCGGCCGGGAGTCCCTGCCCATAACTACTGATGTCTTATTATCTTCACCCCCAGCTTGTGCCTTCAAAAAAGTGCCAAATGCACTACCGTACTCCGTGGCAACTGTAGACGTGAGATTCTCCCCAACAACACCTCTCATTCCACTGATGCTTATTATGAGTCTCTCCGCCATACTGATACCACACTACCCTCCTACCAAGTACAGGCTGTTCAAAATAGTGGAGCCCCACGGGCATAGCCCGTGGCACCCCTCCATTCTCCGTAGTAGAACTACTACGAAGGATGAACATCTTCGGCGAAACCCGCCGAAGCACATCCACCTTCGCTAAAGCTTCGGCGGATACCCTTCTCGCATTCATCCACGGGTAGAACCCGTGGCTTTCTGCGAAGGCGGGCAAACAAGCACTCCTGCTATCTTACATACACGACTCGCAGTTAGGCATTTAATCTAATTTACAGACGTATATCTCGTTTACAAAGTCGAGTTTGCTGAGCTCTTCGACCGCCTGTGCATCAGGTTCTTTGTCCAGGCTAACGGCAAGAACAGCCTTTTGCTCGGCCATCTTCTGCCCTACACCCATTGTACAAATATTGATGCCGTGCCGACCGCAAACAGTTCCAACCGCACCGATAACGCCCGGCTTGTCGTCGTTAAATATAACCAGAACCGGCCCCTGAGGCGTCATTTCTATATTGAAGCCGTCAACCTCTATAATCCGCAGAAGTGTCTCACCAAAAACTGAACCTTTCACCGTGCGCTTAACCTTGTTCGTGACCACTCGCGCACTGAAACTCGATGCCACATCTTTCGCTTCGGCATTCTTCGTCTCGTCAATGCTTATGCCGCGCTCCTTAGCCAACACCGGAGTATTAACCATATTCAAGGGCATCTCAAAATGCTTCTGCAATAGTCCTATTGCAAAATTAAGCGTAACTGCTTCGACAGCCATACTCGCGATGCTACCCTGGTATCGAACCTCTACATTCTTAATTTGACCAGGTGCGATCGTGCTGAGAAGCGCACCGATTCGCCGCGCAAGTTTAGCATACTGCTGTACAATCACAGGAACAGCCGCAGTCGTAGATGGAGCATTAAGCGCATTTCTCACTGGTCCGCCCTTAATTGCATCAACAAGAATTCGTGCCGCCTCTACCGCGACCTCAATTTGGGCCTCTTCCGTGCTCGCACCCAAATGCGGCGTTACAAGACAATTCTCAAGCTCCTTAAAACGCGTATTTTCAGGAGGCTCTTTCGGGTAGACATCCAGCGCAGCACCAGCAATACGCTTCGCCGCAAGAGCATCATATAGTGCGTCTTCGTTGATGATGCCTCCGCGTGCACAATTTATAAGCCGCACGGTCGGCTTCATCATCTCGATCTGTTTAGCGTCGATCATATTCAATGTCTGCTCATTCCTCGGCACATGTACACTGATATAGTCAGCTTCTCTGAAGATCCTTTCCAGCTCACCAGTAACTTCCACTCCGATTTTTTCAGCTTCACTAGGCGGCGCAATGGGGTCATAGCCAAGTATTTTCATATTGAACCCTTTTGCCATCGTTGCCACAGCCATTCCGATTCGGCCCAAACCTATCAAACCAAGAACTTTATTGTTCAACTGGTTGCCCATATATTTCTTACGGTCCCAGGCTCCGCCTTTCAGGCTGTTGCAGGCTGGCACAACGTTTCGGCTCATTGCAAGCATCAGCGCCACCGTATGTTCCGCCGCGCTGACCGTATTGCCGCCGGGCGTATTCATCACAAGGATTCCCTTTCGGGTCGCCGCCGGGACATCAATGTTGTCCACACCCACACCCGCACGGGCAATGCCCTTCAACTTGCCGGGATTAGCCAGGACTTCAGCCGTCACTTTCGTCCCGCTTCGGACAATCAGGCCGTCATGCTCACCGATAATCTTAGCCAGCTCATCTGCTGCGATCCCCGTCTTGACAACCGCCTCGACACCGTCCATCGAGTTGAGCAAATCTATTCCTTCCTGTGCAAGTTTATCTGTGATAAGGACTTTAATCATGCTTAGCCTCCAAAAATGTCAAATTCTCATATTTAACCGCACATTGTATGCAAGCCTGCCAAAAATATCAAGTACAGCTTAGCCCCAAATCTTGACTGTCGTCAGACAAGTTTATTCGGAGGTTTTCCGTTGGCGTTGTTGTTTGCGGTTTTACCGCAGGTGTGTTTAGCCCACAGATTTGTACGTGTTTATCCAGATGTTATTTTAAGGCTAAGCCTTTTACAAGCCCATGGCTTACCACCATTAGCAACCTGTCATGTCGAGCGCAGCGCCAGCGGAGTCGAGACATCTGGCCTCAGATAGTACCTACTTCTCATTTACAGGCAGCTTACTTCCGCTTCAGGCCTGCCTCCAGCGACCCTCCAACCGTAAACAACACCGCAAACCGCGTCACCAACACTCCCATAAATATAGTAGGGTAGTCTGTGCCCACCATTCCCTTTTTGGTGCGCGCACCACACTATTTATACTCGCTGGAGGCTATGCTAACGCGATCTGTGCCTTTTCGGCGTAGCGGAGTATACTCCCACATAGTTTTATTAGGGATTTAGACTGTTTTGACTGGGCGTTAAGCTCCTCCAGCGTGTATGCAATTAGCATAGCGTTCTTAGCCCTAACACCCTCCGTCAAATCATGCTTCTGTCTAGCCTCAGCTTCGGCAACATCCCAATCTGTGTTACCAAAATCTTTATGAACAACCTTTGCTATCTTGGTAGGCCAAACGACTACATTGGCGCCCCAAAACGTGTCGGTAGGAAAAGGCCCTGTACCGCTGGCAGAGCACAGCGCCATAAGACAAGAATTGTCTCTCTCGTGTTTTACCCGTTCTCCCTGGTCTGACTCATCACTATCGGCATCAAAAACAACGTAAAACGGAATTTTGAACTCCAGCGCGATGGCAACCAGTCTGCTCAGATTTGTCTTTCCACCAGCAACTACAAAATGACAACCCAACTTTCTAAACTGGCTTAATTGCGTACTCAATCCAAGCTGAGTTGAGATAAACGCTACATCTTCTTGTCCTTCGACCAGGACCGCGACTGTACTAAAGAACAGTTCGTTTTGCGAAGGCTCCATTATCTGCGCAATCCTTGCTATGAGACTACTCTGTGAACAGGGCTCCTCACCTAGAGCCGAACTCAGGCGATCTTGCAGGTTCTTAAAACTCATTGAATTAACTTTTGAAACCCTTCCCGACCGCTCTTTTCTGACCATCCGTACATTCTCAAATCCTTTAGTTGAAACGAAGTAGGGGCTGTGTGTTGTTAATATAATCTGTGAGTTATTCCGCGGCAGTGATAACCTCTCCAACACATATGCCAGGTGCTTTGCCTGCGGAGGGTGCTGATATAGCTCGGGCTCCTCGAATCCGAGGAAGAGCTTGGGGCCACCTTTCTCCTCATTACCAACGAGTTCATGTAACAGGCTAACCAAAAACCCTCGTTGCAATCCATGCCCTGCTCTTGATACTTCTCCGATAAACTCTCCGTCTCCAATCCGCGCCCGAGCAGCGGGATCCTTTATTGCGATCGACGCCTTTGCATCATAATGCCATCGGAGTTGGAACTTGGCACGCGCGTCAATATAGTCTTGCAGTCGTTTTTGGATAGATAATTCTAGCTCGCTCAGGGCCTCAGCTTTCTGATCCAGGATAGCCTTGTAACTATCTTCAACCTCGCCCTTCAGGGTGTCAATGTCCTCACCGAAATCTAGCTTTGTTCTGACAGTTCGACCAAGTAGCTGTCCCAGTGCTGTCTTGCTACTCTCCTCCTGCTCCAAAGAGGCATCTTTAACGGCGGGTATATAAACCCATTGAATATGAGGAGCGAGCCGATTTTGCCCTCTAGTCCATCCATAAAGTTGGCTTGAGTCATCTATGAGTGTGCACAGTTCTGGATGGCCCTCTTCATATTCTCTGAGTGCGTCCGTCATTGCTGCCTTGGTAGCCACATCTGGCAGTTCGCTGTACGTGCGTCGTATCCCTTGGTAGATCTCTCTAAGCTCACCGACCCGCTTACCTTGGTCGACTGCCTCAAAGAACGCGGCGAATTCCTTCATAACGAATCGTGACCCATACTGCATCACTGGAGCATTTCCATTTTTCTCGTCCCACACCGCTTTTGCAAATAGCACTAACTTCCCTTGGCGGTAATAGTGCTTCAAATCCTCCTGCGCTCGTTCAGAAAGGTCCTCAAAGGTCAATGTAATCTTGACTGGATCCCTTATATTGCGGTGATGGAAGTCCTCTTCGCTCAGTGTAAGCACGTCTGTTACCGTGGAAGCATTCTCTCGAAAGAAAACGTTCAAAGCCATAAGAATTGCAGACTTTCCCGAGCCGTTTGGGCCGACAAAACAAGTGTAATCGTCAAACCGAATAGTCTCATCTTCAAAAGATCGAAAGTTCTCAATTTTAAGTTCTGTCAATTTCATCTCTATATTCTCCCTTGTCGCCAAGACATGTCAAATCCAACCGCAATCTACTATCTAGCAACCCATTTTACCTGCAAATTCTGACAAAGAAAAGAAAATAAGTGCACAAGGCATAAGTCGTAAGTCATACGGACACATGACATGACCTACTTTGATTCTTGGACTCTTGTGTTTCTATGAGCTTGTGTACATTCGTACTTTGTTCCTCGATCGACTCACGAATCATGAGCCACGACTCACAAGTCCGCCAAGCGGCTAGCGTAGTTCTCCTAAATCAGGCCGGGGCTGCTCAATAAAATCCAAGAAAAATTTTTTCATAATTCTATTGCTTTTTTTAAGTCGCAGCTTACTATGACGGCGCCGTTTTAAGTACCTTGGTTTTGTTAGATGAATTGGAGTCTATAACACTATTTTTAAGGCGTGAAAAAATGTGTCAATCATGTGGATGTACGCCGTGCAAAGTCTGCGGTGCCCCCATCGAGGATGGAGTCTGTTCTGGCTGTGGCGAGCCAGCGTCTGACTGCATTTGCGAGCCCCTAGAAGATCAATAGTTCTTCATCAAAGCCTTTGTCGCTCATTCTTGGCTTCTACGGCTCATTGAGCCTGTAGCAGGGCGCTTTTGATCTTTCCATATAATCACCACTGACAATTTCTGAGCGACAAGTCACAGATTTATCAGAGCATCTATCGTGCTATCGGCGGCATCCTGGATTCTTCTCTGACGCTCTTTATAGGCCTGGACCATCTTGTCATACAGCTCTTTGTCGTTTATAAAGCTCTTTTTGTCCCATCGATGCATCTTGATAAACAGGCCGGACTCTAACAACTGTTCTTTTAGCCTTTCGGCATCGCTCGTTTCCAGGCCCGGTGTCTCTCGAATATACACGCGAATCAAAGCATCATAGTCGCTCTGAACTCCGTCAACCCAGAAGTAGCGAACAACGCATAAAACAATCAGCCCAAAAATAAGAAGAACAACTAAATTTGCCCCAACCGTTCCGGATTCTCTATGTTTCTTTCTGGCTTGAATAGTACAATAATCCCTCATCGTTTTTGCCCTCTTTTAGAATCTCCATCAACTTCTTTCAGCTAATGCCCGCGATAATGTCACTGCCCAGCCCGCAGCAATAATAACAATCAGAGCTAAGATAATGTATCTAACTTTGATCTCATAAAAAACACGCCTCAGAACACAAGGGTATACCCCGAAGATCGCCATCAACAAGGCCACAAATGCCGCAACAACAATAAAACTGCATAAAAAAGCTGCTGCAGGCTGAATATAAAACGCCTCCAAAATTTCGATTCGTGCAAACGTTAGCGTCGCCGTAGTCCATCCGCAAGTCGGACACGGCAAACCATATCTCTGTTTGAAGCCGCATGGCCCAAGCCACCAGCCGATATCAATTCCACGCCACTGTGCCAACCACAACAGCCCAAACGAACCAGCCACTACCAAAAAGAAAACCGCAGCAAATATCCGCTGACGAGATGAAGCGCGACAAAATATTTTTCGCTTATTTGCCTGTTGGCCTTTCCACATAACTACGTTAGAATAGAAATACCTTATTGCTCTGTCAACCTAAGAAGTGGCTTGGTATCTATATATGGCTCTGGAACAGAACGACTTAAGCAGAATGTTAGAAACAGCTACCGTCGCAGCCCGTCTGGCTGGACAGCGGGCTATGGAAGAAATCAGCTTCGTAAAGGCCTCGGTAAAAAACACCACTGAACTCGTAACCCAAACCGACTTACGGTGTCAGAAGATAATCATCGAAAGAATCAAAGAGAACTACCCGGACCACGGTTTCATTGCTGAGGAAGGCGACCAGGGTAAGATCTTTAAGCAATCACCGCGAGGTTCCGAGTCTCTCTGGTGGGTTATAGACCCGATAGACGGAACAAACAACTTCGTGCACCAGATACCTCTTTTCGCCGTCAGCGTCGCCGCTTTACACGAAGGCAAGCCAATCGTCGGCGTTATATTCGAGCCTGCCACAGATTCCATGTTCATCGCCGTTAAAGACAGCGAAGCACAACTAAACGGCAGAAGAATCACCGCCAGCGAAGAAACTATGGATGAATTTTCAAGTGTCGGCCTCGACAGCCACTTCGATTGTCCAGGCGACATTCCGAACTGGGCCTGCCAGATAATCAAACGCACGAGATTTCGCAATCTCGGCTCATCAGCCATTCAGCTCGCATACGTGGCCAAGGGCAGCATAATAGGTACAATCATTACCACTCCAAAGTTGTGGGACATAGCTGCTGGAGCTGTAATAGTAGAAGCTGCTGGAGGTGTTACTACCAACTGGAAAGGCGAGCAAATCTTCCCTCTAAATTTAGAAACCTACGAAGGCTCAATACTGCCCACGATTGCAGCCAATAAGAAAGTCCACGCCGAAATCGTGCAGATGCTCAATTCCTGATGGTATTATCTATCGCGGGTCCGGAACAGTATGCAACGCAATAACCCGCACCTTATCAGTATTAGAAGAAACTTCACTCCTATCGAGAAGGGCTACGATCCTTTTTTGAGGACCATCGGCCCCCAAGCGAACAAGTATATAGGCTGTGAAGACATCGCTTCTTACAGTAACAAGGTTACTTATGCGCGAAAAAATAACATCACGCTCCTCAAAATCATCCACAGCCCCATCGCTTGGCGTCAAATCAGGAAAGCTCTCTATATCCTCCGAGTCATTCGCATAGTAGCTCATCTGCGGAACCTGCATCAGCTCACTAATACTCCTAAAACCGAGCAGTCCAACCCGGCCACTGTAGTCAGGCCCACCGGTAACCGTTGTCTTATCACGGTAGGCAACTACTGCCTTTGCAAGCCAATAATTCGGCGTATGAGCGGAAATCCATGGCAATTGAGCAATCACAAACCAAGGCGCCGTATTGATATTTATCCTGCCTTTGATCCTTGTTTCATCAGAGCCGTGGCCGTGCACATTAGGATCAAAGACAGTCAAGTAATTAAACAGATTTGCATAAACTTCCTGTTCCAAATCTATCCGCACGTCAGCCTCGGTGCACCCAGTTGGTGTATTATACGCGCTTGCCCGTAGAACCATCCCGATTTCACCAATATTTGTAAAAGGCTTATTGGCAGGATGAGCTTGTACCTTCGCAGTATCCGATGATACAAAACTGTTGTGTCGGCCAAGTGTAGGATCAGCCGCCTCAGCCGCACCTGCCCACAAACGGCGAATACACTTATGCAAAGTTATATCCCGCTGAATACTACGAGCCCGTCCATCAACGATAAACTCGATACCTGGAACACTGAGTGAATCAACAGTTATAGGTTCTTCCTGAATAATACGCTGCAAAGAAATGGTGCTGCCGGGTCCAAATACAATGCTACTTGGCTCTTGCACCTGTCCGCTATATTGGCTTCGGTTGTAACCGTATGGGCTTGTATCAGCCGGCTCTTCGGAGTCACTAAAGCTCACCGGCAAATTTGCATCCGTATCCTCATACCTTATGACATGAAAACGCCTTGAGCCAGACCATAAAATGGGAGTATGTATACCATCAACCACAATCTCCCAACCGTTTGGATCGTCATCCTCGAAATACGGTTTATATAATTCAACCGCGTATGATGTATGCGTTGTCTCCTCTTGTCGCACGCACCTATAAGCTACTTCGGAAATATAGATACAAGGAGTCTCAAAGCCATAATACATTGATCCTTCGGCATCATCAAGAGTCGCCACATTGGAATCGGCATCACGATAGTCTAACATATTAACCGCCATCTGCGCAGCTAATCCATCGGCGTCCGAAACGTTCGGGTCGGTCCGAATAAGCGCCGCCCTTATCGCTTTATGCAGCAAACCTACATCAGCCGTATTAACATTAACCATCTTGTGAAGAGCCGTCTCATCATCTAAAGTTATCGCCGCAGGATTGATAATCCGGTCCATATTGCAGGTGGTGGTAACATGCCGGTATGCATAATTCGGATCCAGATTCGGATCGCTGCTAACAGCGGCATACACACTTAAAACCCAATCATCAAGATCCTTGAAAGGTCTTGAGGACGTCCAGCCATTTTTGAATTCTCCCCCCCATTGTTCCACCCTCGCTTGTATATCCTCCTGATTCAGCAAAAACCTATAACGAAGCTCGAGCTCGTCGGAAATATCAAATGGCGTGTAAGACTCACTTCGCTGCCCATACTGCCAAATAACATATTTCTCATAGGCAACTAAATCAATAGGCGAAACACCTACACCGTAGTTCGCTCTCTCCAAGAGCAGCGCCGCCTCCTCAGCCACAGTAGCAGAGTTCACCGGCCGGCCGGCTAATCCCATCACATTCACTTGAAGCACGCTTGAACCATCGATATTATCCAAGACCTGGCTGTTTGGATCAAACTTATAGCCGGTGTTGACATTTAGCATTCCACCGTTGTCAACAACTCGCACTGCCGCGTAAATAGGCTTACCTTTGCTCGAAGTCACATCACTAAGCTCGATCCATTTTGAATCCGCCACACCGTCACCATCAGCATCGGCAAGCTGTTCCAGTAGCTCTCCGGAGGAGCCCAACGATACTGCTTTACGCTCTGGGACTATTGCTTTGAAACAGTTGTTCGGGTCTGAATTACTTATCAATATATCATTCGTGCCCCACTCCTTGGAGCCGAGAAGACCTGTAACATCGCTTATCTGCCCCCAGAAATAATCATCCCCCGATTTGTATGGCTCAAGACTCGCCAGCCACACATTATTCGCATCCGGATAGTCGTAGTATTCTTGATTCGGATCATCCGCTCCAGGAACATCCAAAGCCAGCTCCTCGCATATCCTCGCCAGTATAGTATCGACCGCAAAACTAAGTTCCCTGTTCTCAGATGTCGCTGTCGTGGCCATTTTATCGATGCGAGACATCATTACAAACAGAACACCAACAATGGCCAACAAACTGGTCAAAACCACGGTCAAAATAAGAGCTGAACCCGCAAGGCTAACTCGCTGACAAAATTTCTTTTGCTCCGCTTCCATAACAACGATCAATCACCTAAGTAAACGATATGCGTAAATATCCTTCTCCCCTCTATAATTCCTTTTGAGTCATACAACGTAAAAGTGAACTTAAGCGCACGCCCAAGCCCCGGAATTGCATCAAAATGCGCCCGGTCAACCTCGTTTGGGTCATAGTTTATATCGTGTATACTCACTCCTCCGTAAGGAGGATAAGGGTACAACACACCCGGAACAGCTTCAGGATCAAGTCTCTCGCCCGATGAATCCAGCCAGAAATCGCTATCCGCCAAACTGCCATCACCATTTGGGTCAACCTCAGGTACCCATCGTTGCTCGGCATCGTACCAGCCCTGAACCTTAAACTCACCGACACCCTCACATAGCAGCATGTGTAACGAATCCGGGTCCCTCGTATCCACGGTTGCTCCTCTTACCTTTGCACTTACTGGGACGTGGTCAGCACCGACGTCTTTGATAACAATATCGGTGATAACAGAAAGTATATTTCGTTTAATCGGCGCATTTGGCTCACTTGCCAGTTCATCCCAGGGTATATACTTCCATCCCTCCAATGAAGTGATTTCATATTCGCGTACGTTGTTCCACTGAAACCATTCTTCATTACTTCGCGTGGTGGTCACAGGACTTAGAAAATCAACGAACTCAGGGTCCGTCTCAGCAGTCAATATATGCTGCGTCCTCGCAAGTACTCGTTCTCTCCGGTCCTGCTGTCTTTGTTGCTGCCCTCGTGCAGTTGCGCTTAAGTCGGTAAATTCGCTTGCTCTTTTTCCTTCTGCATTCTTTGCCAGCATATAGCATATTCTTGCAACATTGCCGCGAACCATTGGACTGGTCCCATAGGACTGAAAGTCGCCGCTAGAGAAAAACATAATCCGATCGAACCTGACATATCTACCGAGGTCGTTATCATAGCTGGCCGTCCACGTTACAAAAATCTCGCCATCCTTGCACAGACCCCTCAAGTCCGCATCAAGTTGGTCTGTAATAGTCCGCAACTTCTGCATAATCTCAGCATTGGCGATAGCCGTGCGATGAGAATCTATGCTCACCTTAAAAATCACACTGGCAAAGGAAAACATCATTGCCAGTATCCCCATCGCCACGATAAGCTCGATTAGAGTAAACGCCCTTCTCATTCTGCGCATCTAAAATCTGATTACCCTCTGATAGACTGCTATGCACGGATTACTACCCCTGCCAACCGGCGGCGAAACTACCCATACCCAACCATCCGTGATCCCCCCCTGCCACGGCCTGTCAAGTACAATCCTGTCGGGCTGATCCGCACGTCGTTCCAGAACACGGTATATCTGGCCTGTCATGTTATCTATTATTATGCTACCATCATTAATGAAAGTCCTCTCATCAACGCCATCAGACGCTACAGCATCACTTATCGAGAGCTCATTCGCATTGTGTGCTGCGTCTCGCGTAACACTCACAAGAATCGGCCAAGGCAAGGAAATCTGCTCGAGCCCAGGCCAACCACTCGAACTTTGCCTGCACCAGTATTGTGTGCTGCTGCCAGCTTTTCTACTGATAAGAACAGTCACCTGTATGAGTCTGCTATCCTGGCTGATCCGCCTGCAAAGAGCAGCCCAGCAGTACTGTTTCTGCGACATGGGCGCCGCGTCTGAAGGATACATAAGCTCATTGTCTGGGATGAGTGTTGGCGCTTTAAAAACTGTAAGCTGATCGGTTGTCAGATCTGGATCATTGAAGTCAATACCATACAGTCTTATCTTTGCAAAGGCCTCCTCAGCCGCTACTGCAGCGATAGTCCGCTCAGTCGAAATAATGGAAAAGTGAATACCTGTAAGAAATGTCCCACCTACAAAGAGCAGCCCGATCGCAAGCGCACCAACCGCCAACAACGTCTCCATGAGAGAAAAACCATTATGTTGTAGCCTGCCTATCATAAGTTAATCAATCCGTTGATATCAGTGTCCCTGTATGAGGACTGACATAAGCTATTTCATTGGTCAACATCACAAGATAATCCGACCAGGCACTTCCCTTTTCGTAGGCCTGCTCGAATTTGTCTTTTTTATAAACAACAAAACTCTTTCGGCTCGGCTCCGGCCCTAACCCGAGGTTCGAATACATGCTCCAGGAAGCACCAAAATAATCATCCTGATAAAACATTCCGATCCCTGCATCCACTTGGGCCTTTTTATTGAAAATATCGTCACTGCTAATACCCCTATTGGAAGCACTATCAACATAACCATCTCTATTTCTGACCTGGACGCCATGAACCACGAGCTTCCCACTCGGAGAGAAAACGATAGAAAATGTAGTTGTGTCTATGACCTCAAAAGGTTCGTTAATAAGACCATCCCCTCCAAGTGCAGGATCATCAAGCCTAATCTCCTGAGAGTTTATAGGATTAACCGTGTTTCGACTGGTCACAATTGTAAAATCCGTTACTCCTATCGACTCCGGCAGTTTTACCGGCTTAGCACCCTTGGCCGCGCAAAAGCCCCACGCCAGCATGTCGGGTTCTTGAATTACCAAGACCATGTACTGCCGCCCATGCAGATCTGTCTGAAATCTAATGCCCGCGTATCGCTGATTCTTCGCTGCTATAGCACGCGCCGACGTCAACGCTGCGCTTATCATACTCTTGGCAGCACCTTCAGATTCAAACGCACTAAAAAACGCCCGTACCGCCGGCAGCCCCAGACCCACAAGCAGAACGATCACCGCAATGACAACCGTCATCTCTATTAGTGTAAGACCTTGTTGTGCCTTTATTGCTTTCATCGCCATGGATAGCAGCAACTGTGTAGAATAAAATTATTTATTCTCTCACTTGCTGCTTATATCATCACTCGTGCCAAATTTACCATCCGGACCGGCTGAACGAAGCACTGGAAAACTCCTCACCTCAGCAAGGTTAGGAGGAACAACCTTCTCATCGTAATAGTCATATTGCAGCACCGTGCCCACCCTGCTTTTTTGACCCTTCACAGGCCAAGGGTCCACAACCCTAAATAAAGGATACTCTCTACCGTCAATTACAATTTTCAATCTATTGCCATTCGAATCTTCACTGGTTACTAAAGACCTATCAATCCTATCCAGAATCTGCTTGCACTGCGGAACCATGCTCAAAAAGAAATACAATGCTTCGCTTCCCGAATAACTCGGCTCGTGAACACCTCCGGTAATCGTGACACCACCTGCTCCCAAAGCGTCCCGTAATGTGCTTTGAAGCACATCAGCCGAAAAATCGTTGCAGTCCAAGGGAAAATCGAAACCTAAATATGATCCCGAATAGCTATATTCGTAATCATGAAATTGCTCCAAAGCAGTACATAGAATCTCAATAGTACTTTTAGCAAGTCTTTCTTTGCCCTGGTTGTTAATTCGAGATGCAACACTCGCTACAATCGCAGCCAGAATTACAATAATCGCCAAGACAACCAGCATCTCCACAAGTGTCAGGCCGTATTTACCTCTATGACTTTTCATAGTCATAAGCTTGCTCTGTGAAATGAGGGTAGCAGCTTAATTGCTAAAAATTGCGGATATCGTCGCCCGTCCCGTAGAAACCGTCCGGGCCTGCTGAGATTAGTATGTATGAGCCAGGTCGATAAGGCCACGGTCTTGCCGTCACTTTTGGGTCGATTACGCCGCCTTCTGACGAATAGAAAACAGCCGGATCAACAAGAGGGTGTTGCTCGCTATCCTTGACCCTACCAAGCCCCACAAGAGGAGCGTTATCTCGAACATTGTAGATATTCTGTTCAAACGCGGTAGGATCATTAACCATATTTTTACTGGATGTATTCGCTCTATAATAAAGAATTGGCGTGCCAGCCGTTGCCGACTCGCCATTTGCAAGATTGATCTTTTTAATGCCAAAGGAATCACAAATCACATATCTGTCGCCCCGAAGTGGATCAGTTAGACCAACGCCAAACAGCTCGGCCAGTGTAAAAGCACTTGTGGTCGCCAGCTCAAGGTAAGGTCCTTTTCTCTTACTCATATCGATTCCGCTGTCGGGATTATAGAAAAAGTAAGAACCGGCTGCATATTCCACCCCACCTACCCAATATGATTTTCCATTCATTCCATCAGCCCGCCAGTCCGAGTCGGGGTGAAATCCCATCAGATCCCAGCCAAGAAGCGCCTCAGCAAGTTTCTGTGCACCGCAGTAATCACGTAGACCCGTTGCTGCCGGTGGAGGTGCCCACCATTCCGACGGCGGATAATCACCATAGTCATTCTTGAACGCAGCAAGAGCCAGTTCAATCGTAGTAAACTGCGCTTTTTGCTTCGTCCCTTTCGCGACATTGCGCACCGAATTCAAAGCAGGTATCAGCAACCCAACTAATAGCGCAATTATCGCAATGACCGTTATCAACTCCATAATTGTTAAGCCTGTCCTCTTACGCGCCACAGCCATCCTCTTTCAAAAATTCTCTCGTTAATATTGCTAATCCAGCAGTCAAACCGTTCAGCACCGATGCAATACCCTTTATCCAACCGCTATGCTCAAAACCACTTTAAGAATTGTTCAACTCGCAGCAACTATTACCCATAAATCACAACCAAAACGCTGACACACACTTAATTAATTCATCCTATTAACTGCCCTCGGCGCTGCAGCTACTGATACTTCCAGTCAAAATTGCACACATCGTCAGACGTCCCATACTCTCCATCAAAACCGGCGGAAATGAGAATGTAAGACTCCACTCTGTAAGGTCTCGATGTTGTTGTAATCTTGTCGTTCCTGGTATTCTTATAGAACCGCTCTGGATCTGCAAGCCTATGATCGGTTCCACTCGTATCACCTGGCTTTTGCAAGAGAATCAAGTCTTGGTTGTCCCAATAATTATATATGTTACCCATATCATCTGTACGCGTCGATGCAATCGTCGCATCATGCAGGCTGCTTGATGTATTTGCCTTATAGTATAGTATGGGCATACCAACCTTTGATTCGCCTTCGGGACCAAGATTTCTCACTCGCGCATACACATCACACAACACGAACATATCACCGGGAAGAGAACCTGTATCATCATACAGATCCCCTAACTCGTACGCACTTGCATTCTCAAGCTGCAAATACGGCCCTTTTCTTGCCAATAAGTTGTCGACATAACGCGGATCACCCTCAGAAAGCCCATATAGCTGAGTTGCTGCTGTGCCATCTATCGTACCGTCTCTTCGAAAACGCGAATCCGGGTGAAAACCAAGCATATCTTGCCCCATCATAGCTTCGCTAAGCTTCATCGCACCGCAGTATGGTACACCACCGCCAGTGGTTGACCCATCCAATGCGCTCGACGTGGGATAATCATCATTCTCATTTAAAAACAACTCCATGGCTGCCTCGATGCTGTGGAACTGAGCCTTCTGCCTCACCATCCTTGCATATCGCCTGACCTTATTCAGCGATGGCAGAAGAAGGCCTATGAGAATCACAATGATGCTCATCACCGTCAGCAATTCGACAATCGTAAATGCCCCCTTGCTTTTGGATTTGTTGATAATTGGATTCATTTTCTTCTCCTTGTACTAAACGTTAGTTTTTTAACTCGCAGTGGAGCTTAACCCTGAAATAACCTGGATCATCGGTAAAAACACTGACATAACAATGAGCATTACAACGCTGCCCAGCCCAAGAATCATGATCGGCTCAAGAAGTGACATCATCGACCCTACCAGCACCTCCACCTGCTCGTCGTAGTTGTCCGCTACCTTCAGTAGCATCTTGTCCAGATCACCGGTTTCCTCACCTACCGCAACCATATTAGATACGATCAAATCCACCGTCTTTGACTGCCGCAACGGACCTGCGAACGTGTCGCCCTGCCGGATCGAATTGTGAACACTCGCTAACATGTTGGCGTAAACCTCGTTGCCCGCTGTCTCACGTGTAACATTCAGCGCATCCAGTATCGGAACACCGGCACTGATAAGCGTCCCAAGCGTTCTCGTCCATCTTGTAATAGCAACCTTATTTGTTAACTGACCCATGACCGGCAATCTCAACTTGATAGTATCCAGAACTAACCTGCCAGGGCGAAACTGCTTGGCACCTCTAATCAGAAAAACAATCAGAAACGGCATCGCCAACAAAACCGCCCAACCCCCTATCCGTACACCATAAATCTCGGGCGCCCAATCTGGTCCGTACGCGATCCAACTGCTTATCCCCAGTACCGTCCTGGTCATTCTGTTCAACTCCTGACCTTGAAGCATCTCTGTAAGCACAGTCTCAAACTGTGGTATCACAAACTTCATTAACCCAAGAAGAATGAGAAACGCCGCGCTCAAAACAACAAGCGGATATATCATCGCGCTTTTGACACGAGACTTGAGCTTCATGGCACTTTCTTTGAAGTCAGCCACACGTGCCAGGATCAAGTCCAGCACACCGCCGGCCTCGCCAGCCGCCACCATGTTCACAAATAACCGATCAAAAGTTCTTGGGGACTTGGCCATCGCCTCTGATAGTGTTGAACCTCCTTCAATATCATCGGCGACGTAACCGATGACCCTCTTGAACGTTCCCGATTTCTGGTGTTCTTGTAAGATACGCAACGAACGCAAAATAGGCAAACCCGCATCCTGAAGCGTAGAAAGTTGTCTGGCAAACTGTGTTAAATATTTAACCTTGACCTTGCCGCCGGCACCTCGCCTGCGTTTCGGTTTCGCAGCAGCTTTAACCGCTGCCTTTCCTGCAGCTCGCGAGCGAACCTTCGTCGGGAAATATCCCATGTTCCGTATCTTGCTTATCGCCTCCTTCTCACTGAGGGCTTCAACCTCATTCTTTATTTCCAACCCCTGTGAGTCCAGTGCTGTATACTGAAAAACAGGCATTTTGACCTACCTCAAATTGAACTTAGCACTTTCATTAAAAATCACACAAAAATATCAACTAATGCTCCCTGACGAGTGTTTTGGCAAACTATAACGTCAAGCCTGCCGAACCATTCAGATAGCGTCTCCCTGTCACGCCAATCGCAGACGAAACGTCTATCCAATGAATGAGAGATCGCTTACAATTCGCACACCAGTTTTTCTTCCACGTGACATCAATCTCTCCTGACGGGTCATTCAATTAAATTATCACAGAACGCTAACATTATCCTTCAATGATTGTTTCTTTGACTACCTCATCGATGGTGGTAATACCGTCATAAATTGCAGCTAAGCCGTTATCACGCAGCAGCCTCATTCCAGTCTTTTGGGCTGCGGCACGCAGAACATTCGTCGACGCACGATTCATTACCAATTCGCGCATCTCATCGTTGAACGTCATAATCTCAAAAACACCTATTCTGCCCTTGTAGCCGGTGCTGTTGCATTTATCACAACCTCGTCCATAGTAGAACTTCTTGCCCTTGATGTCGTCTTCTGTAATACCCAATTCACGCAATTGTGTCTCATCCGGCTCGAATTGCGTCTTGCAATTCTCACATATTCTTCTGACTAATCGCTGAGCAACGATGCCTTCAAGCGTAGCAGTCACAAGGAATGGCTCCACCCCCAGATCCAGAATTCGAGCGATAGAACTCGGGGCATCATTCGTGTGCAAAGTTGTAAACACTACGTGACCAGTCAGCGACGCCTGCGCCGCAATCTCCGCCGTCTCAAGGTCACGAATCTCACCAACAAGTATGATATCCGGGTCCTGACGTAGAATCGAACGCAAGCAACGCGCGAATGTAAGGCCTATATCCGGTTTCATTTGAACCTGAATCAAGCCATCGATGTCGTACTCTACAGGGTCCTCTGTCGTAATTATTTTCGTCTCAATGTCATTTAATTCACTAAGCGCCGCGTAAAGCGTCGTGGTCTTGCCGCACCCTGTTGGCCCAGTGACGATTATGATGCCATTAGGTTTGTGAATCAACTGACGCACCAATGCCACATCATCCCGCCGCAATCCCAGCTTTTCCAGATCAAAGCTGACCTGAGACCTGTCCAATATACGCAGGACAACACTCTCTCCGAACATCGTCGGCAGTACGCTCACACGCAGATCAATCGGATTGCCTTGGACAGTCAGTGATATTCGCCCATCCTGTGGCAGACGACGTTCAGCTATATCCAGGTCAGCCATAACCTTGATACGCGAGCTCAGTGCAGCCGCAATGTATTTCGGTGGCGGAATCATTTCATACAAAACACCATCAATACGATATCGCATCTTGTACTCATTTTCGAACGGCTCGAAATGGATATCCGATGCCTTATCCCGTATCGCCTGCAGAAGTACCAGATTCAGCAACTTCTTGACGGGATTTGACTCCGACAGCTCTTTCAGTTCATCAAGGTCAATACTTTGATTTCTACCCTCGAATTCCGCTAAAAAAGTATCTGCCTGTATCTCACCTATAAGCTCGGTGATGTTCTCATCCTGCGTTTCGTAGTATTTGGTCAAAGTGCTCTCTAAAGCACTCGGATCAGTTATCTTCGCAATGACCTTAAAATCCATCAGGGTACTCAGGTCGTCAGTCGCTCTGAAGTTATCTGTATTATCCAGTGCTACAGTGAGCTGGTTCCGCTTCTTGTCATACTCAATAGGAACTATATGGTATGTCTTGGCCATCTGTGCGGGAACCTTTTCGATTATATCAGGAGGTATTTCCAGCCCGTCTATGTTCACATATTCCATACCTCGCTGAGCCGCCAGTGCGATACGCAACTCATTTTCACCCACCAATCCCAGTTCCACGAAGATCTGTCCTATCCGCACGCTCCCATTCCGCTGGCTCTGAACTTTCAGGCATTCATGCACCCTATCACGGCTCAACAACCCCATCTTCATCAATATCCGACCGAGCGGTCTGCCTCGCAGTTGCTCGATAGGAGGAAGTTTTTCCGCTATTTTGGTCTTGGCCATATAAGTTTCCCCTAAAACAAGTCTTACCTCATGCCTATTTTATTATACGACATTAAAACGTTTTTGTACAACAAATTACAAATTGGACACTTAATTTATAAGACAGCCTATACCGATAACATCAAGCTTATCACACACTCCGATTACACACAAATGGAGTGAATCAAACGCCCAAAGCCCCCAGAACACCCTCTACGCAGCCAGTTGTAGCACATAAGCACAACTAATCACGTTCTCAGAATCGGTCCCATATCCTCCATCTCTTTAGCTGCAGCTTCCTTTTTCTTTCTTCCTGTCTTGCCCTTAGCTGCATTCATCTTCGCAACAGCCTTTTCCTGCAAAGCTCCTGGCTGCCGGCTCTTGTCAATCATCTCATCCAGAGTAATCTTACCTATGTCGTAGAGCTGCCAAAGGTGTTCATCAAGAAGCTGCATCCCCAGCTTCCTGCCCGTCTGGATGCTCGAATCGATTCGATAAGTCTTGTTCTCGCGGATAAGATTGGCTATGGCTGGCGTTACAACCATGAATTCGTATGCGGCAACTCTCCCTCTACCGGTGGCTAACGGGCACAAGGCTTGGCTGAGAACTGCTATCAGATTGCTGCTCAACTGAATACGTATCTGCTCTTGCTGGTCTACGGGAAAAACGTCTATCAATCTGGTAATCGTTCCTGCAGCGCTCGTTGTATGAACTGTGCTAAAGACCAGGTGGCCGGTTTCAGCGGCCCTGACGGCAGATTCAATTGTTTCGAGGTCCCGCAATTCGCCTACCAAAATCACATCGGGATCCATTCTCAGAACACGTCTTAACGCCTCGCCAAAGCTCGGTACATCAACACCAACTTCTCGCTGGTTAATAATAGATTTTTTATGCGTATGATAATACTCTATCGGTTCCTCAACGGTTATAATATGGCGGTCAAAGTTTTCGTTAATATAGTTTACCATACAAGCTAAAGTGGTCGTCTTTCCACATCCGGTTGGGCCCGTAACCAAAAACATCCCTCTTGGTCTGCGGCACAAAGCAGCACAAATCTTTGGCAATCCTATCTCCTCAAAAGTCATGATCTTCGAGGGTATAAGACGTAAAACCAATGATATATTCCCTTTTTGCCGAAAGATAGACACGCGAAACCGGCCCTGCTCGCCGAATGCAAACCCAAAATCCGTCCCACCTTCTTCTTGAAGCTCCTGCTGGTTTCTATCCGGCGTGATACTCTTCATCAGGGCCGTAGTATCATCCGGCTCAAGAACCTTTGTCTCCAGCGATCGCAATCGTCCGTCTATTCGAAGCACGGGTGACCGCCCAACGACAAGGTGTATATCTGAGCCCCCCTGTGTAAAGCACGCCTGCAGCAGTCTGTCCATATTAACCGTTGCCATCTCAAAGTCCCCGATTAATAATCATTCATGTTCAATCTACAACTACACCTTCCGTTTGAGTGATCCTCGCTACCTCAGCGGGTGTCGTTGTCCCCTTGAATATCTTGAGCTTACCATCCTCCATCAGTGTCCGCATACCGCTGGCTTTAGCTGCTTTTCTTATTTCACCAGCCGTTGCTTTTCTAAAGGCCAACTCTCGCAATTCATTGTTCATTTCTATCATCTCAAATATACCGATTCTGCCCTTGAAGCCCGTATTTTGGCACTGACTGCAACCAGCTCCTTTGTACATAGGATACTTCTCTACATCTTCAGGCGTAATGTCAAGCAATCGCAGATCTTGAGGGTCTGGATTCGGATCAACCTCTTTACACTTCTTGCAAATCACCCTCACAAGTCGCTGCGCCATAATAGCTTGTATTGAGCTGGCAACAAGAAACGGCTTAACACCCATATCAATAAGACGCGTTATTGCGCTGCTCGCATCATTAGTGTGTAATGTGCTGAAAACCAAGTGTCCTGTAAGCGCCGCTTGAATCGCTATGTCCGACACCGCGCTATCTCGAATCTCACCGATGAGTATGATATTTGGAGCCTGTCGCAGCATCGATCGAAGAATGCGCTCAAACGTCAACCCAATGTCATCCCTGACCTGACACTGGTTCATCCCATCAAAGTTGTATTCAACAGGGTCTTCAGCCGTGATTATTTTCTTGTCCGGCTTATTAAGTTCCTGCAGTGCAGCGTACAGCGTCGTGGTCTTGCCGCTACCGGTAGGCCCTGTAACTAAAAAGATGCCGTTAGGTCGTTTGATTATCTTCTGAAACAGTTCGTAGTTATCATGTTCGAATCCCAAAGACTCAATGCCTATATTAACCGCATCCGGACGCAGAATACGCAACACCACGCTTTCACCGTGGTTGCCGGGCAACGCCGACACACGAAAGTCTATATCCTGCCCAGCTATCTCGCGTTTAATACGACCATCCTGCGGCAGTCGTTTCTCAGCCATATCCATGCCTGACAGAATCTTCAAACGTGCGATCAGCGGCGCCTGCATGTTCTTCGGAGTATTATCCTTCTCCAGGCAAACACCATCGACCCTGTATCTGACACGCACTCGATCCGCCATTGGCTCGATATGGATGTCACTGGCCCGCATATGATACGCGGTATCAATTATCAGATTTACCAATCGAATGATAGGACCTTCATCATCTTCCCCAGCTGCCTGAGCTCGCAAAGCTTCCGCTTGCAGTTCACTACCTACTTCAGCAAGTTCCGCTGCGGTCGCATCTATGCTATGTCTTAGTCTGTCGTCATCTTGCTTACTCACGGTAACCAGCGACTCCTGAATATAGGAGCTAATCTTC
>Ga0307439_1000780_pt1 | contig 21384 bp, 21 predicted proteins | sample SalMarWE160490MG_FD_202142 | JGI IMG/M metagenome (GOLD analysis project Ga0307439, IMG submission 202142) | Salt marsh sediment microbial communities from the Plum Island Ecosystem LTER, Massachusetts, United States - WE1604-90 | ecosystem: Environmental > Aquatic > Marine > Intertidal zone >... | reverse complement strand
TTGTTTTCCTTACTTCCATTTTTCTACCAAAAAATTTTCCCCCTCCGTCTTCTTACCAAAAATTTCTCATTGTAGTTCATTTCTTCCTTAAACCCCCATAATTACCATCTACTTTCAATTTTTCTGTGTGGTGAGTGACCCCTTGACAATTTTTTTTTTTGCTTTATAATGGGTGTTGGTGGTAAAAAGTGGAGTGAAGTGGAGAAAATAGCGGGAGAGTTAAATGTTCATGGGGGAATACCATCATACCATAGACAAAAAGAACCGACTCATCATTCCCTCTCCTCTGCGTCAACTTACCAAGCAGGGTGAGGATAGGTTTATCATTACCCGGGGATTGGATAGGAGTCTATTTCTCTACCCTCTATCGGAATGGCAAAATCTCGGAGATCGATTGACCTACTTATCTACCACTAAATCCAATGCCCGGGCCTTTCTAAGACTTCTCTTCTCTGGAGCTCATCCAGTTCAGCCAGATGGTCAGGGAAGAATCACCTTGCCGCAAACTTTGAAGGATTTTGCCCAAATTAAGGAGAAGGTTGCTGTAATTGGTGCTTTCAATAAGATAGAGATATGGAGCGAGGAAAACTGGAATAAGTACTACCGGGAGCAGAGATCCATCTTCGAGGAGTTATCGGAGAAGATTATGGATGTGGAGATTTGAAATTCCCTCATCAGCCGGTAATGGTCACAGAGGTTTTGCACTGGCTCGCTCCAAAAGAGGGAGATGTTTATGTCGACTGCACTATAGGTACAGGTGGTCACAGTGAGGCCATCCTAGAAAAAGCAAGGGGTAGAATTAGCTTAATAGGGATAGATCGAGACGAAGAAACTCTCAAAGTAGCTAAGGAAGCACTAAAGAAGTATCAATCACACATTAGATTGGTTAAAGCAAACTTTAAACATCTCCCTCAAATTCTAAAAGAGAAAAAGATAAGAGAGGTAGACAGTATACTTTACGATCTAGGGCTATCTTCTTTTCAGTTAAAAAGTCGAGAGAGAGGCTTTAGTTTTCGGGGTTCTGCTCCTTTAGATATGAGAGTGGACAGATCACAGAAAATAACAGCCGCTTATCTGGTGGACAACCTCTCGGCAGCCGAACTAGAGGATATCTTTTTGAGGTTGGGGGAGGAGAGATGGGCCCGGCGGGTAGCAGAGTTTGTAGTTCGAGAGAGGCAAAAAAGTTCCCTCAAGACCACCTGGGATCTGGTAGAAGTAATAAGAAAAGCTATTCCGGCTGAGGTTCGGAAAAAAAGAAAGATACATTTTGCTACCAAGATTTTTCAAGCTTTACGAATCAAAGTAAATCAAGAGCTTGAAAATATAAAGATAGCTCTTCCCCTCAGTTTTGAGCTCTTGCGACCTGGAGGAAGAGTCTGTGTGATTAGCTATCATTCTCTGGAAGACAGAATAGTTAAAAGGGAATTCAGCGAAGGAAAAAAGAATAGGCTGAAGATCCTGACCAAAAAGGTAGTCAAGCCATCATCAAATGAGATTCTAGCCAACCCGAGTGCTCGTTCGGCTCGGCTAAGGGCAGCGGAAAGGCTATAAAATTGAGGTGGTTTTTACTGATCCTCATTTTTATTTTGGGATTGGCAGGGATGGAGGTTTACAAGCACATGGAATTGATCAGGAATAGCTACACCGTGCAAAGACTTCAAAGTAAGATAAAAAATGTGGAGAAAGAGAATGCGGTCTTAAAAAGAAAAATTTCGACCTCCTTATCCTTGAGAAGACTGGAGGTTTATGCTCGAGAGAGGCTAAAGTTAGGGGAACCCGAGGAAGTGAGATTTATTAGGAAAGATTCGCCCCGGGATTAAAAAGTCCTCGAAGGAGACCTTCGTGGCTAGAAAAAGAGATTACAGAGCTCGCATCTATTTACCCTTTTTTCTTCTCTTTATGGCTCTAATTATTCTGGAAGGCCGTTTATATGACCTGCAGATTCTAAACCACCAGAAGTTTTTCCGGCAAGCGAGCAAGGGACAGACAAAATCAATAAAGATTTCTCCAAAAAGGGGATCAATTTATGACCGAAACCTGGGAAAGCTAGCCGTTAATATCCCTTCCTATTCTCTTTATGCTCGCCCGGGAAAGATTTCCCATTCTAAGAAAGTAGCCCGGAAACTTTCTCCCATCGTAAGGATGAAGGTTTCCAGCTTGACAAAGAAATTGAGACAGAAGAAGGTCTTTGTTTGGCTAAAAAGAAAGCTCTCCCTGGCCCAGAAAAAAAGAATTGAAGCACTGGGTCTCAAAGGGATAGGATTTGTGGAGGAAAGTAAGAGATTTTACCCTCAGGGGGAACTGGCCTCTTCTCTTTTAGGATTTGCTGGAGTGGACAATCAGGGATTGGCCGGGGTAGAGCTTTCTTATAACAGTGAACTACAAGGAGAGACGGGTCATTTCTGGATAAGAGAAGATGCTTTGGGTTACGAAATTCCCTTTGCTAAAGATACTCTTCAGGCTCTGGTTCCTGGTAAGAACTTGGTCTTGACCTTAGACAATGTCATCCAGTCCATGGTAGAACAAGAATTATCTCTTACTCTCAAGAAAACCAAAGCCAAATCCGTGGAGGCCTTGTTTATGGATCCTCAAACGGGTGAGATTCTCGCTCTAGTCAATAAACCTGATTATGATCCTAATCACTACTCCGATTATTCACCCTTCACTAGAAAGAATAGGGTAGTTCAATCCCTTTATGAGCCTGGTTCATCTTTTAAATCCTTTACTGCGAGTGCTTTATTGCAAGAGGGACTGACAGATCTAAATGAGAAGATTTATTGTGGGGAATCAGTCAGGGTTGCTAATCACCTATTTCATGACTGGAAGAATTTCGATCGAGACCTAAGTGTTACCGAGATTTTTGAAAATTCCTCAAACGTTGGGGTAATCGAGTTAGCAAGCAGGATGAAAAAGGAGAAATTCTATAAGTACATTCGTCTTTTCGGCTTCGGAAACCAAACCGGAGTAGATCTTCCCGGAGAAGGCAAAGGAATTGTTAGATCTCCTTCGGATTGGTCGCTTACCGATCTACCCGCTATCTCTATCGGTCAGGGAATTGCAGTCACTCCTGTTCAGATGGTTACCGCTTTGAGTGCTCTCATAAATGGAGGAAATCTTCTAAGACCTTACGTGGTTAAATACGTGTCTAGCTCGGATGGTAAGATAATTAAGGAGAACCGACCTTTGGTGATAAGAAGAGTGAGCTCTGAGTCTTTATCTCAAGCGATAAAATCACTTTTGGAAGGGGTTGTAGAAGAGGGAACGGGAAAAAGAGCAAAGGTCACCGGATATTCTCTCGGAGGAAAAACAGGAACGGCACAGATCCCTGCATCTAATGGAAGGGGATACCTTCCCAACAAGTACATTGCCTCCTTTATGGGTTTTGCCCCCGTAGACTCACCTAGAATCGCTGGAATTGTGATAATTAAGGAGCCTACGGGGGCATATTATGGAGGAGAGGTGGCGGCACCTCTTTTTAGAAGAATAATGAAAAGAGTCCTACCTTACTTAAATATCTTACCTCAAAAGGAAGAGTTGATTCAGGTAAAAGAGAAGTTACCCTCTCCTAAAAGGAACCTGAAGAGGGATCTAACCTCGCTTTTTTCCTCAGCAGCGGCTAATCTAAATAGGTCGTGGCTGAGTGAACTATCTAAGGTTATTTCTCCTACAAAGAACTGAGCAGGCTATTTTAAAGCATCAAAGTTTCAACAATTCGGGTGATTAAGAAATAGGGTGGAACAATTTCTTACTTCAGAAGAGGGGGGTTAAAAATGCCGAAAACAAAGCTGAAAACTTCAAAGCAATATGGTGGATCAGAACTACGGGCGGCCTTTTTCGAGAGGTTGGGAGCCACTGAAAAAATTGGTAGGAATCCTGCCGTTAAAATAATAGAAGCTCGAGATGAGATACTTACTGAGATAAGGAATAAAGAAATAGAGGGAATTAGTCAAAAAGTAGAGAGGCTGAGGATAGAGATTCAGAACACTAATCTAGCTTTAGAAAACTACCGGGAAAGATTAGATTTTTTTGTAGCCAAAATCAAACTACTAAAAATGGAGCGCAGTGAACTGAGAAGGAAGATAAATGAGATGGCTACCGAACGAGCCCGGCTGATTATACGGAGAAATGAGCTGGAGAGAACCGGTTTCTTGACAAAATATTGACCAAAATTACCATATGGGACAAAGAGTAATCCATGAATTTAAGAGAACTTATCACCGAGATAGATGTAGAGAAAATAGCTGGCAATCCCGATTTGGAAATAGAGGGAGTAGCCTACGATTCGAGAAAGATCCAGCCGGACTTCTTGTTTGTCGCTATTTCTGGCTTCAAGGAGGATGGCCACGACTTTATTCTTGAGGCTATAGAAAAAGGAGCTAAGGCAGTAATAGTAGAAAAAGAAATCCAAATCCCCTTCCCAAAAATCGTTTCAGTCAGAGTTCCTTCCTCAAGGTTGGCATTAGCTCAGATCTCTAATCGTTTTTATGAGTTTCCTTCGGGACAGATACGCGTGATTGGAATTACTGGGACCAATGGTAAAACTACTACCGCTTACCTCATCGAGTCTATTCTCAAACGATGTGGCTATAGGGTTGGGAAGATATCAACCATCGATTACACCCTGGGAAGGGGATTTTCTTCTTTCTCTTCCATCACTACCCCCGAGTCAGAGGATGCGCAGCGAATGATCAGGGCAATGGTGGATGACCATCTTGACTATGTCGTGATGGAAGTCTCCTCCCATGCCCTCGTTCTTCACAGGGTTGAGGGTGTAGAATTTGATTGGGCTGTATTCACCAATTTTTCTCCGGAGCACCTCGATTTTCATAAAAACCTTGATGAGTATTTGGAAGCCAAAGTCTCCTTGTTTAAATCGCTGGGCAATCTCCCCCCCAAAAAGCCACCTAAAGGAGCCGTAGTTAATGTGGATGATCCTGTGGCAAGTTATATCATGGCTGAGACTCCTTGCCAGATAATTACCTATGGGATTAAGAAAGAGGCTGATGTCCGGGGAAAGGTTTTAGAAGTCAGCTCTAACGGTGTCCATTTTATCTTGGAAGCTGACAGCATTGATAAGATAAATCTATCTCTTCTAGGTATTCATAACGTTTACAATGCTCTGGCCGCTGCCTCAGTGGCGAGGGGAGAAGAAATTCCTTTTGCTCTGATCAAAGAGGGGCTTGAGTCTTTAAGGAGGGTCCCCGGCAGACTTGAACCTATTGAAAATTCGCAGGGCTTCAGGGTTTTTGTGGATTACGCTCATACCGCAGATGGTCTGGAGAAAGTATTACAAGCTCTACGGGGAGGTGTTAAGGGGAGGTTGTTGGTGGTATTTGGCTGTGGCGGCGATAGAGATAGGCAAAAACGTCCCCTTATGGGCAAAGTAGCCCTTAAATTGGCCGACTATTCAATTGTTACTTCCGATAACCCCAGGAGCGAGAACCCCGAAGAGATTATTGTCCAGATTGAAAAGGGAATAAAGGAGGCTGGAGGAAAAAGAGAAAGAGATTATCTGGTCATAGTCGACCGCAGAGAAGCTATAAAGGAAGCTCTAGAAAGAATGAGAAAGGAAGACACCCTTCTTATTGCAGGCAAAGGGCATGAAAGATTTCAAATTTTCAAAGATAAGGCAGTAGAGTTTGAGGACAGGAAAGTAGTGCAAGATTTGCTTGGGAGAGAATAATATGATATGATGAAACTATGATTTTAGATGGTCAAAAGAGTAGAGAAAGCCAATGGAGGATAACTTTTCCATCCGGGAGATAGTGAAAGCTACCCAGGGTAGACTGATAGGAAAAATCCCTGACATCTCCTCCATCTCACCTCATCAAATCTGCACCGATACCCGAAATCTTCAAAAGGGGGATCTCTTTGTTGCTCTTGTGGGTAAGAAGCTCGATGGCCACCAATTTGTCGAGGAATCTCGCGAAAAAGGAGCCTGTGGAGCCATTGTCTCTGAGCCAATTTATCCTCCTGGCGAAGATTTTTTTCTGGTAGAGGTGAAAGACACTCTCCAAGCTTTACAGGAACTGGCCAGATACCATCAGAGGAGACTCTCCTTGCCTCTCATAGCAGTAACAGGTAGTAATGGCAAAACTACAGTTAAGGAAATGATCTGGCAGATTCTATCCCAGCAATATCCGGTTTTGAAATCCGAAGGAAATTTTAATAATCAAATTGGAGTTCCCCTCTCTTTGCTTAAGCTTTCCTCCTTCCATAGATTAGGAGTTTTTGAAATGGGGATGAATTCCAGAGGAGAGATCCAGCGCCTGGCTGAGATTGTTGAACCTCACATTGGGGTGATTAGTAACATCCATCACTCTCATGTGGGATTTCTGGGAAGTCTGGAGGAAATTAAAGAAGCCAAGGCAGAACTTATTCCTCTGCTAAATAGGGATGCCACCAATTGGCTAGTTTTGAACAGTGATAGTGAATGGACTCCCGAACTGGCCTCAAGAGCTAGATGTAAGGTAATCACCTTTGGGATTGGGCAAGGATCTGACGTGGGAGCAGATGGCATCCAGAACCACCAGGAGGCCATGGAATTTACCCTGATTTCCAGGAAAGGGAAGATTCCCATTCATCTGATCATTCCCGGAGAATATAATGTGTCTAATGCCCTGGCTGCCTGCGCAGTAGCTCTCATTCTGGGAGTTCCTCTATCTACTATGGCTCGAGCTCTGTCAAACTTTCAACTTCCTTCCATGCATTCCCAGATATATCTATTGGGCAAATATAAAGTAATTGATGATTCTTATAACGCAAATCCGGAGTCTATGGACCAGACTTTGAAACTGTTGAAGGAAATTAGGGGGGGTCGGAAAATAGTTGTCTTGGGAGATATGTTGGAGTTAGGAGGCGCGGCAGAATTCTTTCACTATAAAATAGGAAGTCTGATGGGGGAGTTAAACATCCAGGCTTTGTTTGCTCTGGGGAAATACTCTCACAAGACAGTTGCCGGGGCAAAAAAAGCTGGGATAGAAGAAGCTTTCTTCTTCCGAGATAAGAAAAGCCTGATTGAGAAATTACTCACTTTCCTCAAGGAAAATGATTGTCTTTTGGTTAAGGGCTCAAGAGAGATGAGGATGGAGGAAATCATCGATAGATTAAGGATGAAGTTATGCCCTTCTACTTGATTTCTTCTCTATGGGTGCGTATCGGAGGAGCAGCTTTACTTTCCCTTGCTTTGAGCCTGTTGGGGGGTAAGATATGTATAAAGAAATTCAAAGAGGCAGGATGGGTTGATTACGTTCGCAGGTTTACTCCTTCCACTCATCGCGAAAAAAGGGGTATTCCGGTAGCAGGAGGGATTTTCATCATAGTTGCCCTTCTTTTAGGCCTTCTTGTCTTTGGCAATTTCACCAATAAGCTAATTCTTCTTACTCTCTTTGTTTCACTGTCTCTGGGATTGATAGGATTCTTGGATGATGAGATTAAAATATTAAAAAAGAGCTCCCGGGGTCTTAGGATTAGAACCAAATTGGTCATTCAATTGATTCCGGCTCTGGTGGTTGCTCTTTTTCTTTATTATCAGCCTTTTTTTGATACTCATCTTTACATTCCATTTACCGGAGCCAGTCTAGCCCTGGGGTGGGGCTACATCCCTTTGATTGTGCTCATCCTGATGTGTGTTCCCATTAGCGTTAACATTACCGATGGGCTGGATGGATTAGTCGCTGGCTGTATGCTGTTTGCCGGGATAGCTTACGGTGTTCTAGCCTACGTGGCGGGAGCTACCTATTTTCATGGCTATGTAAATACTCACCATGTTCCTGGAGCAGAAGAGATGATGGTCTTCTGGGCAGCACTTCTGGGGGCAACTCTGGGATTTCTATGGTACAATCGCTACCCGGCTAAAGTATTTATGGGAGAAACAGGAGCCCAATTTCTAGGAGGAGCTCTGGCTATGACGGCTATCTTGATAAAAAGAGAAATATTGCTTCTTCTCATTGGAGGAGTCTTTGTGCTGGAGGCTTTATCTGTAATATCGCAGGTTATTTCCTTCCGACTAACTGGGAGGCGTATCCTGAGAATGAGTCCCATCCATCATCATTATGAGCTTAAAGGAGTAGAGGAGCCTAAGATTGTCGTCCGTTTCTGGATTTTAGCTTTTCTTCTGGCTCTGGCAGGATTAAGCAGCCTGAGGTGGTGAAGCCCATGGTGCTCAAAGGCAAAAAAGTACTGGTGCTGGGCATGGGAATCAGCGGTATGGGAGCAACCCGTCTATTAAAGGACAAGGGAGCAAAGGTAACCATTAATGAATTAGAAGATAGTAAAGAGATGAGAGCTAGAGCCAGAGAGTTTGAAAGAAACGGGATTAAGGTAATCCTGGGCTCACACCCGTTGGAAGTTCTTGCCGGACACCAGTTAATTGTTCTTTCTCCTGGGATTCCTCTTGATATTCCCCTGCTTCGCCAGGCAGAAAAGCTACATATTCCTATAATGGGAGAGTTAGAGTTAGCCTACCGCTTTTTACCAGATAGATCTCTTATTGCTATTACTGGTACCAATGGAAAGACCACCACCACTGTCCTCACAGAGAAGATACTGAAAAAAGCTTACAAAGATGTTCAGATAGCAGGTAACATAGGGATACCTCTTTCTGAGGTTGTTAGAAGACCCGGGAAAATAATTGTAACAGAGGTAAGTAGTTTCCAATTGGAAACTATTAAGAAGTTTTCGCCTTTTATATCCTGTATTCTCAATATCTCCCCCGATCATCTGGATAGACATCCAGATCTTGAACAGTATATTTGGCTTAAAAGTCGCATCCTCACCAATCAGGAATCAGATGGTTATACCATATTAAATAGAGACGATCCTCGTGTCTACCCTTTAAGGAGAAAAACCAGAGCAGAGGTTATCTTTTTCAGTCAAAAAGAGAGGTTGGAAAGAGGAGTTTTCCTTAAGGGACCTCACATAATGAGAAAGTTTGAGGGAGAGGAAGTGGTTGTTTCCAGGGACGAGATTAGTTTTACCGGGTCTCATAATCTGGAAAATATTCTCTCTGCCATAGCTATCGCCTCTCTTTATCGATTAGAGAGAGAAGCGGTGAGAGAGGCTTTGCTGGAGTTTAAAGGACTGCCTCATCGCTGTGAGCCGGTGGCCAGGATAAGAGGAGTGGATTTTATAAATGATTCTAAGGCCACTAATGAGGGGGCAGTGAAGAGCTGCCTTGAGTCCATCGCGCAGCCGATCATTCTCATTATGGGAGGAAAGGATAAGGGAGCCAATTTCTTTTATCTTAGAAATGTCATAAAGGAAAAGGTCAAGAGGGTAATCTTGCTGGGGGAGGCTAAAAGGGTAATTAAAGCTCAGTTAAATACCATCTGTCCCCTCTCCGAAGTAGAAAATATGAGAGATGCAGTAAGAGAGGCTTTTAATAAAGCTCAAAAAGGTGATTGTGTTTTGCTTTCGCCTGCTTGTGCCAGTTTTGATCAGTTTAAGAATTATGAGGAGAGAGGGGAAGTTTTTAAAGAGGAGGTGAGAAAGTTAGACTCATAAATTGAAAGCTGGGGAAGATTTTGATTATCCTTTACTGGTTGCTACGTTGATACTCGTAGGCATAGGGCTGATGGAACTTTTTAGTGCTAGTGCAGCCTATGCCTATGTTTATCATAAAGGTGATCTTTATTATTTTCTCAAGCGTCAACTGCTGTGGCTGGGACCGGGTTTTATCTTCCTCTGGCTGGCCAGCAGGTTTAATTATCAGAAATATCAGATCATATCGAGATTTCTTCCTCTTTTTATTATAATTTTACTTTGTGCTGTCTTCCTACCTGGTATAGGTAAACCCACCCGTGGTGTACACCGCTTGATCGGCCTTGGCCCTATCACTTTCACTCCCAGTGAGTTTACCAAACTGGGTCTCATCATCTATCTTGCCTTTTCTCTGGTAAGAAAGAAAGAAAAGATGCAAAGTTACATTAGTGGCTCTCTACCCTATTTTATTACCCTGGGAGTCATTTCTGTTCTGGTGACGATAGAGCCGGATCTAGGATCGGCTCTAATTATAGCCGTACTAGCCTTTATTCTTCTCTACGCCGGAGGTGCCAGAATTTCTCACCTTGCCTACACTGTGATTCTAGCTTTGATACCTCTCTCTTTCTCCATATTCAAGATAGGCTATCAGAGAATCAGGATACTCGGATTTCTTCGCCCGGAACTGGACCCTCAGGGAATGGGTTTTCATCCGCGGCATTTGAAGATCTCTATCGGCTCAGGGGGCCTGTGGGGTCTGGGACCAGGCCAGGGAAAAGAAAAACTTTTCTATCTTCCTGCTCCCCACACCGATTCTATTTTCGCCGTAATTGGAGAGGAATTCGGTTTTATTGGAACAAGCCTCATCATAGCTTTATTTTTTGTAATAGCCCTGCGTGGTCTTAGAATTGCCAGAAAAGCACCGGATGGTCTGGGTAAGCTTCTGGCTCTCGGACTAACCTGTCTTATTCTCGTTCAGGCCATTGTCAATATGGGTGTAGCCACAGTAATTCTTCCCACAACTGGAGCTACTCTGCCTTTCATTAGCTATGGAGGCTCTTCCTTGATAGTGTGTCTGACAGCGGTGGGGATATTGTTGAATATTTCTAAAAATAGGGATTTGAAGAATACCGACTAGACTTTCTTTTAAGTAATAGTATTAAGGGATCTTAAGATGCTAGAGGTGGAGATCAAGGTAAAGATAGAGATTCAGCCAATGGAAAAGAGGTTAGGTGAGTTAGGGGCAGAATTTATCAATCGAACCCATCAAAAGGATGTCTATTTCAGACATCCCTGTCATGATTTTAAAAAATCTGATGAAGCCTTGAGAGTGCGGAAAGTTGAAGATAACTATTTTTTAACTTACAAAGGAGAAAAGCTTGATCCGGAGACGAAAACCAGAAAAGAGATTCAGATAAGGGCAGAGAAGGGGGCATTTAACCTATTAAAAAGTTTGGGGTTTTCCCCCATAAGAGAGGTGGAGAAATGGAGGAGTCTTTATCAGTGGGAAGATCTGAGAATTTATCTGGATGAAGTAAAAGGATTAGGAAATTTTATGGAGCTGGAAGGAACCTCCTGGAAGCATAAAGAAAAGATGTTCGAGCTTTTGCAAAAGTTAGGTATAGAAAAAAGAAAACTCACCAGGAAGTCTTATCTTGAACTTCTTGAGAGTCAGGTTGAAAAATAAATCCATTAAGATAGTTCAAAAGTCAAGGAGTGCGAGAATGAGAATAGGCATAGTAAGTGACAGTCATAAAAATCTGGATAATCTGAAGTCAGCGGCTGGCAAGCTTATTGAAGAAAGGGTACAAGCCATTATACATCTGGGGGACGATTATGATGATACCAAGGTTCTGGAAGAGTTTCCGGTTGAAGTAGTGAAAATTCCCGGGGTTTTCAGCACCTATTATCAGGATCCTCAGATACCCAATCGTCTGGTCAGGGAATTTGGCGGAGTAAAAACTCTTATGACTCATGCTCCTACCCCTCACAAAAATGACCCAACGGGTGAGCTTTCACCGCAGGAGATAATAGAGACCGAGAGAATAAAGGTAGTTCTCTATGGACATACTCATATCCCTGAGATAAAGGAAAATACTGGAGTCTTGTGGGTAAATCCTGGCCACCTGCAAAAAGAGGACAAAAGAGGTTTTCCTCCAAGCTTCGCCGTAGTTGACTTTGATAAAGGGAAAGTGACGGCGAGAATCGTTGATCTGCGGCAAGGAAAGGATCTGGCAAAATGCCAATTCTCTCCTTTATGAAAAACCAGTCAGCGGTGATGATTTAATCGATCGAGAGGAGATTGTTGAGGAGAAAATGACCTGCAGGTTTTTTGAAGGGTCAACTCTGGAGGGGATCGGGCGATGAGAAATGAATTGATTGGGGGATGGTGAGAAAAAAATTGGAGAAAGACAGGGGGTGATTGAGATGGTCAAGAAGGCTATAGGGAGGATAGAAAAACTTCCTGTGGAGCATTTCAAAAAGCCTGGAAAAAAACTCTATCTTGTCCCCCTTTTACCTGTAGCAGAACCCCACCAAAAAGGGTTACCCAAAGATTATCCGGCGAAGCTTGAAGCTTACTGGAAGGAAGTGAGCCTCCGTCTGGACGATCTAGGAAGCAAGGTTGGAAAGATCCACAAGATATATCACGAGTTGATCAATGAGAAAGGAGAAAAGGGTCTTAAGAGAGTTAAGAAGTTAAATGGTAAGAGCTACAGGATTGTCAAAAGACATGTGGAGAAAGGTGCTGAGCTCCAAGCTACAGAAGATATGAATCTAGTCAGGGAGAGCATGGACTGGATCAGATGTCTGACCGCAAATCTTCAGAGTGAGAAGGCTCTCAGCAAAGTCTCCCAATTTTATGTAGAGGCCATGCAAAAGAGAGATGAGTTCGTTGCCAAAAGAATAAATGAAACACTCAAAGAAAACGAAAGCGGGATTATCTTTATCAGGGAGAACAATAGCATTGAATTTCCCTCTGATATAGAAATTTTTCGGGTGCATCCTCCCGTCCTTGATGATATTCGCCGATATCTTCGGGACTTTTACTCAAAATCTTAAGTGATTTTCTACTCTACGCGGGTGAATAGATAAATTCCTCCCGCTAAAAAGATCAAGTTAGGAGCCCAGGCGGCTAAGAAAGGAGAGACGATCCCGTTTTCTCCCAGGGTTTTAAGCAAAGCCATTGCCTCATAATAAGCAAAGCTTATGAGAAGCCCGAGGGCAAAGCTGGCCCCTCTTCCCCCCTTTCTCAAGACCAATCCCACTGGAATACCCAAAAAAAGAAGAATAAAATTGGTAAAGGGATAAGAAATCTTAAAGTTTAGCTCTGTTTCCAAATCAAGGGTCTTGAATCCGCTTTTGCGGTATTCACTTATGTACCTTTGCAGTTCTGCTATGTTCATTTTCTCGGGAGGAAAATATTTTCTGCTGAAGTAACTAGGTTTTCTATCAAGATGTAGAGTCTTTTCCGCAAATGGTATTCCCTCCATTTTCTCATTTAATCGGTATCTCATTCCCTGGTATAAGATCCATTCCTTACCCGTCCATTTTCCTTCCTTGGCCAAAATAACGGTACCAGGGGTTGACTTTTCATATATGAACACATTTTCCATCCTTCCCGCCTCAGGATTAAATGATCTTATGTAAAACAGGTAGGAAGGAGGAACATGAATAAAGATGTTCTTTTGTACCTTTTTTCGTGGAGGACCCAAAAAGTTTTCTTGCTTAAGCTTCTCGGCAGTCACATTTGCTTTGAAGATTAAAGTCTGGTCTGCAAAAATTACCACGAAGCCAATGATGAGGCCTATGGTTAAGAGAGGAAGGGCAGTTCTTTTGAAAGATATTCCACCAATTTGTGTAGCCTGAATCTGATGAGTTCCAGTTAAATGGGTAATGAGAAAAAGGGTGGAGACAATGACCGCCATGGGACTGAGGAAATTGAATAAATATGGGATCTGTAAAAAGTAATATTGAATTACATCCCAGATTTTAGCTCCTTTTTTTAAATTATGTATAGAGGTAAAAAAATCAGTGAGAAGAAAAATTGCGATAAAAAAGAGAATAAAAACGAAATATAATCTTAGATATTCCTTGCTCAAAAATTTGTCCAAGATTCTCATGAGAGCTTTATACCTCGGTAAGCCTCGTACTTAACCAGATGCCGGCTGCACTTAACAATATGTTGGGCAGCCACATAGCAAGATAAGGAGGCAAAAGTCCTCCCCTTCCTAAAAACCTTCCTGCCATAAAGAGGACATAATAGGCCACAGTTATGATGAGGCTTATTCCCAGACTGATGGATTTCTCTCCCCTTTTTATCTTTATTGCCAGGGGAACAGCAATCAGACCCATTAAGAAAGTAGCTAGAGGGATGGCTATTCGACCGTGGAAATCGACGGCTAGCTTCCTTATTTTCTCTTCATCGGGTTTAGGCTTAGTTTTTTCCGAACTCAATTTCTGAGCTATTTCCCATAGGCTCAACTCGCCGATATCTTTTTCCTCTGCGGCTTTCTCTGGAACTTGGGGGGTCAGATAAACGGTCTGAGAATCAAATCTTCCCCTTCGATAGATTCGGTAATTATTTCCAAAACGATAGAAGGTTACTTTTTTCAGTTTTAAGATCTCCTCTTCGAATTTTCCCTGTTGGGCCAGAGTAATTTGGGGAAAGATATAGTTTCCGTCGGAGGCAAATTCATAAAGAACGATTTCCTGCATCTCGTAATTTTTTGGATCGATGTGATAAGTGTAAAGTCTTCTCTCTTTAAGATTGGTAATTATTCTTTCTTTAACCTGGATGGTAGGTCTTTGAAAGATTATCTTTTGGTATGTCTTTTTATAATATTGGTTACACCAGGGAGTAAGAGAGAAAGAAAACAAAAGAGATCCTAAGGTTAAGGAAAAGGCGAACAATAACAGCAATCCCGTTATATGGAATAAACTTATCCCTGAGCTCCTCATAGCGATTATTTCTCCTTCAGAGCTGAGTCGCCCAAAACTGAGTAAACTGGCGAATAGGAGCGAGACGGGGATGACGATGTCAAAGAAAGAGGGAATCTTAAATATCACCAATTTACCCACATCCACCAGAGGAACATTTTCAATGAAGATGAGCTCGGTAAGATCAAATATGATGCCAATGAACAGTATGAAGTTAAAGAAGATGAATCCAAAAATAAAAGCACTACTTATCTCCTTTAGAATATAGCGGTTCAGTATCTTCATCTTTTTAATACTATACCAATTTTCTCTGATTGGCAAGAATTCCTTTTTTTCGAGTTTCTTTTATGGATCTGGCTCTACAAGCCATCAAAGTTGACACAGCGGGTGATGGGTAATATAGTATGAGGCGAGAACCTATTTTACTAGACAAATCTTTGCCTCTGAGACTCTGTTCCGAGGAGAAAAAAGTTGGATAAAATTGCTGTTTTAACCAGTGGAGGGGACTGTCCGGGAATGAATGCTGTTATTCGTGCCGTAGTGAGAAAGGCTTGCCATCAGGGCTTGAAAGTAGTGGGTATATGAAGGTAAATTTAATCTCTTTGGGGTGTCCCAAGAACCTGGTAGATAGTGAGGTGATTCTGGGAAGATTAGGAGAAAGGGGCTATTCTCTCACCTCTTGGCCAGAAGAGGCAGATGTTGTGGTGGTTAATACCTGTTCTTTCATTGATAAGGCGAGAAGAGAAGCTGATAGAGTGATATCGCAGATTTCTTCTCAAAAAAGATCTTCCCAGAAACTCATTGTCTGCGGCTGTCTTCCTCAACTTGAGGGAAGAAGTCTTTTTCTGAAGTACCCCCAGGTTGATGCCTTGCTGGGAAGCTCTGACTTTCCCAGGATAGATAAAGTTCTTACTGATCTTTTTAAGGGTAAGCGCCATCTTTTTTCAGTCAATGAGCCTTGCTTTCTTTACAACTCTAGTTTTCCACGTCTTTTGACTACCCCTACTTCTTATGCCTACCTTAAGATAGCTGAAGGTTGCTCTAATCGCTGTTCTTACTGTCTTGTTCCTCGTTTGCGAGGAAAATATCGGAGTAGACCGGTAGAAGATGTTCTTAGAGAGGCAAAAGCTCTGGCCAATTTGGGAATCCAAGAACTGATTTTGATAGCTCAGGATACGACTTTTTACGGCTGGGATCTTGGCCAAAGATCATCTCTTTTGTTACTACTGGAAGGACTGGAGAAGATAGAAAAGATCCAGTGGATTCGACTTCTCTACACCCATCCTGAGTATTTTACTTCTTCACTTATTAAGGTAATAGCGAACTCAGAGAAGATTTGTAAGTATATCGATCTTCCTTTACAACATACCCATGATGAGATCCTCGCCTTAATGAGACGTCCTAAATTCAAAACCACGGAAAGGCTGGTTGAGAATTTAAGAGAAAAAATTCCCGAGATTGTGTTACGTACCAGCGTTATCGTTGGCTTTCCCGGAGAAAAAACTAAGCATTTTGATAAACTCTTGAAGGATGTGGAAAGGTTAAAATTTGACTGGCTGGGAGCATTCACCTATTCCCCTGAAAAGGGTACTCCGGCCTATTCCATCACCCCTAAAATATCATCCCAGGTTAAAAAGAAAAGATATAGACAGCTTATGAAACTCCAGCAGTCGATAACCCTAAAGCTCAACCAAAAAAGGGTAAATAAAACCTATCCTCTTCTGGTAGATAGGGAAAAAGAGGGACATTGCCAGTTTCAGGCTCCCGAGATTGATGGAAAGACTCTTCTTCAGGAAAAGTATTTGGTGGGGGAGATCTTTAGAGGAAGGATTTTGGCGGTGAGTAACGTTTATGATTTGGTAGGAAAGAAGGTAAATCACATCTCCTTAACTACACCACCAAGCCACCCTAGATAATCTTTACTGCCCACAATAACAGGTATGGCTAATATCTCAGGTACCTCATAGGGATGGATTTGCCGAATTGATTTTTCGAGTTCTTCATAAAGCTCTAATTCGATGCTTGACATCCTAGCGGGATTGGATTATATTGAAGTGTAAATCTCAAAGTCTAGCTCACAACACTAGATGGGGAGGAAGTTAATGTTTCAATTAAAGAATTGGCGGGCAGGAAAATTCAAAATTTATCTCATAGGATTTCTTTCTTTAATGCTGGTTTTGGTAGCTTTCAAAGTACTGGTGGGACCTCCTCAGGGTCAAGCTCCATCATTAAATCCGGCTGACAGGCAGGTGAAATCAAGCACACTCAGCAACCAAGATACGAGATACTTGGGATCTGCCGACTATACCCAACGGCGTTTACCGGAAAGAGAGAGAGCAGAAAAGAAAAATATGGATACCGGTTCCAATCAAAGCGTAAATGAAGCTCAGAAAAAAAATCTACTTGAGGTCAAGACCCACGTGGTAAAACCGGGAGCCACCCTTTGGGGTATAGCTAGAGAGCATGGTCTACACCTTAGTACCGTGGTACATGCTAATAATCTTTCTCCCTCGCAGCCCATCCATCCCGGTCAGAAATTGAAGATTTACAATATGGATGGCTTTGTCTACCGGGTTCCCCGCGGCCAAACTCTAAGCCGTATTGCTAGAACTTATGATGTCTCTTTGCACGAAATTATGCAGATTAATCAGATTGAAAACCCCCACCTTATCCCAGCCGGACAAAAGATCTTCGTCCCGGCTATAAAACCACTTTACACCTTTATCTGGCCTGTGAGAGGACGCATCAGTTCGGGTTTTGGCTGGAGGCGTAACCCTTTTAGTAAAAAAGGAAGGGAATATCACCGAGGAATTGATATAGCTGTGAATACCGGGACTCCGATAAGGGCTTCTCACAGTGGTCGGGTGGTAGTGACCTATTGGGGTAAGGGATGGAACCGGGGGTATGGAAAATTAGTGGTTATCCGAGGCGGTGATAATTCCCGTAGTTATTATGCTCATCTTTCCCGGGTATTGGTAAAGAGAGGACAGTATGTTCGTCAGGGTCAAAAAATAGGCTTAAGCGGCAATACTGGTCGTTCTACCGGGCCCCATCTTTTCTTTGCTATAGTTAAGAATGGTAAAGCCCGGAATCCTTTAAAGTACCTATCACGGTAATTTGGCAGTCGAAGAGGAAGGTAATGAATAAAGAGGCCCATATCCAATACATAACAGGCTCTATCTTTTTTTTCCGAGTCAACTACGACACTCATAAATTTTTCTAATCTATTCTTCCACTAACTTTTTATATTCCTGTGCGTTGAGCAAAGAATCGATTTCTTGCGGATGGGAGATTTCGAGCTTTATCATCCAACCATTTCCATAAGGATCTTTGTTAACTAAGGAAGGGTCCTCCTCAAGCTGAGTATTGATTTCTATCGCTTTCCCACTTACCGGTGAAGGAACCTCGAAGGCTGTTTTGGATGACTCAACTGTAGCAAATGTTTTCTTGTGGGTTATCTCCTCGCCGACCTTGGGTAGCTCAACCAACAAAATTTCACCAAGCTGTTCCTGTCCATACCAGGTAATTCCGACCTTACCAATGGTTCCCTCAACCTTAATCCATTGGTGAGTATCCAAGTATTTTAGATTTTCTGGATACACTGATCTCACTCCTTTCTTAATAAAGATTTTGTTCTGGATATTAACTCTTTGGGTTGAACTCACCTTTCTGCCATTAATATCTTAGCTTGCTCTGATATTTTCAACCTTAGGGCGGGGCCATAGCTTTGCTTGTTTTACCATCACCGGGATAATATTTTCCCAGGCGACAGCCATGATATGTATCCCGTGAATGCCTTCGATTTCCTTTAATTGTTCAATAATCTCCACACATATCCGGGTACCCTCCTCTTTTGGATCTTTGGCACCCTCCATTCTGCTTACAATTTCATCAGGGAGGCTAACTCCGGATACATAATCTCTCATGTAGCGGGCCATTCCGGCAGATTTTATGGGAATCACACCGGCTAAAATATGAACTTTCTCGTCTAAACCACTGTCCCTTACAATTTTCATCCAGTCCCTAAATTTTTTCACATCAAAGACTCCCTGAGTTTGAATAAAATCACAGCCAGCTTCAATTTTTTTGGCTAACCTTATGGATCTAAACTCGTAGGGATCTGCGTAAGGATTTTCCACTGCTCCGATGTAAAGCTCAGGTGCAACGGTTAAACTATCACCACTGAGGAATTTTTTCTCATCTCGCATGCTTTTTAAAGCCTGAATGAGCCCAATAGCATCAAGGTCATAGACATTTTTTGCCTGGGGATGATTACCAAATTTCTGATGGTCTCCGGAAAGACAAAGAACATTTCTAATTCCCAGAGCTGCTGCTCCTAAGATGTCGCTCTGGATAGCTAGTCTGTTTCTATCCCGGCAGACCATCTGAATAACAGGTTCTATATCCATCTGGGTAAGGATAACACCGGTGGCTATACTGGACATTCGGACAATGGCTGTTTGATTATCAGTGATGTTTACCGCATCTACATAATCTTTAAAATAGAGAGCCTTTTTCTTAATTACCTCGGCATCTGCTCCTTTGGGAGGTCCAAGCTCCCCAGTCACGGCGAACTTACCCCCATCCAGTATTCTTCTTAGATTACTATTGGCCTTTATTGAGGAAACCGGAGTTTTAGCTTTTTCGGTCTTCTTTTCCTTCGAGGAAGGTGTCTTTTCGTGGTGTGGTTTGCGTATATTGAGTTTTCTTGGTCCCCCATCCCTGGAGGTTGACCAATCCCTAGGTGGAATTATCTCTTTTAATCTGTCGAGCTGCCCCTGCTTACTTAAGCGATCGATTATCAGTTGCCAGGCACAATCAATATCGGGATCAATTTCACATTTTCCGTTTTCAGAGCCCCCGCAGGGACCGTTAAGTAGACTTTTCGAACAACGGGAAATGGGGCATATTCCTCCGGTTTTCTCCAGAAGACACTCCCCGCAAAGCTGACATCTTTCCTCAAATTGGCCAAAACGGATAATATCGCCTAAAAAGAGGGTATTTACTCCTGGATAGACTATTTTATCTATGGACTCACTCACTGCCTGGACTCCATTACCGCAGGCAAGTACCAGGATAGAGTCGGCCTTAGCAAGCTGGGCTTTATTTTCCCGAAAATGTTTTTTATTCTCCAGAATATGACAGGCAGGATCTAAGACTACCCAGCCGGGAACCTTTTTTCCCGCCTCTTCCAATCTTTTTTTCATTTGCTTTACTTCTTCCTCTCCCCCGGTCTTGCAGAGAGTAGCGCATTCACTGCATCCACAGATGAAAACTTCATTAGACTTTTCTAAAAAACCGATTATTTCTTCAAATGGCTTTTGTTCAGTAATTATCATCTTTGACTCTCCTTTCTAGGCCGGTGGAAGACTCACCGAAATTTCCTTCTCTTTCCTATTTTGTTTTTAACCTTATCTTTCCTCTATGGGCCTTACAATCTCTTTTACCATAGCTGATCTGATCCTTGTTCCTATGCCCGTTGTTTCTATTCATTGTAACAAGTGCGAAACAGATGTCAATTTGAGAATTCTCCAGTGGCCAAATAATAAATGGTACCACCTGGCAAAAAGTCAACCCACCCTCTTTACCGCTTTCCTGATTTCACTGACGGTTCCAAAGGGGAGCAATCGCTGCGTATCTATTCCCCCGAGAAAACATAACTTGTCTCCAAATTTTTCTTTAAGTCTTTCTGGTTCCATATTACGTGCCCTGGGTTGAACAGGATTCAATAAATCAAACCCTATCTCTATGAACTCATTTATAAGTGGATACACCGATCCGCAGGAGTGGAGCATGAATTTTGCATTTGTTAGTTTACTTATCTCATCGTGATATTGACCTGCCCCCATTAATAGTACCACTCGTTAAGTTAGAGTCAACGGAATAGTAGCCTCGGGAGCAGGTAGCCGGTAATTTAAGGAGAGGCAAGTCTTTCGTAGTTATCAATCCAGCTTGCTTCTTCACCACTAGAGGAATGGAATTTACCAGGATTGCTGCTGTAGCTATATCGCCTGCGATTCCTCCTTTAATACGCACCCTAAGATCAGGTTCTCCTTTAATTAATACTAAATCATGGGGATCCCTGGCGCCTACGTACATTTGTAGATCCAGACGAATTAGTTTATTCCTATCTTTGTCGATACCTCGGGCAATTTGTTTTATCCCCACAACTTGATTTTTCTTAATGGTAAAGTACTGAGTTGATATATCTTTCCCTGCTACGACAGGATCTATAGTCTCCTCTACATTATCCAATTGCCAGCCCAAGTTCCAGGCGAGATAGGCCAACGATTCAGCCAAACCAACATGGCCAATTCTTTTCGTCTTAACGCCTTCCTGGAACTTTTCTGGTGTAAGCGTTACTCCGATTTTCTTTTGTAGAGGTAAGCGTCGGGTAGATGCATCAACCACTCTTTCTATGTGAATACTTTTCACCTTCTGACAAACGCCTGTAAGAAAAAGCGGAAGTGTATCCATTACAAAACCAGGGTTTACTCCCGTAGCTAACACAGTTACACTGTGCTCCTTGGCTAAATTATCCAACTGCTGAGAGAGACGAGGATTCCGAAGATAGGGGAAAAACATCTCTTCTGCAGAAGAGATGCAGTTGATCCCTCTAGAAACGATACCCCGGATTTGAGAATATATCTTCTCAAAAATAGATCCTGTGGTAAGCAAAACCACATCAGCATCGATGCTGGACAAAACGTCATTAGCATCACCAGAGACCGCAATACCTACTTTTTTATTAAGATTTAATAGAAGCCCGAGATCTTTTCCCACTTTCTCTGGAGCTATGTCGATAGCACCTACCATTTCTAACCTTGGATTATCCAAGATGATTCCGGCTGCTTTCATTCCTATTGGCCCAAGACCGTAGGAAATCACCCGTATTTTCTTATCTTTGACAGTCCAATTTTCCTTCATCTACGCTTCCTCCTTTGATTTGAGTCTTACCAGTCAGAA
>Ga0307439_1000778_pt1 | contig 21396 bp, 17 predicted proteins | sample SalMarWE160490MG_FD_202142 | JGI IMG/M metagenome (GOLD analysis project Ga0307439, IMG submission 202142) | Salt marsh sediment microbial communities from the Plum Island Ecosystem LTER, Massachusetts, United States - WE1604-90 | ecosystem: Environmental > Aquatic > Marine > Intertidal zone >... | reverse complement strand
GATGCCTTTTTTAACACAATCAAGCAACTTGGAGTTGATTTGCTCGGCTCAAAGGTTTATAACGACCATCATCACTACACTGACAGTTGTTTAGCTGGTATTTACGAACAAGCCACGTATCTTAAGGCGGATTTGATACTGACCACGCAGAAAGACTGTACCAAAATCACTCGGTTGGCGCCGGTTCAAAAAGACATCCCGCTTGCATATATAGGCATTGAGATAAAATTCTTAGCCGGGGAGGACAAATTAAGGGGCTTGATTGAAAAGACGTTAGAAGGTAAAATTCCCGAAAAGTAATTAGTTACTGTTGCGGAAACAGTATTTGTCATTCCCGCGGAAGCGGGAATCCAGCTTTTTCGCTCTGGACCCCTGCTTTGGGTTCCCGCAAGGCGGGGTCCCTCGCAGGGGTGACATCGTAGGTTTTTGCTTTCCGCAACAGGAACTAATTAACCAATAACTTATGCTTTTATGTATGAAAACCTGCTAAAAACGGTAACGAACCTCGGCTCGCCGAAAGTTTTAGTCGTGGGCGATTTTATGCTCGACGTCTATATCTACGGCGATGCGATGAGAATCAGTCCGGAGGCGCCTGTGCCGGTACTGAAAGTTACCAAGAACGAATATCGCTGCGGCGGGGCAGGCTCCGTTGCGGCCGATATCGCCGCTTTGGGGGGGAAACCTTATTGCCTGGGTGTTATCGGGGACGACCAGAACAGTGAAATCCTCAAAAAAAAGCTGACAGAAATCGGGGCTGATATCACCGGCCTAATTAAAGCAGCTAATCACCCTACTACCAGCAAACAAAGACTAATAGGTCTGGCACAACATCGTCATCGGCAGCAATTAATCAGAATGGACCAGGAATCCACAGAGCCGCTCTCTGACGAGCAATATGAAGAAATTCTGCAAGCATACAAAGCCAAATTGGCACAGGCTGATATCGTTTGCCTGCAGGACTATGACAAGGGCGTGTTTAGTCCTTCGGTCTGTCAGCAAATGATACAATTGGCCGGGCAGGCAAACAAAAAGGTCATCGTTGACCCTTCGCTGACAAGCGATTATTCAAAATACTTCGGTGCCACCGTCATTACGCCGAACCGCAAAGAGACTTCCGCAGCAGTAGGTTTTGAGATAACAAATGCAGAAACTGCAGCCAAGGCGGCAGAAGAGCTTGTCCGCAAATTGAAACTCGATGCCGTGGTAATCACGCTCGACAAAGAAGGTGCATATCTTAAAACAGAAGATACAAGCCAAATCATACCCACCAGGGGACGCAGTGTTTACGATGTTACCGGAGCAGGTGATATGGTTTTGGCAACGCTTGCAATAACTTTAGCAGCCGGCTGTGATTACGAAACCGCTGTGCAGTTGTCCAATATAACAGGCGGGATTGAAGTGGAAAAATTCGGCACTGCGACGGTGACTATTGAAGAAATAGCTAATGAGATTGTCAATCAGAAGCGAGGTATACGTAGCAAGGTGCGCCCGATTGAACTTTTGCTCGACGAACTTAGCCAGCATCGCAGGGGAAAAAAGACTATAGTCTTTACCAACGGCTGTTTTGATGTGATACATAGAGGACATATCGAATTTCTGGAATTTTGCAAGTCGCAGGGTGATATACTTGTTCTCGGCCTAAACAGTGACAACTCGGTAAAAATTATAAAGGGCTCTGAGCGACCAATAAATAATGAGTACGACAGGGCCGTTGTATTAGCTGCGTTGGAAATGGTCGATTACATTACGCTCTTCGATGAGCCGGACCCACTTAACTTAATCAAGAAGGTAAAGCCGGATGTGTTAGTCAAAGGCGAGGACTGGGCAGAAAAAGGTGTGGTCGGCCGCGAATTCGTTGAATCCTGTGGCGGCAATGTTGTTCTTGCGCCGTTGGTGGAAGGTAAAAGCTCAACCGTAACAATCGAGAAAATGAAATCACTGGAAGCAAAATCCTGATGAACGAAGATATAAGAAAACAGATTATAGAGACGATAGAAACGCATAAGAAGATGCTTGCTGAGTTTCAGGAAAGCGGCATTGAAACGGTCGTATCAATCGCCCAGGCTATAACAAGAGCATTAGAGCACAACGGCACTGTTTATCTCTGCGGCAACGGAGGCTCAGCAGCGGATGCTCAACATATAGCCGGCGAATTAGTGGGTAGATTCAGCAGGGAGCGAAAGGCCTTAGCGGCGGTGGCACTTTCGACTGACACTTCCATAATCACATCCATTGCCAACGATTACGCTTATGAGAACGTCTTTTCCCGGCAGGTAGAAGCGCTGGTCAGAGAAGGTGACATCTTGTGGGCTTTTTCGACCAGCGGCACTTCGGCAAGTATCATTGCAGCCGCTCAGTCAGCAAAGAAAAAAGGTGCTCTTGTAATAGCCTTTACAGGCACGAATAATAGTAAGCTCGAACAGATTGCCGATATTTGTTTTTGCGCCGATTCGGAATCAACAGCGCGCAGCCAGGAAATTCATCAGCTTGCCTATCATATAGTCTGTGACCTTGTGGAGTGCAGTTTTGCCAATAATTAAATAATTAAATTAACCTAAACATAATCTTTTCAGAGATTTGCAATGCTTGGCAGTGATAGTAGTTGCAACGTACCTGTGAACAGATGTGGGAAAAATCGATTAAAATCGAGACTGTAGCATGATTACAGAGGTATTTTTCAATCATATTTGTAGGGTTTGTCCCCAAACCCGCAGGATTTATCGCTTTATGCCAACGGCATACGTATTGTATAATGCTGCTGTCGTCAAGGAGGATAGGGCTCCGCTGGGAAGCGACCCGAGCGCCTTGGCGATGGCACACGGTCCCCGCTTTCGTAGGGATAAGCTCCGGGCGGCATCTATATCCGGTGCCGTACTTTATAAAATATGCCGGAGGCTCCAATGCGATAAATCCCTGTCGCATGGCGGCCGTTTCTACCAACTTTTCTGGAGTTGATCTTATTAATAAATATGTCTGACAAAGCTATATTTTTAGACCGTGATAACACCCTGGTTGAAGACACCGGCTATATCAATAGTCCCGAGCAGGTAAAGCTGCTTGACGGTGTCGCTGAAGCACTTATCGAGCTTAAAGGGCTCGGGTATAAGCTGATTGTCGTTACCAATCAATCGGCTGTCGCACGTGGTATCGTTACCGAGAAAGTCCTTGGCGAAATTCATAAACGCCTAAAGCAACTGTTAAATGAAAAGAACGCATTTTTAGACCGGATTTATTACTGTCCCTATCATCCGGATGGAGTCGTTGCAAAATACCGTAAAGAAAGTGACTGCAGAAAGCCGAATCCCGGAATGCTTCTGAAAGCCGCCGAGGAGATGAATATCGACCTCGGCCAATCCTGGTGCGTTGGCAATAGCATCAGCGACACGGAGGCCGGTTTACGGGCCGGCTGCAAAACTATTTTGATAGACCTGCCTTCCCATCAACAACAGCTCGAACCGGGCCAGCCCAGGCCGGACTACAAGGCTGTAAATATTAAGGAGACGGTCAATATCATAAAAAAGCATCACCGTTCGTCCGTTGGCGCAGAAGCACAAACTCGGCCAGTCTCCACGGCTCAAACTGAACCGGCTTCGGAAGTTACCGAACAAATTCCCGAGACCGTTGAATTGGCTTCGCAAGCTGCCGAACAAATTTCCGAGGCCGTTGAACCGGCTTCGCAAACCACTGAACAGACTCCAGAGTTCGCTGAACCGGTTTGGCATACTGAGGAACAACAACTTCAACCAGAGCCGGAAGAAGCACAAACGCAGCCCCCGGAGGAGGAAATTCCCGGCGACAGAACCAAACCCAGCACTAATTTCACCAATTCTTTTGAAGTTGAAAAAATTAGTGCTGGGCTAAACAGCATCCTCAACCAACTAAAAATTATGCAGCGGACAGATATGTTCGGTGAGTTTTCTATAATGAGACTGATGGCCGGCATCATACAAATTCTTGTTCTGTTTTGTCTGGTGATAACTATATGGTTACTGATAAGCCCAAACAGACAGGATAGTTCGGTTTTCATTGCACTTGGCTTTGCTATGGTTTTGCAGCTTATGTCATTAACTTTCTACATAATGCACGGGCGAAAATAGCGATGCGCAAAGCGAACCCCGAATCACAGATTCCGCACTCCGAATCACAAAGCACCCCCACCGTTTTGCCTGGCGAAAAACGAAGCAGCGGGGGTGAGATTCTGGTCTGGCTTCCTTCGCCTATGGGTGATGCTGTTCTTTGCACGCCGGCCTTGAGGGCCATTCGCAAGCGTTTCAAAAACTGCAAAATTTCGTTTTTCGCTACTGGTGTGGTTCGCTGTGTCTTATCACCATGCAGCTTTAACGACAAATGGCTGGAGCAAAAAGACAACAATCCGTTTGCGGTCGCAAAAAAACTCAAAGAACACAAATTCACATACGCAATCCTTTTCAAGAATTCATTCGCCTCGGCATTAGCGGTTTATTTAGCAGGGATACCTTCGCGCATCGGCTATGCCCGCGAAGGGCGTGGTTTTTTGCTTACGGACAAGCTTTATCCACCGAAACTATCTAAGGGCAAATTCAAGCCCATTTCTATGATTGACTATTACATCGCAATTGCATCATGGTTAGGCTGCAAGACAAGCGACAGAAACCTTGAACTGCTTATCGACCCACAAGAAGAACAGCAGCTCTGTGGCAAATTGCCGCAAGTCTTAAATGTGGATGGCCCGCTTGTGGTTATTGTGCCGGGCGGCGCTTTTGGGCCGAGCAAGTGCTGGCCGAGTGACAGGTTCGCGCAAACGGCCGACTGGCTGATTACCAACTACAAAGCAACGGTTGTCATATCCGTTGGGCCTGAGAAGCCTGAGAAACAAATTGCCAAGGAAATCTGCACTTCAAGCAAGCACCAGCTTATCAGCTTAGCAGAAACGCCCATAAGCCTTGGTGAATTAAAAGCACTTTTTTCCCTTGCGGATTTGGTAATAAGCAACGATACAGGGCCGCGGCACATAGCCATAGCCCTGGGTCGTAAAGTCATCACCCTTTTCGGGCCGAACAACCCAGCCTGGACAGATACCAGCTACGAACATGAGATTCAAATAATCGGCAATGTTTATTGTGCTCCATGCAGCAAGCCAATATGTAAAAAGAGCGAACATTTATGTATGGAGGTAATCACCGTGGAGATGGTCTGCGAAGCTGCAAAAGAGCTGCTCGAAAATAATCGCAAACAAGGAACGGTTCTGAGCCAACAAGAATTTATAGAAACTTCAAACCTGTCCCTTCGACTGTGCTCAGGACAGGCCTCGAGCGAAGCGAAGGAATCGTTTTTCATAGACAGCGAATATAAAACGGCGTTCAGCAAATCAGGCTTAACTTCTATCGAGGACATATTTTCTTTTGATTCGGCAAAGAATCTAACCAAAAGCAATCTCGCCCGCTACCGCACTCGCTTACAATTTGAAATAAATTCGCCGCAGTGGCCATCATCAACTACAGTATTTCTGAAGCGCTATGACCGGCCTCCGGTCTTAGTCCAGGTTAGAAACTGGCTCTCGCAGCGCAACCGAAGAAGCTGCGCTCTCTGTGAATTAGGGGCGGTTAATAAACTAAAAGCAGCGGGCATAAATACCCCAAAAGTTGTCTCTTACGGTGAGCAATGGAGCACCTTGTTTGAGGAAAGAAGCTTTATAATCACTGAAAAAATCCCGGATGCCGAATCATTAGAACGAAAATTGCCTGACTTCTTCAAAGGCCCCGCCACTACCAAAAATTTGAAACTGCGGAGAAAGTTTATAGCTCAATCAGCGACCTTTATAAACAAATTTCACGAAACAGGTTATCGCCATCGAGACCTCTACCTTTCCCACATATTCTATAGTGATAACGGCAAATTTTATCTGATAGATCTGGCGCGCGTCTTCAAACCAATTGTCCTGCGGCGACGATTTCAGATAAAGGATATTGCACAAGTTTATTATTCGGCCCCGGGCAAGCATTTCCCGAAGACCGACCGGCTGCGGTTTTATATGGCATACACCGGACAAAGCAAGCTCACAAAAAAGGACAAAATATTTATTCGTAAAGTAATAAACAAAGCAAAGTGGATGGCACGGCATGATATCAGGCACGGCAGAGTTATTCCCTTTATAAGTTGACCGGTTATGTTAATATTAAAGGCTTAACTGTTTTTGAATAAAAGCCCTGCGCTTAGTGCACAGGATTTTTTATTTGCATAGAGTACAGTAGAAACCTATTATATAGATACGAATTTTAATTGCCGCCCGGTCAGTCGTAACAGGAGTTTTAGTGTGATTTCACCTGAGTTTAAAGAGGTTGTCAGAGCTTGTGCTGAGCAGTTTAAGGTAAAAACAGTCTGGCTTTTTGGCTCTGCCTTGGAAGATGAAAACAAGGCAACAGATATCGACTTAGCTGTTGAAGGTTTGGCGCCCGAGAAATTCTTTGAGTTCTATGGCCGATTGTTTTTTGAACTGCCCAAACCTGTTGACCTGGTTGATTTGTCGCGGGAACCACCGATTGCCACCATTGTGCGAGAAAAGGGAGTTCGCATTTATGAGCGCGGAAAGTAACTACATCTCCGCAGAAAGCCAGAATATTCTGCGGACTACAACGCTGATACGGGATTTGCTTGAAAAAAAGAAATTCACAGATTATGAGGTCATTGCTTTAGGAAAACTCCTTCAAGATGTGTACACAGGTATCGAACGCATCCTTCGCAGTCAATTGGAAACGAGGAATATCAAGATAAAAAAAACCGTGAGCTGGCGTAAGCAAATTTTGCTAAGCGCGCGGGATCAGTCTTTGGTGTCCCAGGAACAATTCGAAGCTTTTCGCAACTTGCTTTTATTCCGTCATCTTCAAATACACGGTTATGGCTATATGCTTGAGGAAGAACGACTTCGAGATTTGGCTGAGCCTATCCCTGGTCTCTGCAGAGCTTTTTTGAAGGGTATTCCGTAGAAACAGGACTGAATTGTCAGACCTCCTGCTGCAAGGCTTGACTGTTCTTGTGAATCAAAATTCCCGTTTTGAGCAGGGCTTTTTTATTGTTTGTAAATTATTCTGATCCGTTGATTCCATAGATGAAACGATGCGGCGCAGGATCGGTTCACAAGCAGGATGAACAAGAAAATCGCAATTATTATAGAACGGGCGAATATAACTCTTGGGGGGGCGGAACGCTCGGTTTTCGAGTTGACAACTGCGCTGTCGGCACTCGGCCTTGAAGTGCACATACTTGCCGCAAAAGGACAGGCAGATGCCGAGAATATCCACATTTTATGCCGGGACAAAGCCGGCAAGCGCACTGATTACTTTACCTTTGCAAAGGCATTAAGGAAACATTTATCAGAGAATCATTATAGTCTGATTCACAGCATTCTACCTTTCGAATTTGCCGATGTCTATCAGCCACGCGGCGGGACGTATGCCGAATCTATTTTGCGTAACGCCGCCAGTTATCAAAACAAGCTGCTCGAAACTTATAAAAAGCTCACAGCTTTTACTAATTTTCGCCGGACTATACTGTTGATGGCCGAGCGCAAGCTCTCTGAAGGCTCGAATGGGCCTGTAATCGCCGCACTTTCGGACTACGTTGCCGAGCAGTTCAAAGAACACTATGGCACCAGCAAAGAACGTATAGTAGTTATACCCAACGGTGTAAAAACAGACAAACAAATCAACGCAGGCCAGGCCGAAAGACTCCGCTCGCAAATATTATCTAAACTTAGCCTCAAAGAAGCAGACAAGCCGGTACTTTTTTTATTCGTAGCAAACAATTTCAGATTAAAGGGACTGGAAGTTTTAATAAAAGCAATAGCGGCAGCGGCACGCTGCGATACGGAACGCAAAGGTTATTTAATCGTTGCCGGTAACGGTAGAACACACAAATATCGACATATTGCGAAAAGACTTAATATTTCCGAAAGAGTTGTTTTCTTGGGGCACATTGGGCACATTCAAAACGCACTGTCAGTAACCGATGTAGCGATTCTGCCTACTTTTTATGACCCATCGAGCAGATATATCCTCGAAGCATTAGCAGCAGGCAAGCCGGTGATAACCACGAGATTCAACGGCGCAACCGATTTATTCGAGAACAACCGACACGGCAAAGTAATCGATTCGCCTGGAGATATATCAGCATTGGCTGAGGCCATTGTCTATTTCACAGATACAAACAATATCGAAAAAGCTTCGGCCTCAATTGTTGAAGATAATCTCAAAGAAAGAATTTCTATCAACCGAGCTGCCAAACAGCTAATATCTGTTTACGAATCTGTATTGCAAAGGAAAGGCCTAAAATAATGTACGCAATTTTCGCACCGGCTGTCATAGGGGCTTACTTGCTCGGCTCGATACCGTTTGGACTGCTCATCACCAAAGCACACGGCAAAGACCTGCGCACGATAGGCTCAGGCAATATCGGCGCAACCAACGTATCCCGCGCGCTCGGCAGGAAATGGGCCTATTTTTGCTTTTTGCTGGATGTGCTTAAAGGCATGGTCCCAATGCTCGCAACATTGTCTCTTACAAGACCTTTACCCACTCAATCACAAACCGAAAGAGTTATTCTGCTCTGGTTATGGCTGGCGGTAGGCTGCGCGGCTATATTAGGTCATATCTTCCCAATATATGTGAAATTCAAAGGCGGTAAAGGCGTTGCAACCAGTTTTGGTGTGGCACTGGGACTTTGGCCTTATTATACAATCTGCGCATTGTTTGCCATTGCAATATGGGTAGTGGCAGTTTTGATATGGCGGTATGTCTCCTTAGCATCGATTGGGGCTTCTATTACTTTTCCGCTCGTTTTGATTCTGGCGATAGTCCTGAAACCGGGTTGGGATTTTGTTAGTCTATGGCCATTGCTTATCGCTGCAACGGCAATACCACTGATGGTTATTATCCGGCACCGGGAAAATATAAAAAGGTTATTGGCAGGAACGGAAAGCAAAATCTTCGCGCGATAAGCCGAGGGGTTAGCAGTCCTGTACCGATTGAGATTTCTAAATCCTTTGAAAAATCGAACTTTTTTCGAACCTTTTTCAAGCGAGAAACGACTAAAGTACGAAGCTCCAGTATCACACATCAAAGCGGCTCAAGACATATCGGCATACTTGAAATATTAATAACGAAAAGAAATATATGGAACAGCGTCACTTCTTGCAAAACTGTGGCTCGAATACAAAAAAATGGAAATAAATATCCCCAAAACTGAAGAGCAGAATTTGAAAAGTCAGACCGAATAACACTAAGGTTATTGATTATTTTATAGCCTTGTTTGTTTTCGAGTTGGATTATGGGTTATAATCAAGATTGAGTTTGGTTGGAACCGGCGCATTTACTTTTTTTCGCCATGCAATCATCAAATTATGGAGTTCGGCGGTTTTTTCCGGTATTGTCTCGGCGAGGTTGTTCTGCTCAGATATATCATTCTTTAGGTTGTAAAGCTCCAGGGCGCCATCCTCAAAATACTCGATGAGCTTGAAGTGGCCCAAGCGTACAGCCGCACCTGGACGCGTTCTGAAATGAGGGTCTCTGGCACCTTCGGCTTTTCCCTGGAGGTAAGCGGGGAAATGCCAGAAGATAGTGCGTTTTTTGAACTTAGAATATTGAATATCGAATTTAGAATTTCCTTTATTGAGCAGGGCGACAATGCTCTGTCCGTCAAGGATGTGGCCTTTGGGTTTTTTGACACCGGCTATTTCCAGAATAGTTGGGTAGAAGTCGATCCCGATGACCGGGGCATCGCAGGTGCTGCCCGGCGCTGTCCTTCCGGGCCAACGAACGAACATCGGCTCACGAATTCCACCTTCGTACAGCATTCCCTTGCCACCGCGGAGAGGCTGGTTTGAAGTTATACCCTTAACACCGCCGTTGTCAGAAAAGAAGAAAACAATGGTGTTGTCGGTAAGGCCCAGCTCATCGAGTTTTTCCATGATACGCCCAACACCCTGGTCGGTGCTCTCAATCATAGCGGCATATTTCGGGTTGTTCTGTCCGTTAGAGCCAGCTTTTTTCTTATACTTATTAATCAGCTCCTGTTTGGCGTGCAGGGGCGTGTGAACGGCATAATGCGGCAGGTAAAGGAAGAAGGGATTGTCCTTATTGGTCTGGATGAACTTCAATGCCTCATCTGTGAGCCTATCGGTGAGGTATTCGCCCGGCGGGCCATCGGGAAGTTCGGGATTGTTGTAGGGGACAAAATAGCCCTTTACCGGATGGCCTGCGCTGTAGCCGCCGATGTTGACGTCGAAGCCCTGGCCTATGGGACCAAACTGCGGGTCATTACCGAGATGCCACTTGCCAATACTGGCACTGACGTAACCGGCCGGCTTGATAGCTTCAGCAATGGTTATAATGTTTGAATCAAGAACTGTGGTATTGGCTATCGGAATAAGTTTCCTTAACTTCGAGGGGCCTCGACTTGAAGTGTTAACGGTGTAAACACCATGCCTTGGACCGTACTGGCCCGATAGCAGGCAAGCCCGCGAGGGAGCGCAGTTAGGCGCATTAGCATAGGCATTTGTGAAGACCATTCCCTGGCCGGCGAGCCTGTCAATATTTGGGGTCTCATAATACTGACTGCCCATAAAGCCAACGTCCCGCCAGCCCATGTCATCGATGTAGATGAAAATAATGTTCGGGCGTTTTTGGGCGATACGGCCTTGTGCAGAGCTGCCGGAGGAAATACAGCCGGCTGCTGCAACAGCACAATTCGACAGCGCAAATCCTTTCGCGGCTGCGGCACAACTCTTCAAAAAATCACGACGGTTCATAACAGCCTCTTTCATTTTTCTGCGTATTGCTTTTTTCTTCGAGGCAAAGGGACCTATTTAAACTCAATGAGTGTTTGGGGCCTCCCAGCCGGCCAGTTCGCCCTTTGGTTCGGCCATAGCACCGCGCATTTGAATTGCCTTTTGCGTCCAAGCAGCTGCGCCATGAACGGCATTGTAATCTCGGAGCGGTACTCGTCGTCGCCGGTAACGAACACGATGTGAGGCGCTTTTGACTTAGCAGCCTGGCCCACAGCCGAGGTAAGGCCGGCAATAAGCCCGGCAGCCGCCAGAGAAGTATTGCAGATGAAGGTTCTTCGGGAAAGTTTATTATCTTTCATAGGTTCCCTTCCTTTCAATTCACGTTAGTTTAAGACTTTTGCAAAACCTCACTTAACAATAATCAGGATATCTCCATCCCGCTTAGGTGTCAACGCAATTTATAGTGATCTTCCGCATTCTGTCCGGACACGATGAGCACTACCGGAAAGATTTGAAAAGGTTGATTGCAGAGATTGGAAGAACATAAAAAGGTAAGCAAAACACGCCATAACTGATTATGTTTGGTATAAGGACAGTACTCTCCCCTTACCGCACGGCAGGTGCTCACCAATCTCAAGGCAACACCTGACCGGCTATCGGCTTATTATTCTATCTGTCCTAAAAACCTCGGCGAAGCGGATTACCAACCTCACTAACTTCTCAGTAATCCAAAGGCAGTGTCTAGGCGACCATTTGGCTGCCTCTGTGTCTCCCGATGCAAGTCGTGGCATCGGGCCGGCACACCCCAACTCAGCACAACTTAACAGCTTGTTTATATCCCACAATTACACAAAACAAAATTGATATTAATAGCCCAACCGGGCCGTCGTTAAAAAGCAGCGGAAAAAGGAGCATTGCCCTCCTATCACAGTCACTCACGCCAGCGAGTTTCATGGAATCTGAAGCAGCCCACGCTCCTGTTTTTCCCTTGCACAAACTCAACTGAACAGACCAAAAATCAAAAGAGCAGATAACTTTGCATAACCTCCAAAAATACCTTCCCCTTATAAAACTTTTGTTGCGAAGGTTTTAATCGACAAAATGGGAGAAACAAGCACGCAGGATATACCGCAATATGGGCTTGGCTAAGCCTATTTTTGGATTAGCAAAAGGATAGAAGTCGAGGAACGAAGTGGCTAAAACGCCGACTCCAACCGCGAACACTCACGGTTAGAGAGGGGTCAGCCCTTCGCGCACGGCGTATCTGGTAAGCTCAGCTACGTTGTGGATGTCCAGCTTTTCCATAATTTGACGTCGGTTCGCCTCAACAGTCTTGGTACTTACGTGCAGCACCAAAGCAATCTGTTTGGTGGACTTGCCTTCGGCGACGAGCTGAAGCACCTCGCGTTCCCTGCTCGTGAGGGTCAATAACGGAGTGTCAGCAACGATTGCCAGACGCTTTACGTAGTCCTCAACTACAACGCTGGTTATTCTGGGGCTGAGGTAGCTGTTACCAGCAGAGACAGCTTGTATCGCCTGAACAAGCTCATCAAACAGACATTCTTTCAATATATAGCTTGCCGCTCCGGCTCCGAGCATATCGGTAACAAATCGCCTGTTGGAATGTATTGACAGGGCAATTACCTTGACTTGATGAAACTCGCTGGTGATATGGCGTGTAGCCTCGACTCCGTTCAAATTCGGCATAGTTATATCCATAATAACTATGTCCGGCGACAGTTCCCGCACAAGCTCAAGTGCTGTTCGTCCATCTTCGGCTTCGCCCACTATTTCCATGTCAGGTTCTTTCTCAATCAGCGAACGCAGACCCTCACGCACCATTGCATGGTCTTCAGCTAATAAAATTCTAACCATCATTTTTACCTCCTCTTAGTGTTTTACTTGCCTTTAAGTGGAGCGAGCATTGTAATCCTGCTGCCGTGGCCGGGTTCGGATTCAATCTCAAAATGGCCTCCCACACTTTCCAGCCGCTCTTGAATACTAAAAAGCCCAAATTTAGCCTTTTTGGTCACCATCGACTCTACTTCGGTAACATCGAACCCCACACCATCATCCTCAACACTAACGCACATCCGGTCATCAACTTTACAGATTGAAACTTTTACATTCTTCGCATTCGCATGCCTGACAACGTTGACGAGCAGCTCTCGCACATTGCGGAACAAAAACACACGAATGTCGTCATCGAGCGGCTTGGGCTGCCCATCATCTTCAAACTCAGTTTTGATACCGTGTTTTTCCCGAATTTGCTCGTCAAGCCACTCAGCCACAGCAGCCTCAAAACCAAGTTCGTATAATATAGGAAAGCTCAGGTCAAATGTCAACGTTCTCGTGTCCTGAATAATATGCCCAAGATAAGAGCAGACGTCCTTTAGGACTTCTGCCGACTCGCTGGAAGATATAGATTTACGCAGTGAGTCTAATTTCATTTTTGACATGGCTAAGGACTGACCTATTTGGTCGTGCAGGTAAGTAGCGAAGCGGTGCCTCTCACGCTCTTCAATAAGCGACAACTGCGAAGCCAAAGACTTAAGCTTTGCCCGGTTTTCAATAAGTTTCTGCTCGGCCTGCTTGCGCTCGGTAATGTCAATCCAGTTTGCCAAGTAATATTTAAATTTTCCATTTTCTATTATGGGACCGGAGGTTATTTCAACCCAGAATCGCTCGCCATCCTTCTTTTTAAAAAGCTCCTCAAGACTTACTGCTCCCTTACTCATAGCTTTTTTCAAGTCCCTGCCGGTGCTGTGTAGTGTTTCCTCGGTCCACCAAAGGTATGGAGCCTTCTTACCAATAATTTCTGCAGAAGAAAAACCTGTTATCTTTTCAATCGCAGGATTCACGTATTTTACTGAAGTATCTGGATTGATGACTAATATAGGATTTGGAGAATTACATAGCAAGCTGGAACTGAATGCATCACTCTCTCGCAGCGCCTCCTCTGTTCGTTTGCGCTCGGTGATGTCAATGAAGACTACCTGAATTGCGGACTTGCCCAGATACTCGATTTGGCTGATAAACATGTTCAGCCAGAACTCATTCCCATTTTGTCGCATAAGACGCAATTCGTAGTTGTGCTGAACCGGCTTGCCCGCCAAGCGATCCTCAAAACGCTGCAAAATAACGGCTCGTTCCTCGGCGGGTATAAATGTCTTTATATCTTCGGGTGAAAGGGCCAGCAGCGACTCTACTGTAAGGCCAGCGATCTCAGCTGCCATAGGATTCGCGAAGACAATCTGGAAGTCCTGAAAGATTATGATACCCTGCAACGATTGTTCAACTAAAGCCCGGTACTTCTGTTCTGATTCCCGCACAGCCTCCTCTGCCTTCTTGCGTTCTGTGGTATCTACAAAGAGCCCTATAATCACATCTTTACCACCAATCTTCAAGCATTGGGCGGCTATCCATACAGGTATTCTCCTGCCATCCCTATGCTGCATTTCTCCTTCGAAATCAACAACATGTCCCTTTTGGACATGGGCGGCAAATTTTTCCTTATATTTTTCCTCCTCGCCTTTGGGATGGAGCTCTGATTGGTGCATCCCAACTATCTCGGCTCGTGGGCGTCCAAGCATCTGCTCGGCTTGCGAATTGCACTCAAGTATTTCACCGGTTTTCCTATTAGCTATGAATATTGCCCCACCTGCATTTTCAAATATGGTTTTAAATTTAAGCTCAGACTCACGCAGGGCCTCCTCCGACTGCTTGCGTTCGGTGATGTCGCGGAATATCTCCAACTTTGATGTGCTGCCGTCCAGATTTCTCAAAGGTGTATCAATGAGGTCGTATGTCTTCTGATTTTTAAAGGAATACCATTCCCACCGAACCGTTTTGCCTTCAAAGACCTCCTTGTTCTTGCACCAAGGACAGACTTCCCTTCGGTCGTGAAAATACTCATAACACTTGCGCTCTTCATACGGGCCAAAATCTTTCTTCAGTATGGGGTTTACATATTGGATGTCATAGTTCTGGTCAACAATGTATATCCCATCTTCCATAGAATCAAGAATGTTAATAAAGTTATCCCGCTCAAGCTGCAGCGCCTTCTCTGCCTTCTTGCGCTCGGTGATGTCTTCGCCGGAACTCAGAGTTCCAATAATGTCGCCTTGTTCAGCTCTTAATAATGTATTGTGCCAGGCAATTAGTCTTTCATCACCGTCCTTAGTAAGAATGGGGTTCTCAAAATATTCAACAGGCTCTAATTTCCCCGCCATCAATTTTTTGAAGACAGCTTTTACCTCTTTCTTTACACGTTCAGGCAGAAAATTATCGAACCATTTTTTGCCAATGATATCTTCTTCTTTGTACCCTAAAATCTCACAGCCTTTCTTATTTACAAGGCCGACTCTTTCCTCAACATCGATAGCCACTAACATAATCCCTGCAACATCAAGATACTTCTGGGCCTTATCTCTCTCATTCCGCACAGCCTGCTCGGCCTTCTTGCGCTCGGTGATGTCTCTGGATATTTCCAGCACTGCTGTGGGTTTTCCATTTGCATCTTTCAAAGCCACATTAGCAGTACAATGAAAGTATATAATTTGACCGTCCTTATCCAGCACCTGAGTATCGTGCTTATGAACCTTGCCATCCTGAAATGCCTTAAGAGTAAGGCAAGGATATGGCTCACAGGGCTTTTCCCTTCGGTGATATGCCTTGTAACATTTCCTGCCAACAATATCTTCGCCAAATATATTCCTGGCCTTTTCATTGGCCCAGATAATGTTTAAGTCCTTATCCATCATGCTCATATGGTCACCAACAGACTGCAACATTGCACTGAGTTGTCCTTCAGTTTCCCGCAGTGCCTCCTCAGCTTGCTTACGCTCTGTAACATTCGCTAACGACAAAACCAAAGCGGTAACACTGTTGTGCTGGTTTTTGATAGGTATCAGGCTCCAATCCCAGTAAGATACTCCGCACTCAGGATGTTCAGCATATCCAAAAGGCTTTGCATCTGCAAAATAGGATTCGCCGGTTTCTAATACCCACCGGCAAATTTCCTTATTTTCCTCATTTGGATATAAATCGAAGATGTTTTTGCCGGGAAAGAAAGATGGCTCCTTCTTATCAGCTAAAGCAAAGGCTTTATTTACTTTGATAAAGTTGCATTGCGAATCTATATAAGCAATTAGTACATGGGTAGTATCAAAGATTTTTTCTAAGAGCTGATTGGTTTCCTGCAAAGCCCTTTCAGCATCTTTGTACCGTGTGATATCGATATTGACACCTAAAATGCCCTGTATTTTACCTCCGTCACGAATGGGCGAAATGATGTTACGGTAGTAGCCTTCTCTGCCTTGTGGCTTAAGAACGACCTCTCCTTCCACGACCTCGCCGGCAAAGGCTCTCCGGTTGTTGCTTTGCCACAGTGCCAAAGTTTCTTCATCCGGACATATCTCCTCCGGACGCTTCCCGATCACATCCCCCCAATCCTGCTTGCAAACTTTGTTCAACATGGCATAACGTCCGGTCTGATCGATGAGAAAAAAGTCGAACGGCAGACTTTCTATGACTGTGCGAAAACGGGCCTCGCTCTCCCGTAGGGCCTTCTCCACCTCCCGGTGTTCGGCCTGACTTCGCTCGAGCAATTCCAGCCGAGAGCGTAATGCCTCATTCTCTTCAATAATCTCCTTTTTAGATTTTCGGGAAACAGCCATCGGCGTCTCTCCTTTTTAATGACCTCATGTAACTTCCAGGGACGAATCAATACATAACTGTAATCTCAAGCTTTTCTCGTTTCAATCTCAGTGAAAAACAGCTATAGCCGAAGACGTATTCGGCTTAAGTCATAACTCCACAATCGACAATAATATGACCACGTCAAAAAACAATCAAATGGCAAAATTTCTTCTCAATTTGATATTAAAAATTCTAAACCGCACTTGCGGGTATAAGGCAAAGAAATCTCAACACCGAATCTCCTAAATTTTTGAACCGGTGCTGTTTATTCGGCGGCACAAATATTACATATTCGGGCCCAAATTCGTGCTCCCTTCCTTCGAAAATAAGGGCGCCCCGGCCTTCAATTATAAACACCTCATGTTCATGAGGGTGAGTGTGCAAAGGTGTATGCCCGCCGGGCTGTAATTCAAACATCCTCATTGCAAAATTTTCCGCCCCATCTTCTTTAGAAATGAGCCATCTTATTTCCACATCTTTTGCCCCCTCGACATCCACCAAGCATTTGCTGATATTGCTGCTTTTTTCCACCTTCATATTTAATCCCTTTTTTATCTATCACTCGTTCATATCCGAATTTGTTAGTGAGAATCCCACGTAAAACCCTTCGACTGCGCTCAGGCCAGGCGTGGGGCTAAATATTTAGCCTGCGGTTCCCCGCTTTCGCGGGGACAAGCTTACCGCAGGTTTTGAACCTTAACCAAGTTTCTTAGCGAGAATTTCTGCAACTATTTTTGGATTTGCCTGGCCTTTGGTTTTTTGCATAACCTGTCCCAATAAAAAGCCCTTTGCCTTCTTGCTTTTCTTGCCGCCGCCGGTTACATCCTCGACCGCTCTGGGATTTTCCGTAAGTACCTGGTCAACTATCGCCTCCAACTCACTGGCATCGCTTTTTTGAATTAGACTCAACTCTTTTGCCAAAACTTCCGGCTCTTTACCCATCTGGACCATTGCCTCAAATATAGGCACAGAGGAGCTCGCGCTGATGGTACCGACCTCAATCATTTCTGCCAAACGAGCGAGACCATTAGGTTCGAGGCCCAAATCACCTACACTGCATCCCTTTTCATTTGCTATTTTCAAGCCGGTCTGCGTTAGTAAGTTACAAAGCCGCTTTGGCTCGGCGCCGGCCTTGACTGCTTCGTCAAATAAGTCTGCTGTCGAGCGTTCAGCCGTCAAGACTCCTGCGTCGTAATCACTTAATTTGTATTCATTAACGTATCGCATTTGTCTTTGAAGCGGTAGCTCACACAGATGCCCTTGAATTTCTTGCAGCCATTTTTCCGTTAATTCGACCGGCACAAGGTCCGGCTCGGGAAAATATCGGTAATCGTGGGCCTCTTCTTTTTTTCTTTGCAGGACGGTTACTTCCCTCTCATCGTCCCAGCCCCGCGTGGTTTTATTACCCATTTCCATCACACGGCCGGTCTCTAAAAATTCGTCAAGCTGTCTTTGCTCCTCGTAATCCACACTTCTCTCAAGTGCCCGAAAGCTGTTCAGGTTTTTGATTTCGACGATGGGCGTTTTGTATTCGGTGCCGTCTTTAGTAATAATCAAATTGATATTCGGCTCAAAACGCATTTGGCCTTTTTGCATATCGCCTTGGGAAACACCTAAGAACCTTACCATTCGCTGCAACTCGGCCGCAAGTGCCCGCACTTCGGCGCCGTTGTTCATATCCGGCTCAGTAACAATCTCCAGCAGTGGCGTGCCCGTTCTGTTCAAATCCACCTGCGAAAAATTCCCTGCTGCATGCAGATTCTTGCCTGCATCCTCCTCCAGATGTGCCCTTATTATCCTAATGCTTTTAGTCTGGCCGGACTCAAGCGGTATTTCAATAAAGCCGTTTTTACTGAGCGGCAAATCATACTGGCTTATCTGATAATTCTTCGGCAAATCAGGGTAGTAATAGCTCTTTCTATCCCACTTCGTGAATTTTGCTATCTCGCAGTTAAGGGCCAGCCCGACAAGAACCGCGTACTCAAACGCCCGCTTATTCATCACCGGCAAAACACCGGGCATACCAAGACACACCGGACAAACCCTGCTGTTGGGCTTGCGGCCAAACTCCACGGCACAACCGCAGAACATCTTGCTCTTCGTGCACAATTGCACATGAATCTCAAGACCAACGATTATTTTGTAATTAACACCAGACATCTGAATTAACCACGAATGGACACGAATAAACACGAATTTATATTTAATTTATACCACTATTTGTGCCACTGTTCTGTTTCTGCTTGATATTTTTCCCAAAATTCTCTTAGTTTTTCTATAGTTTCTTTTGAAGCTATACGTTCGTTAAGGTACTCAAATATATCAAATTGGTCGAATTGGCCGTATCGAGGCCCCGGTAAAAAAACGCCGAATCCGCAAAACAATAAATTATTTCCTATAAAACTTGCCGTCTCACATATAATTTTATGAGCATTTAAAACCTTGCCTAAGGCCTCCTTGATTTCGTCGGGAATTGCCTTTCTACTATCAGGTGTGGCAGAATGTGCAATGTACTTGTCTACATATTTGCATAATTCCTCAATACTTGCTAATTTGTCATCAAACTGTTTAAGAATATCAACAGGAATCAAGTCATTCGGACTTCTTTTGCCAGCTGTTATTCCTACCATAGAATCTATCTGTTCATGACTCAGTTTAGAAAATCCTATTTCTCGAGGTACAATAACAACCCCTTGTGTATAATCTGTGTTCTTATCAAAGTCTGCCTTCGCTTTCTCGTAATCATACGGTAAGTTGTGTGCGGTAAGAATGTTTTTTCTGGTCAATAACGCATTATTCTTTTTCATATCTTCAATTAGATTATACAAAGAATAAACCGTATAGGGTTTGTTTTGCTGTACTCTATTGAAGTCTTTATCTATAAGTTTTCTTATTGACAACAGTTGAGTTTTGAAAAAAGACTGTTTTATAAAATAATACAACATCCGGTTCTGTTTGATGTCACCTTTATCATCTTTGGCGGCATATTTTCTTGATTCATTTATGCACTGAAAAAAGACAGAATCGAACATCATTTCATAGATTTGGTTGCGAATTGAGTGCCTGTCTTCTCCCACAAGAATGTTTTCCCACTCTTTGAATTTCTCTTTGAAGAGTTTGGCGGGTTGTGCCATCGAAACAGAATATTTGTGTTTATTCGTGTTCATTCGTGGTTAATCACAAAACCAATCTTTGATACTCAAATCTTGGTTTGCCGAAATTCAGAATTAGCCCCAGTTTAAGCCCTGTAGCTCGGAGATAATTTAATACCTGGGCCTTATGAATATTTGCAATGACATCTACAGTTTTCAATTCGAGTATTAACTTATTATCAACCAGAATATCAGCAAAATATTGTCCAACAACTTTGCCTTGAAAATAAACATTTGCTTTAGCTTGCTGTCTGGCAGGTATATTCTCTCTGTTAAGCAGTATCATCAGAGCATTTTCATATACTTTTTCCAGGAAACCGCATCCAAGTTCATTATATGCTTCAAGGGACAGCTCTATGATTTTGTAGGAAAGGTCTTTATAAATTATATTTTCATTCTCAAACATTGCGGGCCAAAACGAAACTAATTCGTGTCCATTCGTGTTTATTCGTGGTTAATCAAAAAAACAATAATAGATTTCAAGTTAATTCGTGTTTATTTGTGGTTAGTTGTATTTTGTATATCCGGTCTTGCTCGGTGCCACTCAGTTTGGGTCTCGAACATTCTCGCTATTCGCAGTAACTTGTGCTCGTCGAAGGCGGGGGCAAGTATCTGCAAGCCTATCGGCAGATTATTCTCGCCGAATCTGCAAGGGACACTGATGCCTGGAACGCCAGCTAAATTGACGGCTATCGTATAAATATCCGAAAGATACATCGTCAGAGGGTCGTCAACCTTTTCGCCGATTTTGAAAGCAGTTGTGGGTGAAACGGGCATCATAATGCAGTCGCATTTTTCAAAGGCTTTAGTGAAATCAGCGCGTATCAAATTCCTTACCTTAAGTGCCTTCAAATAATATGCATCATAATAACCGCTCGACAGCGCGTATGTTCCGAGCATTATTCGTCTTTTGACTTCTTTGCCAAACGCCTCTGCCCGGGATTTGAAATAGACCTCGATATAATTTTCCGCCTTTTCGCTGCGATGGCCGTAATGCACACCATCGTACCGAGCCAAGTTACTCGACGCCTCAGCAGTAGCAATGACGTAATAGGAAGCAATGGCATAATCCAGATGAGGCATATCTATTTCTATGATTTCGGCTCCAAGCTCTTTATATACATCTATCGCCTCATTCAGTGCCTTTTGCACCTGCTCATCGGCACCGGCCACGAATTCCGGTACAATTGCTATTTGTAGTTTCTTTAGCGGCTCATCGAGGTTTTCAAGATAATCACAGATAGGCGCAATAGCTTCTTCAACGCTGGTGCTATCGGCGGGGTCGTGGCCGGCAATGACATTCATCATCAACGCCGAATCAGCCACCGTGCGTGTTATTGGCCCGATCTGATCCAGGCTTGAACCATAGGCCACAAGTCCGAATCGAGAAACTCGGCCGTATGTCGGCTTCAAACCCACCACCCCACAGAAACTGGCGGGCTGGCGAATCGAACCGCCCGTATCGGACCCCAGCGCCGCAAAACACAACCGCCCCGCCACGGCAGCGGCTGAACCGCCGCTGCTTCCGCCCGGCACACGAGTAGTATCCCACGGATTGACCGTCTGCTTTAGGCCCGAGTTCTCCGTGCTCGAACCCATCGCAAACTCATCCATATTTGCCTTGCCTACTATTACCGCATCGGCGGCCAGCAGCTTTTCAACAACCGTGGCATTGTAAGGCGCGTGGAAATTCTCCAATATCCTCGAAGCACAGGTAGTAGCTCCGAAAGTGGTGCACATGTTATCTTTTACCGCGACCGGCACACCGGCCAGCTTGCCTACATC
>Ga0307439_1000777_pt1 | contig 21420 bp, 13 predicted proteins | sample SalMarWE160490MG_FD_202142 | JGI IMG/M metagenome (GOLD analysis project Ga0307439, IMG submission 202142) | Salt marsh sediment microbial communities from the Plum Island Ecosystem LTER, Massachusetts, United States - WE1604-90 | ecosystem: Environmental > Aquatic > Marine > Intertidal zone >... | reverse complement strand
GTCAGGCCTCCTTGTCTTAAATATAAGCATTTCCTTTTGCTTATATATCGGCAAAAAGACCTTTATATATCCATCAAACTATCAGTAACAAAGCACTAGGGACCGCCATTCGTGACTGTCTCAATAAACCAGCTACTGGATAATCTATACACTGGTCCGGCCTGGGTCCAAAAGGAGCGACATGAATAAAATACGTCCCTTATTCCTCGGCCTGCCATGCTTGGCTACTGTCCCTGAGGAATGTGCTGTACGCGTTGAAGAACGCCTGCTTTTACGGCCAAGTATTCTACCACGCTTTGATCACGGAAGGTTGGACCGTTCTGGATAATGCCGTCATACACTGGCCCTTCCTGTTCATCGACCACCACAAGTTGCTTATTGCCTTTTCGGGCCTGGTGGGTGATATGCTTGCCATCGGGATTGAAAACGAGTGTGCCTTTACCGATGCCGTCATACACTGGCCCTTCCTGTCCATCGACCACCACAAAGTTCTTATTGCCTTTTCGGGCTATGTAGGCCACGCGCTCGCCGTCGGGACTCAAAACCGGGTGACCTTCACCGATGCCGTCATACTGCGGCCCTTCCTGGCCATCGACCACCACAAGCCACTTGTTGCCTTTTCGGACCTGGTAGGCCAGGTGTCTACCGTCGGGACTCAAAACCGGTGGACTGTCGCCGATGCCGTCATACTCTGGCCGTTCCTGGCCATCGAGCACTACAAGTTGCTTACCCCTTTTTTGGGACACGTAGGCGATGTGTTTGCCATCGGAACTGAAAATCAGTGTGCCTATTCCGATGCCGTCATACTCTGGCCCTTCCTGGCCATCGAGCACCACAAGCCACTTATCGTCTTTTTGGGCTATGTAGGCAACGTGTTTGTCGTCGGGACTGAAAATCAGCCCAGCGATACCGTCATACACCGGGCCTTCCTGGCCATTGACCACCACAAGTTGCTTGTCGCCTTTTTGGGCCATGTAGGCCACGCGTTTGCCGTCGGGACTGAAAATCAGCATGTCTTTTCCGATGCCGTCATACTCTGGGCCTTCCCGGCTATCAACGACAACAAGCCACTTATTGGTTTTTTGGGCCGCGTAGGCCGCGCGTTTTCCGTCGGGACTGAAAATCGGCGTGCTTTCGCCGATTTTATCATACTTCCGGCCTTCTTGGCCATCGACCACCACAATTTGCTTGTCTCCTTTTTGGGCCATGTAGGCCACGCGTTTGGAGTCGCGACTGAAAATCAGCATGCCTTTTCCAATCCCGTCATACACTGGGCCTTCTTGGCCATCGACCACCACAAGTTGCTTGTCGTCTCTTCCGGCACCGTAGGCCAGCCGTTTGCCGTCGGGACTGAAAATCAGTTGACCTTCGGCTATGCCGTCGTACTCTGGTCCTTGCTGGCCATCGACCACCACAAGCCACTTATCGCTTTTTCGGGCTACGTAGGCCAGCCGTTTGCTGTCGGGACTGAAAACGAGCGAGGCTCCGGCGATGCGGTTATACTCTGATCCTTCCTGTCCATCGACCACCACCCTGACGGTCCAGGGTCCGGACGTCACGTAAGCCAGATGGCAACCGTCACTGGAGAAGGCGACAGCCACGATGCGCTCATGCATGGTTCCCAACCGCTGCGTGACCACCCTATAGCTCGCTTGTTGGATAGTATCCTTGCTCGTATCCTCCTGCTGCGCGTTCGCGATAACGCAGAACACTACTATGGATACGATTGCAAATACCATCCTTATTGCGGGGCTTGTCTTTTTCTGTTTCATGCCAATCTCCTTCTTATGAATGACTACTGTTTCTATTCCATGTCAGGCACTTTGCGGCTAAACAGCTTGCTGGTCCACAATGGCGCGAATAAAGCCAGCCGGATGAACAAAATGCGTCGCCTATTCGTCACCCTGCTATTGGGGGATTATACCGGGCTACAGACGAAGATCAAGCAAAATCCCGCTGATGAAAAAAAGTTTGCTAATGAGACAAGGAAGCCCAATTATCCGCAAACTGAAAAAACCTTAGCCCACAGATATAGTCAATGTGACGACGGGTGGCAGCCACTGAGCGAACGTAGTGAGCAAAGTGGATTGTAGTTCTCGTAAAACAATAACCGGATTTATTGGGGACGTTTACCGATTTCCGAATATGTTGGCGGAGAATAAAAACCCTACGGCTTGCGGGACTGATGGAGAATATAGGAAACAGGAGGCGAAATGCGAACATCGAGCATCCAGTATCCAGAATCCAACTTTACCTCACTTTAGGCACTTTAGTTCACTTTAGCTCACTCCTCACTAACGAGCAACCGGCACCTCACTTGGTAAAAGGTGGGCAAAAAAAGTGCTTTTTGGGTCATTTTTTTGTTGACTTTATATTTGTAAATATGTTAAAATATCCGCATGTTAGCCAGTAGGCTAACATAAACCGCCCGTAGGCGAAGATGACATTTCAGTTTGCATGTCGTAAGCTGCAGCGCAGCAAGGACTTAGGGCCAGCCGGCCCAAATTCGTGATTCGTCAATTGTCAATAATCAATAGTAAATAGTAAATAGTAAATCAGGAGGATCTCCTCATGACTACCGAACCCCAAATTTTATCCAGCTTGTCCCCGGTGTATGCTCACTTGCTTTTCTGCCGGATCCTCCCTCTGCCCTCTACAACTGTCGAGGATTCTTTACAAATCGGCCCTTTTATGCAAAACAAACCCAATTTCTGAAAGGCCAAAATGAACTTAAATCCATATAATACAACGGATTATGAAATATTTATCCCGCTTGCGGGTCAAAAAAACAAACCCAATTCAAACCCAATCAAACCCAATTGCCGAAAGGGTAAAATTGATGCAAAGTGTGTATTTACAAAGGATTACAGAAAAAAAGATGATTTTGTAGTCCGAATAAACAAACCCAATACAAACCCAATCAAAGCCATTTTCAAGCCTTGCAAAAAAAGCTGGCCAAAAGAAAATTTGGTGATATAATACCAAAGTTCATCATCGATAAACTACGAACTATGAGCTATGAACTATAAGTAGGAGATTTCTTATGTGTGAAAATTGCGGTTGTACTGAAGCTAACACCGAAAAGACTATGGAAGAAAAAGTCCAGGATATAATCGAGGCCATTCGGGGGAGTCTGCAAAGCCACGGCGGCGATGTTGAGTTGGTCGGTATAGATGATGATAACACCGTCAAAGTTCGTCTCCAGGGGGCCTGCCAGGGCTGCCCCGGGGCTACGATGACGTTGAAAATGGGTATCGAAAGGATTCTCAAAGAAAAAATCCCTGAGATTAGAGAAGTAGTTGCAGTTGATTAACAATTGATTAGTGATTAGGCTACTTTTTGTAGGATTGCTTTATTGAGCATCACCTCAAATGCCTGGAGATGATTTGGGCATTGGGGTTTTCAATTACTCCTCTCTCGGTAATAATAGCGGTAATATCCCGCGCTTCTGTTATATCAAAAGCCGGATTGTAAATGTCAACCCCTTCTGGTGCAGTCTTTCTATCGCCAAAGAATGCTACTTCGTCAGCAGGCCTTTGTTCAATGGGTATCTCGGCTCCACTTTTTATACTCAAATCGAACGTGCTTGACGGCGCCGCAATATAAAACGGTATGCCGTGTTCTCTGGTGAGAATGCTCAGGCTGTAAGTACCAATTTTATTTGCCGCATCACCGTTTGCTGCGATTCGGTCCGCACCGGTTATAACCGCATCGACCTTGCCCTGCTTCATCAGGTAAGCCGCCATATTGTCGCAAATCACTGTAACATCAATTCCCGCCTGCTTCAGCTCCCAGGCCGTCAATCGAGCACCCTGGAGCAGCGGCCGGGTCTCATCTGCATAAACCCTGAACTTCTTTCCGTTTTTATGTGCCTCAAACATCACCGACAAGGCCGTCCCCTGTCCCGCAGTCGCAAGGGCACCGGCATTGCAGTGCGTCAAAATACCCGCGCCTTCTTTGATAAACCTTTCCCCGTTTTGACCAATCCGCCGGCACATATCCACGTCTTCTCGATAAATGGCGTTTGCCTCAGTCAAAACGGCCTTGCGTAATTCCTGCACCGTTGCTTGAGGCTGACCGGTCGCAAACTCCTCGGCACTTTTTCGAACCCGCTCCAGCGCCCAGAACAAGTTTACAGCGGTAGGGCGTGATGATGCCAGATACTCGCTTGCCCCGGGCAAAACTTTAAGTCCCTGCGCCAGACTATCTGCGGGATTGAGCTTTTGCATAGCTAAAACAAGTCCGTAAGCCGCCGAAACCCCTATGGCTGGCGCACCTCGAACGGCAAGTGTCTTTATCGCCTCGAAAAGAGCCTCAATATCCCGGCACTGCAACTTAACAAATTCAGCAGGCAATCGCCGCTGGTCTATAATCTCCAGAAAGCCGTCAACACCGCCAATCCATTTAAGCGTTTGAAAAATCATAAATATCTTTTCTCGAACATCGTGTTGAGACTATCTATCAACTCTGGCGCCACCGCCACCCATAACTTTCCGGACTTCACGCAGACTGGCCGTGGTTGTATCACCGGGTGTAGTCATTGCCAAGGCGCCATGGGCGGCACCGTAGTTGACCGCCTCGGCGGGCGTTTTGCCCTCCATAAGAGCATAAATCAGGCCGGAGGCAAAGCTGTCACCGCCGCCGACGCGGTCATATATTTCAAGGTCTGTTCTGAGTGTGGCATCGTGAAATTCACCGTCGGCGTAGATAATAGCGCCCCAGTCGTTTACCGAAGCTGTCTTGGCGTTTCGAAGCGTTGTGGCTACGACTTTGAAATTTGGAAACTCCTTTGTAACCTTCTCAATCATTTTCTTGAAATTCGTCGGGTCGAGCTTGGAGAAGCTCTTGCCGGTGCCTTTTACTTCAAAACCCAGAGCGGCTGTGAAGTCTTCTTCGTTTCCAAGCATCACATCCACGTACGGCGCGATAGCACGATTGACTTCCATTGCCTTTTCCTGGCCGCCGATATCCTTCCAGAGTGAGTTGCGAAAGTTAAGGTCATAGGAAACTACGGTGCCGTGCTTTTTAGCTGCCGTGACGGCCTCGATGATAACATCAGGTGTCGTCTGCGACAGTCCTGCGAAAATGCCTCCGGTATGGAACCATCGTATGCCGTCGGTGCCGAATATGCTGTCCCAGCCGATGTCACCTTTCTTTAGTTGTGAGGCGGCGCTGTTTGCCCTGTCCGAACAACCCACAGCGGCCCTTACTCCAAAGCCTCGCTCCGTGAAATTCAAGCCAATCCTTACTTTCCTGCCGATCCCATCGTATGGCACCCATTTGACATACTCCATACTCACGCCACCCTGATACATCAAATCCTCGAGCAATCTCCCGACAGGATTGTCCACAAGGGCTGTAACAACCGCAGCTCTTTGACCGAAACAGCGTTTTAGGCCCCTGGCGACATTGTACTCTCCACCGCCTTCCCAAACCCGAAAATGCCGGGTCGTATGAATCCTTTCCTCGCCCGGGTCCAGTCGAATCATTATTTCACCTAATGAGAGTATGTCATACTTGCATTCTGACTTCGGCTTTAAATCGATTACTGCCATAGAAAGCCTCCTTTCTGATTTACGCGGGATAACCCACTGTCTGGGCGAAGAGAACACGCTGTTCAGGACGTAGCTTAAACTCCCTGTGCGTGTTCTCCTTATCACAATTGTGGAAATGAGCGGCCAAGCCCTGCGAGGCGGCGAACAGGTAAACGTTTGAGGCAATGAGGCCTGTGGCGACGTAATAATAGGACTTCTGTACCTCCGCATCCCTCAGGCCCGGCTCCTGAAACGGCGCCTTTTTGTATTTAGCGATATCCACGACGTAGAAGATATTCACCGGTGCTCTCGCAGCGGCACGCCTGCCGGACCTCCTGCGAAAGTCCCCGGCCACAACGGGCCTTAAACGGTGACCAATCGCCTCATAGAGATAGACTCCTTCGGGCAGGGCGACATAAAGGTCGATTTCCTGCGAGTTACTGGCCGATGCGGCTGTTCTTCCTGTCCTTCCGGCAAATGGCCCCTTCTCCCGGTTCACGCCGAACGCCGCCCACAGAAGATTAGACAATATCTGCGCTGGAAGTTTCTCCGAGCTGATGTTGCGGATAGTCTTTCTTTCCTTCAAGGCCGCTAACACGGACTTACCGCCATCCATCTCGGGTTTGGCAAGCGTAATCGGTTGCAGCCCCTGGGCGAAGCTGGACGCCGACCCGGCCAGCACCGACAAAGCCGGTAAAGTCTTTAAGAATGTTCTGCGATTCATCTTATTCTCCTTATCTCCGATATTAGTTAAATTGGTAATCCGGGTTTATGTTAGCTGTTGTAGATTTTTCCTTCTCTATAATCCATCCAGGCCGGCTCAAATGCCTTCCTGTCAGTCGGCGTCGGCCTTAATTCGATTGTCCTGCTTTTGAATAAATCGGGCGAGCTCTCGTCGTATTCAATCTGCAGGATAGAATTTCTCAACGACTGGTTCTCAGGTTTGAACTTCAATGGTTTATTTGTCGCTTTATCAATCACATCAGGATGTATTCCAATACCGTCATGGGTCAGGACAAGATGCGAACCCCGCGAGCCACTGCCTTGCTCGAGCAATTCCACAACGGCCTTGAGATACGCAACGCTTGCCAGAGCCAGATGCTCGGCCTGTATTGCTGTAATGAAAGCCTTGGCATCTTTTGAATTGAATCCTTTTTGTTGTATGCCTTTGTAGAGCTCTACTGCTTCTTTAAGGGCTTTTTGAGCGTCATTCAACTCTCTGATATGTCCCCCCGATGCGGTCATACGGCTTCGAATTTCTTCTAATATTTCTTCGGGGTCCAAACCGGATGAGCTTTTATATTGTTCAAAACCGGTGATAATGTCACTTAACTGCCGGTCAATCTCGGAATGTTTATCTGAATAATCCGGCAGCTCACATCCATAGACATTTACAATATATTCCGTTGCTCGCAGCCCTCCGGTCTGACCTGCGTTAAGGGCAGAACCGCCGGGCCTTTTAACTCCGTGTGTGCCTGCCATCTCGCCGATTATAAAAGTCTGCGGTATATTGGACTGCCACCACTTATCCACAGCAAAGCCGCCGTTGTTGTGCTGGGCACAGACCGCGATTTCAAGCGGCTCCGAATATAAATCAATGCCGTTCTCTTTATATATCTCGATGGCGGGGGTATTCATATATGCTAATCGTTCGATAGGTGTTTTCTGAAGTGCACCGGCCTTTTGCAGATACTCCTTGGCTTCCGGCTCAAGGTCATCAATGCTGAACTCATCCATAGAATCGCTACCGGTCGGATTATGAAGAAAGTCCATATAGACCCGCCTGCCTTTTTGCGTTTCATTGAATACGAGAACATCAATCAAAGACGATTGTAGATTCTCAATCCGCTGCGGGTCGAAGGGCCATTGGTACCCTTTAAGAAAAATATCCGTTGCCATCTTGCTCATCGACGGGAAAAAGCCCGTCAGAAATTCTTTCTCGTCTTTACCTTCGACGTCGGTGCTGAATATTCGCGGAATCGCCTGCATATAAGTGCCGGAAACATTCCAGCGGAATTTGATACTCGCCAGGCCGAACTGCGATTCTGTCAGATTTGCTCCAGTCAGCCCCGCCTTGAACGCAAGCCCGTGGATTCCAAGCTGGCCTTTCGGATAAACACTTGTTTTATAAAGCTCACCAGGCCCGCCGGCAGCGAGAACTATATTTGCACCAAAGAAGATGTTTATGGCATGATTCGTTTGGTCAGCACTTTTTTTATCTACAGTTACAACGCCTATGATTCGCTGTGGCACGGGCATCTTGCCCGTGATTGGCTCACGGCCTGGAAGGCCGTGCCACGTTAGTAAATGTGCGAGCTCCTGCTCATCGTGAATTTCAACACCATACCGTTCAAGCTGTTTCTGCAAACATTGGCTCATAAACCTGCTCGTTTTAGGCCCGGCTGACGTGGCTCGCTCGTACGGGTCATTGTCTGTCTTGTAACCGATGAAGGTGCCCATAGAATCCGTTGGAAACGGGACTCCGGCCTGAACCAGATGGTAGAATTCACGAAGCGAGCCGATTGCCTCGATAAGCGCCGAATCGCCGTGGCAGCACCCGGCGGCCGTCAAACTCTTGGCAAACTCTTCTGCGCTATCAGGAACATCCGGACTGGTGCCAATCTTATAATATGTTTGCTTGTCGGAGCCGCTCATCCGCGATGCACCTAAGCCCAGCCCCGCAGTTAATACCGCAATCCTATCTTGGGGATTCTCAACACCTTTTTGTTTCATAAATTCATACAGATGCACAGCACAGTTCATTCCCGCTGCCCCTGCACCTACAATTACTGTGTTATATCGATAAAAGGTAACGCTCTGATCGCCTATTCGTTTTTTTCGAATATCTGGTTTCCTCATATTTGATAACCTGCCTTTCAAAAACTAACCACAACGAAGCCCAGCAACGCTGGGTCGTACGAAACCCGCCTTTGGCGGGCTGGTTTTATTACGTTGGTTCTTGTCTCGGAAAAACCATATTGCCCGTCCCAATCCGAAGCCGGCGCTTATCGGTCGATAGTCAGGAACCGGCACAACGTTCTGACGTTATTTATAAAGGTCCGGCAGTCGATGATTCCGGATTCCGGCTCGACCTTGTGGGACCGTAGCTGTCCATACTGGACCCAGGCACCGCGCTCGTCCATATTACTGATAATCTCCTTTACCTCTGCTGCCAACTTAGGTGACATCCGCTGCATTTTCGCACCGCTGCGCGTGCGTTTATCTGTTGGTTCCGCTTCTAACAGACGCTTGTACTGCGCTTCAATCGAATCAAGCCTGGAATCGACGATAAAACTATAATGCGTCGGTGTGTCGTTACTACTATAGGTGAGCTTGTACTCCCTGGTAAAATAAAGAGGCTTGTTTGTCTTTAATTCGTAAAATCGTGCCAGCCGACCATCAGGAAGCTGTGACTTACGAAGATAAGAAATGGCACGATGAATGGGAGCAAGATATTTCTTATTTCTGGTTTTTCTGTATAGCAGCATCAGTGCTTCAAGGACAGCTTGCGACTCTCCGCCGGTAATTGCTGGTGGCTCGAACTTACGATCCCAGACCGGGTGCATGTCGCGGTCGTACTGTTGTGCCCATGCCGGCTGCGGCTCAGGCATCTGAGCCAGAATGAGAAAGTCACCTGCTTTCAAGGCCGACTCCAAATACCTCTCCTTCCCATAAATCTTGTTGGCATCCAACATTGTGGTGATCATATCCATCATTACGTTGTCGTTGATGAAATAACAGCCGGTCCAGTCATTTGGCCATTCGCGTGGCCAGGTTTGAGGATAACCGGCCGTTTTCACAGGATAATCCTTAGCGCTCGACGGATTTGGGTAACGGTCCCACCATTGATACCAGCCGCCGTTGGGAAACTGGGCCCCGAGCATGGCCTCAAGAGCATAGGCCACTGCTTCATGGATCTTCCTTTCCCTGAATTGGAGTAGCTTGTCCAGCCGCATGAGGAAGCGAACGGCCGACTGTGTAGTGTTGTCATCAAGCGTAGTCTTTTGCCTCTGGCCCTTCCGCTTGGGAACATCACGATACCCATACCGCTGCCGTTTCACAGGATCGAACTCGATATGGTAAAACCACCCGCCGGTTCTAAGTTGCCCCTGCAACAGTGCGGAGGCAGCATCACGAGCCGCATCGAGATAGAGTTGTTCACTCGTTGCTTCGTACGCATCGAGGTACACCTGGCCGATTGACGGCGTGCCGGGCGGCTGGACCCATATCATCGTCTCAGTTGCTTTGCCCTCCCCCTCGCGCAGTGTAAGGTCGGCACTGTATCGCCAGAGATAACCGCCGTGACTGGCCACGTTCGTGTGAAAGAACCGTACTGCCTTTCGCAATGTCGTCATCGCCTGCTGATGGGTGACACCCTCACCGGCTAAAGTGGGCTTTACAAAATCATCAGCCATTTTGTACGGCAGGATGCGTACCTTTCCTTGCTTGTCGCAAAAGTAAAGAGAAGATTGTGACGGCTTTCTGCCATGGCCGTCTGCCCAAATGGCGTAGAAATCAGGGTGAGCGTTTACCGGACGCCGCGCGTATGTGTGATTGTACGGACTGTCTTTCGTAAGTTGCTTGATTTTTTCCCAACTTTTTCCGAGGTCTTTACTTGTCCACATAGCCATTTCACCGCCTGGGTTATACGGCTGCGGGCCGGTTTCGGTAGGCCCGATTATTCGCCACCTCCCGTCATCTTCGATATAGAGCGAGCCCATATCGTAATTGTTATCTGAGACAAAAGCTGGTCTTATCTGCCATTTTCGGCCCGTCCAGTGAGCCGTGGTCCACGTACGAGGATTATTTTTTGGCCCGGATTCGTACCCCTTACTTGTCAGAAACAAAATCACAGGTTTTCCTCTTTTATCCAACCGAATATCCTTCAGATAAACGTTCAAACCTTGGGCCTGGTAATCGTGGACAAGAGCTGGATTCTCAGCGTCTGTCAGCGGCAGCGTCAACTTTCGCCCATCAATCGTTTGCCACGTTCTGCCGAAATCGGCGGTTTCAATGTAGTACAAATTCGTCCGCCAATTCAGGCCTTTCCCCTCAGGGTGAAAATTAAACGCTGTCCCCGCTTTATTTTTGCCTGCAGCGCTGATTTGATAGTGTCCCTTATCAATTGCAGCAATTCGGCTCCACTTCGACCATTTGACGCCATCTGGGCTTGTCATAAAGCAAATAGTACGGTCAACAGGATAATTGTAACGTGTAAAGAAACAGATGAACCCTTTATCTTTGATACGCCAGGGCTGCATATAAGAGAAATTGGTCATTGGAACTTCTTTGCCGTTTTCGCTCGCACCTGCGTTTACGCCAGTGCAGGTGATTTTCGTTGCATTTATCAGTTCAAATTCGCTTACATCGTACGGCTTCCTGCTTCTGTGGATATACGAAGGCCTGGCCGTACCGTGTGAAGTCGAGAATATCCAGATGTATCCTTTCCCATCTACGGCTATAACCGGATTGTCGTGGGCATCGCTGGTCTTTTTATCGAGCAGTATGGTTGGCCGGGGCACCATCCCCGTCTTGTGGTCATAGTAAGAGACCATATGCAGCAATTTTCTGTTGCTCTCTGTAGTAGTCCCGCCATAACAGAAAAAAGTCTTCTTGACCTTCTCACAATAAACAGCAAACGGTTTATGTTTGGCGCAGTACGTTCCTAATCCTCCACTATACTTATAGACGTATTCATCATTTGACGGCTGATTCATATACCAGATACCACGATAGCCGGTATCCTTAGAGTTGATTGTTAGCATCGAAGCGGAGGTCTCGGTGTTCACGCACAACGGCATCCCCGTCAGCGAAAAAATGACAACAGTTACCAATAGCCTTTGCAACATTACGAACCAATCAAGTTGAATAATCAATATTGAAATTCCTGCCTGTAGCCCGGCTTATTTCTACGACCGATGCTTTGGCAAAATCGACACCCGGATATTTTTGCGCACGCAGCTTATCTATCAATTGTTTAATCTTGGTCAGCTCCTCAGCCAAAAGATTGTAGTCCTGCTCGTCGATGATTTTTTTCATTATAGCCTTTTCAATCATACTGAACGAGCCGCCAAGTACCAGAACTCCCACATCAATGTAGTCGGGAATGTTACCCGGATTTGTCCCACCTGTGGGTACCAGGCTGATGGTCTTATGAATGGCCGGGTCGATTGCCTTAACAAAGCCGGGCCCGCCGAGTTGCTTGGCTGGGAATATCTTACACAGATTCGCTCCTTTGGAAAATTGGCTGACGACCTCAGTCACACTGCCGCATCCCGGTATCATAGCTATCTTGCCGGCGAACTTCTCGAAGCTCTCGTCGCGGAAGTTAATCGCCGATACAAGATAGCAAGCACCTGCATCAACAACCTCCTGCAGCGAGGGCAGCGGATCCTGAGGATGGGCCTTGTTATAAACATCGAGCATCGCGGGTGAGTCGATTAAACTTGCCGAGCCTGCCGCAAAGTCGGGCAGCTCCTTATGCAGCCTTGACAATTTTTCCAAAGGCTTATTTATTCGGCAGGTTACCTCCATATTATTGACATTTGCTTTAATAAGAGCTTCGGCTGTCTTGACAATGTCGAGTTTGTCCTGGTTAAAGACGAGGATAAAGCCGTCTCTTAATAGTGTTGTGATTGTGCTTTTAATTGCCATTATTACTCCCTACAGTCTTCTTAGATGAAAACCTCCATCAACGTTTATAACCTGGCCGGTCGAAAAATCAAGCCTGCCTTCGGCAATGGCCCCGACCGCCTTTGCGATGTCTTCCGGCTGGCCCCACCGTTTAATCGGAGTCAGACCTTCTGCTATCAGCTTGTCATATTTGTCCTTAACCACACTGGTCATATCGGTTGCTATGATACCGGGGCTAATTTCAAATACTCCAATACCGTATTGAGCTAATCTGTCCGCGTATAGTTTCGTCATCATTGCAATCCCTGCCTTGCTCACGCAATACTCCCCCCGTGCCGGTGAGCTGGTGTATGCCGAGATTGAGCCTGTGTTTACAATCCGAAACGCCCGCTCAGGATGCGTTTTTTTCTGTTCAATCATCCAGTTAGCCACCTGCTGAGTCAGAAAGTAAGGCCCCTTGAGATTTATTCCCATTACTCTATCGAAGCTGGCCTCGGTTACCTCAAGAAGGTCCATTCGTTTCAAAGGCGCGACACCCGCATTATTCACAAGCATATCGCACCTGCCGAATTTGCTCTTGGCCAGAGCAACCAGACTGCTCCTGTCCTCGGCACTGCTGACATCACCTCGCAGACTCTCACAATCTGCCCCAATCTCCTTAATTTCTTTTTGTGTCTGCTCTGCGCGTAATTCATCCGGCTGGCCCTCGGTCGTAAAATCAAAGTGGTTGATTACTAAATCATAACCCAATAATGCTAATTCCTTTGCGATACCTTTTCCGATACCACGACTTGCTCCGGTAACGATTGCTACGGGTCTTTCCGCCATTTTCAAAATCCTTTCTGCACATTTTGGTTATTGGTTAATTGACTACTCACTACTCACTACTCACCAATTAGAAATTCATCTATTTCTTTTGCAGCCTTCATACCGTCCGCAACGGCAGCAACCACCGTCGAAGCCCCTCTTACGAGGTCACCGCCGGCAAAAACTCCCGGCCTGGATGTCGCCAGCGAATCTTCTTTTGTGCGAATGAGGCCGTTCGTTAATTCCACGCCCGGAAGAATTTCGCTGATTTCCTCCTGTGAGCTCTGGCCGATAGCCTCCACCACAATGTCCATATCGAGCTTATAAGCGCTCGACTCTATAGGTTCCGGTCTGCGTCGTCCGCTCTGGTCCGGTTCACCTAATCGGGTCGGACAAACCTTAATTGATTTCAATTTGCCGTTGGTGGAATTAAATCCGAGCGGCTGAGTCAGTATTAAAAAATGCACACCTTCATTCATCGCACGGTCGCGTTCCGAGCTCCAGGCCGGCATCTCTTTGAAAGAGCGCCGATATATAATATAGACGTCCTTGGCGCCGAGCCGCTTGGCCGTAACCGCTACATCCATCGCAGTGTTACCCCCACCTATTGCTGCTACAGATTTGCCTGCCAGTTTCAGTTTGTCAGGTTCCTTTGCCGCCGAAAGAAACTCCATCGAATTCCATAAGCCATCAATATTCTTATTACTGATGCCGACTGATTTCACAAGACCCATACCGATAAAGACTGCGTCAAAACCTTGCTTCATAATCGTATCAAGATTGAAACCTGCGTTTAATTCTTTTCCGAGACGTAAAATCATCCTGTCTTTCGGCACATCAGCGAATATAGCTGCAATTTCATTCTTCAGCGAGTCGCCTTGCCTGTCCGGTGGGATTACAGATTCTATCATTCCGCCGAACTCGCTGCTCTTATCGAATATTGTCACGGTGTGCCCTGCTTCGAGCAGTTTCGCTGCGCAGGCCAAACCCGCAGGCCCTGCACCGAGTATAGCGATGTTCTTTCCAGTTGCTTTTTGAGGGATTTGAAGTTTTGACCAGCCGTTCTTGTTGGCCTGCTTAGCCAGGTACCTTTGTATATCAGCAATAGGCAGGGGGCCGTCGCCGATAAAGGCCTGCAGACAGCTACCTTCACATTGCTGCTCGACCGGACACAACCAGGCGCAAATCTCGCCAAATACATTCGCTTCTCTTAGAACCTTGTATGAGGACTCGTCGTCGCCATCCAGAAACAAGCTGATGAATTTCGGGATATTAACACCCGCAGGACAGGCCAACCGACACGTTGGCTCCTGACATTTCCGGCATGCCGATGCAAGCCGGAGCAGATTGTCCCTGTCGCTCATCCTGCCGTGCTCGAATATCGGCCCATATACTTCATTGTCCCGCACAACACAGCCGGTCATCCCGCCGTCCCGCATTATCTGCGTGCATCCGCTGCAGCTTACGCAAACTTTCTCCGGATACATCCGACCTTTTGTGATAATATCTTTGGCGAAATCCGGATATGCAAATGCCATCCTTCCTGCGCCGACCAAGGTAGCCAGGCCATTGGCTTTGCTTGCCGCCGCCACGTTCGCAAACAATGTCCGCAGCCAGCTATAACCCGTGCCGACAATAGCAACCGCGGATTTCGCAGATTTCACGGATTTATCTTTTTTGGTCTTATCCGCGTAATCCGTGTAATCCGCGGTTTGAATTTCGCCAGTCAGATTGACGAGCCTGCTTACTCCGACGAGCGGATGTTCCGGCTCTTCATAGCCGCCGACTATCGTCTCATTAAAGGGCCTGCCCACGTGTGGATTGTAATACGGATTTGCCACCGTTATGTTAATCAGCTTAACACCGCGCTGCTGCAAAAGCCCAACCAGTTTCTTCGGCTCCTTCAAGTCCGGCTTAGTATAATCATCCTTATCGACCCCCCAGCCATACGGATAAGGTATCGCATCATAAATACCCAGTCTTGTCGTAATCGGTTTATCTTCACCGAGTTCGTTATGGATTTTGTCTATAACTTCGAGAACAAACCTTGTTCGGTTCTCGAATGGGCCGCCGTATTTACCAGCCCTGTTATGGCAGGCAAAAAGCTCATTTATCAGGTACCCGTGACAGGATTTTATATCAACCGAATCGAACCCGACTTCAAACGCAATCCTCGCCGCCTCAACGTAAGCATCCTGGAGTTTATCGAGGTACTCATCCGTTACAACAGGCCAATCAGCCGGTATCCTGCTTTTAATATTTGAGTCGGGTTTTTGTTGTGGAACCAAAGCATCCCGATAAGGGTCACGCTGAGGAATCATCGGATGCCCAATACCCTGCGGCTTACTATATCGTCCCGAATGAGTCAATTGCAGCACCATTACCGGCTTATGCTTTGGCCCATTAGCTTGTGCGGCTACCTGCCGTATCATTTCAACCATTGCGCGGAAGCTGTCTTTGTTTTTTTCGTTTAGCCACAATTGCCTCGGGTTAGCCCTGCCTTCGGGTACAACCGCAGTTGCCTCAAACCAGAGCAGACCTGCTCCGCCGGCGGCGAATCGTTCGTATCGTCTTAACGTTAGTTTGCTCGGCCGGCCCTTATAATCACCGTCGCAGCCCTCCATAGGATGCACCGCCAACGAATTCGGTATAACCAACCCCTTGCCCCCGCTTGTTTTTGGCGGGGGGACCTGCACGGGTTTGGCTAATATCGAAACATCGTCGAGGGCCTCGATTTGCACGCCCAGCCGCTCGCTCAACCGTCTCAGGTCCTCAATACTACCTAATTGAAATTCCCACATCAACTCGACCTCTCATTAGTTAATGAACTCATCCACGCATCCCCTCATTTACGCATCTGCTCATATACCCATTCACCCATCCACTCATATACTCATCCACGCGAACCGATTCTACACTACCATTATCCTAATATCAACCCTGTCGTGGGTAGGCTTGAATTGTGTCTTGACGAAGCCTTGCAGGTACGATTTTCGCACTATTTTTCTTATTTTGGAATAATGCAGCTTTGGTCACCAGGCATAAGTTATGTAACTTTCGAATCGTCTGATGTATTGCCAATCACCTTTATACTCGTGGCAGAGGCCCCAGCGAATACCTTCAAGTGGACTCTTATCTGTATCAAGTGAGCGAATTAAACCAACCGCGTGTGGTCCCCATTGAATGTGCGATTTGATTTCAAAGTTGATACCATCTTCAGCAAATTGAATGGTGTTTTTTTCCGGCCCATCGGTTGTTAACATTGCTGCAATGCCGCCCTTGTAGGGCCAAATACAGATTTCATGGCCGCTGTTGGTAATAGGATTGTATTCGGATTTAACATAGGGACCTTCCGGCTTGTCGGCAATAGCGACACCCCATTTTATTTCTCGTCCTCCAAATGTCAGGCGTTCTCCCATGCGCTCGCCTTTATAGTAGAGGTAAAATTTGTTTTTATAATACGTCAGCGTAGGATCGTGCACTTTATGACTATCAAAATCACCCTGTTTTTTCACTTTAAAACGGTTATCCTCATCGCCCAGCCATTGGCCGTTATCGGCGGGCTTAAGAATAGGTGCTGCTAATTTTTTCCAGGGTCCATCCGGAGAATCGGCAATGGCCATACCAACATTGTTTTTCACCCGGTTGACATAAGGCGCCTTCACTACCTGATAAACAAGATAATATTTTCCATCCTGGGCCAATACTTCAGGAGTAAATACCGCCCGGTCGTCATAAGCTCCTTCCGGCCCTCTTCCAACAGCCAGCCCTTGTTCTTTCCATTCCCATCCATCTTTCGAGGTTGCGTACCAAACCTCGGTTAAATCCCATGGGAAAACCTTTTTCGAAGGATCTCCTGTGCCGAATCCGTATGTCTTTCCCTCGCCCTTAGTGTACCAGACATAATAGGTCTGGCCTACCAGAATAACTGCACTTGGGTCTCTGCGAATCACACCTTCTTCATATTGGAAATCGCCCTTTAAATCCTGCTTTTTAAAACTGCAAAACCACTCGGGGCCCTGCTCGTAATGTCTTTCTATTGCACGCCTTGATGCTGCGCTCAGCTTATCTCTGTTCGAAATGGCATTTTTGTCATAAACTTCTTCTTTGATTTTTTGAGTTGAACAAGGCGATTTGCATCCTACCATAATGATCATAAGGCACGATAGGAAATAGTAAGTAATGTGTTTCATTGTTTGTAATATTTAAAAATTGTAGAACTTTAATTCATTGAATAGTTAATCTTATCTGGGATTTCCCATAAACAATTGTATATCCCTGCTCAATCGTCGGATGTCTTCAGTACTACCTAATTGAAATTCCCACATTCTTTTTGTCTTTCGGTTCATACCTCACTAACTGGTGAGTAGTGAGTGGTGAGCATTCGACTCACCAATTAACCATTTAACTGCTCACCATAATTGTGAGTTTTGGTTTAAGGAACTTAGCTGTATAACTTTTTTTGTTTTTGATAATCTCTTCAGGTTTCCCTGCGACCACGACCCTGCCGCCGGCGTCTCCGCCCTCGGGGCCGAGGTCTATTATATAGTCTGCCATCTTGATAACGTCAAGATTATGCTCGATTACTACTACCGTATTGCCCATATCACACAGCCGCTGCAGAACATTCAGAAGGTTATGAATATCAGCGAAGTGCAGACCGGTGGTCGGCTCATCGAGTAGATACAAAGTATGCCCCGTGGCGGCTTTACCCAGTTCGGCGGAAAGCTTTACACGTTGTGCCTCTCCGCCGGAAAGCGTCGTCGAGGCCTGGCCTAATTGCATATAGCCCATACCAACATCGGCCAACGTTTTCAATATCCGAACGATCGTCGGAAAATTCGCAAAAAAATCAAGCGCCTCGTCAATCCTCATATCGAGCACATCGGCGATATTTTTGCCTTTGTAGGTAACCTGCAAAGTCTCCGGATTATATCTTTTGCCGCGGCAGCTTTGACAGGTTACGTAAACATCGGGCAAAAAGTGCATCTCAATTTTCTTTGTCCCCTGTCCGCGGCAGTATTCACAGCGTCCGCCTTTAACGTTGAAGCTGAATCGGCCGGGCTTATAACCGCGAATCTTCGCTTCCCGCGTCATTGAAAACAGTTTTCTTATCACATCAAACACGCCCGTATATGTAGCCGGGTTGCTCCGCGGCGTCTTGCCTATCGGCGACTGGTTTATCTCTATAACCTTATCAATCTGCGAAGTGCCGAGAATATTTCTGTGTCTGCCCGGCCTTTCGCGAGACCGATACAACCGACGCCTCAAAGCCCTCAGCAGAATCTGGCTGACCAATGTGCTCTTGCCTGAACCGGAAACACCCGTTACGCATGTAAATACGCCAAGCGGGAATTTGACATCGATATTTTTAAGATTGTTCTCGGCTGCCTCCTTTACCTCGACGCATTTTCTCATACTGTATGTTCTTCGCTTTATCGGAAGAGCTATACTCTTTTTGCCGCTCAAATACTCACCTGTCAGCGACTCCTCGCAGCCGGTAATATCAACCAGACTACCCTGGGCAACAACTTCACCGCCTTGTGCACCGGCAGCCGGACCTATATCGATAATATGGTCCGCATTTCTGATTATATCTTCATCGTGCTCAACCACTATAACTGTGTTGCCTAATCGGCTCAGCCGCTGCAATATCCCTAATAATCGGTTGTTGTCACGCCTGTGCAGACCTATCGTCGGCTCGTCGAGCACGTAGCAGACCCCGACCAGACCGCTGCCTACCTGTGTAGCTAAGCGAATTCGCTGTGCCTCACCGCCGGCAAGGGTGCTGCTCATCCTGTCTAAGGTTAAATATCCAAGCCCGACATCCACCATAAATTTAAGCCGCGCCTTTACTTCCTTTAACACCGCTGCACCAATCACAGATTTCTCTTTGTCTAATTTCAGCTTATTGAAAAATCCCTGTGCCTTTTCGATACTAAGCGAGGTCAATTGATGTACGTTCTTGCCTCCAACAGTTACAGCGATGGCCTCAGGCCGAAGCCGTGCACCCTCACAGCTTCGACAGGGCTGCTCCGATAGATAGCTGTGCAACCTGGTCTTTACATATTCACTGGTCGTGGTCTCCCATCGCCGGACAAGATTTGGGATAACACCTTCAAACCACACGCCATATTTTCGCTCGTCAGCTTCCGTCGTCCCGTGCAACAGAATCCTTTTGTACTCTTTCGGTATTCGCTCAAACGGTATCGATTTGCTGATGCCCATATTCCGGCAGAACCTTTTAACCAGCCGGTTGTAGAAGATATTCATTCTCTTGCCCCCCTTGCGCCAGGCATCGACTGCGCCGTTTTCCAGCGAGACAGTTTTATCCGGCACTATCAGGTCAGGGTCAAACTCCAGAATCGTCCCCAGACCATCACAGCTCTTACAGGCCCCGTACGGACTGTTAAAGCTGAACAGCCGGGGCGATAATTCCTCAAGGCTGGCCTGTGGATGCTTGGGACAGGCAAACTTCTCGCTGTAAATAACCTCTTCCCACTGGTTGTTGCTATCGCTTTTTTTATCCGCATCGGGCTTCTGCACTAAAACTAAAAGTATCCCATCAGCCAGTTTTAGTGCCGTCTCCACAGAATCAGCTAAACGAACGCGAATCGAATCCTTGATTATCAACCTGTCAACGACTGCTGCGATGTCGTGTTTTTTGTTCTTGTTCAAAGCCGGGACATTGCGCACATCGTAAACAGCCCCGTCAATCCGCACACGAACGAAGCCTTCACGTTGTATGCCGGTGAAAATATCTTTGTGCTCGCCTTTTTTGCCGCGAACCAGCGGGGCACAAATCTGGATTTTCGTATCCTCCTGGAAGGAAAGAATCGAATCTACTATTTGCGATGAATGCTGGCTTGTTATCTCTTTGCCGCATACCCAGCAGTGCGGCTGACCCACACGGGCAAAAAGCAGTCTGAAATAGTCATAAATTTCAGTAGTCGTAGCCACCGTCGAGCGGGGATTACTGCTGGCGCTTCGCTGTTCGATTGCAATAGTGGGTGGCAGGCCCGTAATCTCGGCCACCGCCGGTTTCTGCATTTGTTCCAGGAACTGCCGGGCATAGGCGCTAAGCGACTCGACATATTTTCTCCGTCCTTCAGCATAAATGGTATCGAATGCAAGTGAGCTTTTCCCCGATCCGCTGATACCGGTAATTACCACCAGCTTATCACGCGGAATGTCCAGATTGATATTTTTGAGATTGTGCTCCGCCGCCTCTGTAATCCTGATTGCTTTTTCCACTCGCTTGGCCATTTTACGTTCTTATTACTCTAAGCATACTCCTGCTAAAAATCTGGCAATAATCCAAATTAATAATTGTAACAAAGCTCTCCAAGAAGGTAAAATGTTTATTGATAATTCAACAATCAATAATACTCGACTATTAACAATCAATGAAAAAGTTACATAGCTGGAATTTGTCTTATTCACAGGCGCGAGACTGCCAGAAGACTCTCGCTTCTAAAGTGCAATTTATCCCGCTAAAAAAACAGCCAAAACTAATCGCTGGTATCGATTGCGCCTTCAGCAAAGACGGCAAAAAAATCATTGCTGCCGTTATAGTGTTAAAGCTGCCGGATTTCGTCTCTGTGGAAACAACAAGTGCCCGACGAAAAGTTACCTTTCCCTATATACCCGGCCTGCTTTCTTTTCGTGAAGCTCCGGTCTGTATCGCAGCAGTCAAAAAACTGCGAAAACAACCTGATGTGTTTATCATCGACGGTCAGGGCATAGCCCATCCTCGCCGGCTCGGTCTGGCGGCCCATCTGGGATTATTTTTCGATAAGCCGACCATCGGCTGCGCAAAAAGCAGACTAATCGGCCAATTCCAGGAGCCCCCGCTGGAAAAAGGTGCATATACCTTATTGAAAGGCAAAAAAGGCGTGAAACGAGATACGCAGTACGAAACGATCGGTGCAGTAGTTAGAACACGCACAAACATCAAGCCGGTTTTTGTTTCCGTGGGTAACAAATGTCTGCTGAAAGATGCGATAAAAATCATCCTCGCCTGCACAGTTAAATATCGCCTGCCGGAACCTACCCGCCTGGCCCACCAATTGGTTAGTAAACTAAGACTAAGAGCTTAGCCGGTTTTTTTACTCACTCTTAATATCAGCACAAAGAATCAAAAAAACCGCCTTTTGCTCGCCTTGTGTCGCACCGGCTATGCTCGGCTTGCCCGCCTCAAGGGATACAGTTCCGGACCACTCCCGTGTTATAGTAGTGGGCGGCATATCATTCATGGAAGCAACCTTCTCCACACCAAACTGATTGAAGTCAAAACCTACAAATATTCTACTATCAGGTAGGATATTTACCAAAGCACTGAAAGAGCTGCTAATATTATAAGATTGGTAGCTCCTCGAAACTACCCTGTCACTTCCTACTTTGATAGGCGCCTGCCGCTCTTTATAAATTGTTTCCTTTGATTCGG
>Ga0307439_1000770_pt1 | contig 21510 bp, 27 predicted proteins | sample SalMarWE160490MG_FD_202142 | JGI IMG/M metagenome (GOLD analysis project Ga0307439, IMG submission 202142) | Salt marsh sediment microbial communities from the Plum Island Ecosystem LTER, Massachusetts, United States - WE1604-90 | ecosystem: Environmental > Aquatic > Marine > Intertidal zone >... | reverse complement strand
AGATGAGTTAAGGCAGGAGATGCCAAGGTGAGGATATATATAGCCTCTAGTTGGAAAAATCAAAAGCGTGTTTTAATGCTTGCAGAAAGACTAGAACAAGAAGGCTTTGAAGTTGATGCCTTCTGCCGAGCTACAGACAAAAGATATTCATTCCATTGGAGTGAGTTTGTGGATGATGAAGCTGAGTTGCTTAACTATGATGCTCTTAGTTTTTTGAATGACCCTAGAGTGCAAAGAGCTTTCAGAGAAGATAAATCGTGGCTTGACTGGTCTGATATTGTCATTATGGTTATGCCTTGTGGTCATAGTTCTCACTTAGAGGCTGGCTATGCTAAAGGTCAAGGCAAAAGACTCTATATCTTTGGCGATTTTCCAAAAGGTGAATTTGATGTCATGTATGGATTTGCTGATGGAATGTTCCGTAGTGAGGAACTAACTAAACTGGTGGAAGTGTTGAGCCAATGAATAAGCTGACCTTGAGGTGGGTAAGTGGCAAAACCACAGCTTGAAGATGGGCATACCCGGATAGCGAATGAGATACTGGAGGCTTTTTGCCATGCCTTTCCTGGTGGAGCTAATGCACAAGTCTTATTAGCTATCATCAGAAGAACATATGGATGGAATAAAAAACAGGACAGCATATCCATTGGGCAACTAGAGGAAATGACAGGCTTAAGTCGTAGGGCTGTCATTTACGCTCTACAGAATTTGGAGGCACAAAAATTTATCACTGTGCAAAGGCAACGGGGCCGGGGTAATTTCAATCAAGTAAATACAGTAGCTTTTCAAAAAAATTATGATTTATGGGTAGTGCAAAGAAATTCGCCACAATATGAAAAACAGCTACAAAAACAGCGTGAAAAATATTACGGAGGGGTAGTGCAAAGAAAAAGAGGGGGTAGTGCAAAGAATGAACTAAACGAGGCTGGAAATAGTAGTGCAAAGAAAAAGGGTAGTGCAAAGAATGACCAAAAGGTAGTGCAAAGAAATGACAAAAAGGGGCAATTCTTTGCACCCACAAAAGACATAAAGAAATGTACAAAAGACATAAAGAGAATGTATAAGAGAAAGTATGGAGAATTTAACAATGTTCTCTTAACCGATGAGGAATATCAAAGGTTAAAGGACAAGTTCGGTGTTGTCGCACTTGATTGGATAGAGACTCTTTCTAGAGGTATTGAAAGCAAGGGTTATAAATACCAGAGTCATTACGCCACAATCTTAAACTGGGAGCGTAGAGAAAAAGAGAAAGGAGGGCAAGGTGGAGCACATCGGCAAGGTTCTAGGGAGCTTCCAACAACCTACACCAGACCAGAAGAAGCCCGCCGGCAGTCCCAGAGGACATAAAGAGGTGAGTAGCGTAGATATCGAGGAAGCACAAAGGCAACTGAATGAAAATGGCTATGGCCCGAATCCTTTTTGTGAGCGGTGCCAAGGTAAAGGCTGGGTCTATCTGGATGTGCCGGTTAGTGATGAGCGGTTTGGCAAGGCTTTTGCCTGCACAGCAAAGGGATGCCTTGTGGATTCGGCACAGAAATATAAACAGGGTGAAAGCTATTTGGCGAGCATAGGTGTTAGCCAGCCCTGGTGTTCCTTTCAGAAGTTTAAGCGGATTAAAGGGAACGAGGATGCTTATAAAGCTTTCAAAGACTTGGCTTATGGCAAAACGGATTTGCCCTTCCTGTTGTGCTATGGGGGAGTCGGCAACGGCAAGAGTATGCTATGCCAAGCCCTAGCTATTGTATTGAACTGGCGTGGAGTTAGCGTTCGATTCTGGGCTATGGCTGACCTTATGAGCAAACTAAAGCAGGGCATTGCTAATCACACTGTGGATTATGAAGTGATGCTATTAAAAGAGATAGAGGCGTTAATTCTGGATGACCTCGGTGTGGAATATGGCACTGACTGGGAAGCAGCCAGGTTGGAAGAGATTATAGATGCCCGGTATCGTAGCCGGTTAATTACTGTGCTGACGACCAATAGGGATACTGGCTGGCTGCCAGAGCGGATATTCTCAAGGTTTAGCGACCCCGATGTTTCACAGTTAGTGCTGAATTCCGCACCAGATTATAGGAGAAGGGAAATAGGGAGTTAGGCAATGTTGACAGAGAAGCAGTTTGAGGCTCAGATTAAGGACTTAGCCAAGATATTCAGGTGGAAGTATTACCACACTTGGCGTAGTATCCATAGCCCGGCAGGATTCCCTGATTGTGTGATGGTACGGGGAGATAGAGTGGTCATTGCTGAGTTGAAGAGCGAAAAAGGTGTGGTCTCCGAGAAACAACAGGAATGGCTCGATGCCTTGAAGGAAGTCCCGTACCTTGAAGTCTTCCTGTGGCGAGCTGGGGATGAGGCGATAGAAGAGATAGCAGAGGTGCTGAAGTGAAGCACTGGTACAGTTTCAGAAGCAAGGACGGCAATATACGGGGCTATTGCCCGGCAAAGAATAAGCAGGAAGTGGCTTGGTTTGCTGGATACCCTATAGCAGGGTTGCATATAGAGCGGGTTGAATGGAGTGGCGAGGAGTTTAAGCAATGTTAAGAAATCAGATTGAGCGGATGGAATACTTAGCCTTACAAGATTTGGTGATAGCTAGGAATAAACTCATCAATGATTTGCTTGAGGAAATACCTGAAACAGACAAGGCGTTTAGGAAGGGACTCGAAATGCGAAATAAAGCGTGGGAAAAAGATAAAGAAATTTGGGCAAAGGCTAGAAAGCAAAGGGATGAGGAGTTTACAGAGTGCCAGGAAACGAAGTAGACTTAGATAAAGAGATGGAATTGATAGTTGAGAGGCTGAAGCTCGTCGAGGAAGCTGGTCATGGCGAGGTTATCATTAGGATTGCCGATGGGCAGGTTGTGTATATCACTCACAGTATAGGGGAGAAGGTTAAAAATGGACACAAGTAAAACTTATATGTGTTTTCTTGTAACTAGTCCATAGCTGTGGTATAATATAGGTATGAAGAAACATTTGTTAACACAAGAGGACAGGAAAGCAGGGAATATCGCAAGGTGGCAGGGGTATCAGAAACAGATATTAAATTGTATTGAGTGTGGCAAGGAGTTTTCTGTCCCGCCATCAGTAATCAAAAAAGGAAAGGGTAAATACTGTTCCCAATTATGTGCAAATAGGGCAAAGGGGAAAGCGATGTCAGTAGAAAAGCATTTTAAGCAGAATGGTTATATCTACATCAAGAATTGGGAACATCCGTATAGGAGCAAACAGAATTTAGTTGCCGAGCATCGGCTTATTGTGGAGGAGTATTTAGGGAGGTACTTGGAATCTCAAGAGGTTGTTCACCATCTAGATGAGGATAAGCACAATAACGAACTCTACAATCTTTTCTTATGTAAAGATGATATTGAGCACCGTATCGTTGGGAGGATTGATAAGCAGTTTCTGTGTATGTTTAATGTTGCCCGTTATCAGTATTGGGATGATTTTAAAAACTTTGACATTACAAAAGACCGACAAGACCAGCTGCAGGAGATGAGGGGATTCTATGAAGACAAATTGTGGCTAGATACGCTTTGTCAATTTTTCGATTTTATGTATGAGAAAAGTACTAACAAGTTAGACGAAAATCTTTATGAGTGGCTTCCTATCCCTAAGTTTACCTCAATGGAACAACTCTGGCTAGCCTTTCTTTTTGCTGGAAAATACGGTAAATATTGGGATGGTTCTGATTGGGTTGAGCAGAAGTAATAATTAAATAACTAATCGCTGACTCAAGAAGCGAGAGGCGACTTTGACAGGAGAAATCCTGCGGAGTCGTTTTTTTATTAGGAAAGAAAATGGTTATAGCAACTGAGAGAAATACCTGGCCTCTTTGGCAATGTCTAAAAGCTGAATCGCTGGCGATGCTGATTCAATATCAGTGGAAGCACTACGGGACCAAGCTTGACCTATTGGTTGACCGATATAAAGAACTGGAATCCCTTCCAGAGATAGACCGTTTGATGCGGGAGAGACCGCGCTATAGGGGAAAGGTGTGGTTTGGTGGCTAAGAAAGACCCGACACCACGCTATCGTCAATACCCGGATAGAGGTTGTTTTCTTTATCCGTCTTGTCTTTCTTGTCCTCTCCCAAAATGCTTTTTTGAGTTAACCTTAGCTGAGAAACGCCGTCTACTTGGTAGAGGTAAGAGCGATGAGATAATAGAGCGGCTTGCTAAGGGTGAGGATATAGAGGCAATTGCCAGGGCTCTTGGTGTCTCGGTAAGAACGATTCAGAGGGCTGTGAAGAGGTATAAGGATGGGGGGTAAAAGCTGGTATAGCCCTAGAGAGATTAAATTTACTCGCCAGCAAGTTCTTTGGCTTATTAGAAATCTACCAGCCTTGAGGGAGGGCTCCTGGCCCGCCGAGGCAAGCAGCTATACGGATATTCCTATAGGTAAGAGGAGTGGTAAGAATAAAGCATACTTTGAGACACCAGCCGAATACGCTGCTGAGGTAGAGTCTAGACTGGAGCGGGCCGGTATAGATGGGCTTATCTTGGAAGCTATAGAGTGCTGGGACAAAAGTGAGCAATCAATGGCAAGCTATCTGAGACTACCTGCCGAGGTGATAAGGAGTAGGGCGAACATGGCTCTAGGTTATATATCTGGATGGCGTAGAAAAGTATCATATCGGGATTTTAGAGGGCGCAAAAAATCCGATACTCAGGCTCAAATGTCGGAATAACTTGACAACACTTTGTGCCTGTGGTATATTGACTTATTAGAAGGCTAGAGCTTAGACCCAGCAAAAAACGGCTGGGTCTTTTTAGTTGGTAGCCCATCGGGAGGCTTGAAGGCCGACCCCGGTGGGCTGCTTGTATATACGGGGGAAGTCTATATGAAAGTATGCCAACATTGTCATAGAGTAAACCCTGATGATACTACGAGATGTATTAACTGTGGCCGGTCGGGCTTTGACAAGCTATGGCTAGAACCGCCGTGGCTTGTTGACTTTGTGGCGGAATGGCAAAAACGAGAGAAGGCATTGGGCAGGAAGCGGGAGTAAGGTTGGTGAGTATATATGGCTAATGGAAAGAATAACGGCAACAACGGCATATCTAAAAAAAGAGAGCGGACAGCACAAAAGATAATCGGAGCCCTAGGAGAAACTAAGGGACTGTTGACACTGGCAGCTCGCAAGGCTGGCGTATCCTATAGAACTCTAAACCGCTATGCCAATGAGTTCCCCTCTGTGCGAGAAGCGGTAGAAGAAGCTAAAGAATCAATGGTTGACTTTGCTGAGGGCAAACTGTTTGACAAGATAAGCAAGGGTAACACAGCTTGTATAATCTTTTACTTGAAAACGCAGGGTAAATCTAGGGGATACATAGAGAGGCATGAGGTTGGTGGTGAAGGCGGCCATCCTATAGAGGTCTCGGTTATAGAGAAGGTTAAAGACTATGGTAGTGGCGACTGAAATCCCCCCCTTCCGTGAGCTAAAAGACGGAAAGCTCACTCTTAATTATCACCCGGGCCAGGTCAGAGCCGATGACAGCAAGGCTCGGTTTGTGGTTATGCTGTCGGGTACGCAAAGTGGCAAAACATGCTATGGCGTTCACTGGCTATATGATGAGATACAGGGTAAGGGACCGGGCGATTACCTGGCAATAACAGCTACCTTCCCTCTTCTGAAGCTCAAGATGCTGCCTGAGTTCCTATATGTCTTTGAGGCACTACTCCACGTGGGTACATTTAGAGAATCGGACAAGGTGTTTATCTTCCATGATGGGCAGACTAGGGTAATCTTCGGCTCAGCCACTAATCCTGAATCAATAGAGAGTGCTACTGCTAAGGCAGCCTGGTTAGACGAAGCAGGTCAAAACCAGTTTAAGCGTGAGGCATGGGAAGCCATACAGAGGAGGCTGTCAATCCACCAGGGCAGAGCTTTATTTACCACTACCCTATATGGCTTGGGGTGGCTGAAAACAGAGATATACGATAAGTGGCGAGCTGGTGCTCGGGATATAGAGGTCATCCAGTTTGAATCTACTGTAAATCCTGCCTTCCCCAGAGAGGAATTTGAGAGGGCTAGGACTGTTATGCCGCGGTGGAAGTTCAATATGTTCTACCGCGGCCAATACGATAAACCGGCTGGGCTAATCTATGATGCCTTTGATGTAGCTACCTGCAAGATACCCCGCTTTCCTCTCAATGATGAAGCTCACAAACACTGGCCTCGTTTTGTGGGACATGACTTCGGTGGTGCTAATCCAGCAGCCATGTTCTACGCCCAAGACCCGGCTACCGGCTATTTCTATGCTTACCATGAATACCTACCGGGACCGGGCAGGTCAACCCATGAGCATGTAGAGGAGTTTAAGAAGATTACGGCTGGCACAAATGTTCTGAAGAGGGCTGGCGGTTCTCACCAAGAAGAGGAGATAAGGGAAGCATATAGGGCGCACGGCTGGCCGATTCAGGAACCGAAGGTAAGGAGTGTTGAAGCAGGTATTGATAAGGTCTATGCCTTGCATAAACTCAATAAGCTCTTCGTCTTTAACGACCTCTATGCTTACCTGGATGAGAAGCTGAACTACAGCCGTGAGTTGGATGAAAATTACAATCCGACTGAGGAGATAGAGGACAAGGAGCGCTATCATTTGATGGATGCTGAGAGGTATATACTGAGCGACTTTACCCCGGAGACGGTGATTGTGCAGAAGTCCAGGGCACCGAGTAGTTACCTATAGGAGTAGCGAATGGATACATTAGAGATTGTCCAAAAAAGAGTAGATGAACTTCAGCCATTATATAATCGCATGGATAAAACCAGGGACTTGGCTTATCATACTCCCTTTAAGCTCAAAAACTTTGACGGTATAGCGATAGATAATGTCGTCAATGTAACCACCAACTGGCCCGGTATATATGCCAACGCTATCATCTCAGACCTTATGGGGGCGGTATGGCAAACAGTCATCGAGAGTGAGAAGGGGCTTTCTGATAAGCAGAAGCACGATATAGAGAACTTCATAGAGGATAATCTGGCACAGGCAGACGAGCAACTAGGACGGAAAGGCATTGCTGACTTATTTACCTGGCTCTGTAACCATGTTTGTATCAGGAGTCTGATAGGCGCACGCTGGATTTCTCAGTTTGATGGGGACTCTTATAAGATTGATTGCCTGCCAGTGGACATGCGCTGGACTCCGTTTGAGTTTGGCAATGACGGCTTAAACTGGGTGGCATACAAATCCACCCGCAGTGCTACCCGAGTTAAAGCACAGTATGGCATAGATGTAGGCACAGAGGATATAGAGGTAACGGACTTCTGGGATAGCAAACAGAATAAGGTATATCTTGAAGGTGAAATGGCTCCAGGGTGGCCGAAAAAGCACGGCTTCGGACAACCCCCCTTCGTGATAGCAATTCCCTCTTCTGGGTTTATGCTTAGAGACAAGGGGTGGATAGAGCATGAGGCTGAGGATTTATTCTTCTTGAATCGGGGTTTATATGATGAGCGTAGCCGTCAAATGTCCATTGAGCAAACTCTGGGTATGGATGTTCTCTTCCCTCCGTATGAACAGGAAACGGAAGAGCCAGGGAAACCAGCAGATAAGCCACCTAAGACTGGGGAAACAACGAAGGTCAAAACAGGTGAAAGGCACCAACTCCTTCCGAGGGGAGACATTTCCAATGCCTTCCGTGCTGGGCATGCTGATGTTCAGAGGGACTTACAGATGGGCGGTGTCAATGATATAGACCTGGGTACTGTGAGCCAAACAGTGTCAGCGGTGTGGATTACCGAGCAGTCAGAGATACGCAATAAGCTGATTAAACCCAGGTTAAAAGCATTGGCTTCATTCCGTCAGCAACTAGCCCGAATGATGATTGACCAGTATATAAAAATCAGTGAGAAGGCTAAAAAGAGTAGCTCTGAAATTGAAGTGGGTGTTGCCGGTCGGAAGCGTAAGTATTCAGCCAAGCAACTAGGAGACCCTGGGACCTACACTATAACAAACGAGTTGATGTCTAAAAGCAAGAAGCAGGAGATTGTTAATCTGGCGATGTTCGAGGCAGCCAAGGGAGAGTTACCGCTAAGGGTGAGACTGACCGATATTCTAATGGCTGACGATCCGGACGGGATAATGCGGGAGCTTGAGATAGAGGGTGCCAAGCGAGCCGACCCTGCTCTTGCACTATTTGAGATGGCTGTCAGATATGCAGAGGATGCCGAAAACTTAGAGGGGCTTGACGCTGAAACCAGGAAAATAGAGTCCATGATGCTGACTGAAAAGGGATGCTCAATTATTAGGCAGAGGGCTTTAGGGACAGAACCCACAGAAGAGACAAAAGTCGCGGGGGAAGAACCTACAGGTTCTAAGCTGCAAGCGCTCATGCCATTGCTGGGACAAGGAGGAGTAGCTGGGGGCGGTGGGCGAAGACCAGAGGAAACGATGGAGGAGACAATTGGCGAAGGTTAAATGGACTAAGGACGATGTCATTAAGAAGTTTCAAGAAGCGATGGCACAGGCGCAGCCAAAGGCAGGGCAAAGACCCAATACGCTTCAAACTTTGTTAAGCAAGATTAAAGGAAAACCAGGAGAGGGTGAAGAGACTGTATGAGCAACGGCATCTCTGATTTACTCAAGAAGTATGGCACCAGCCTAGAGCAAACGAGGGCATTGATGCCCAAGCTGACTGAAGCCGTTAAACGACAGCGAGCTATTAAACTTCCAACCTTGCCGACTGTGCCTCAGTTCTTTACTCCTGAAGAGGCTAAGGATTTAGGCGTTGAGCTTGAGCCTCGTTGGTCATTAAAGGTATCACCGGGGAGAGATGGTCAAGAGCCTTCTTTCAGCTACATTACACCTACAGGCTGGGAGATAACGCAAGCTGGGCTATACGTCTCGCCTGAAGGAAAGAGATATACCCCAGAGCAGTTGCAGGCGGAGCAGGAAGAGTATCTTAAATCTCTTGGGAGAATGCCTCCGATGGAGAAGGGCGTGCTTACTCCTGAGCAACTGGGAATAGAGCGAGGTTATAGAATCCCTGAAGTGCCTCCAGAGCTTGAGGAGATATACGGTAAAGTATTCCCTGAGAGTGATATTAACAATTTATTGCTCTATGCTGAGGCTCAACCAGAAGCCTTTTACAAGGATATACTGACTATAGGCAGAACTGAGGATACTGAGGAATTACTCGAGAGGATGTTTCCTGAGATAAGACCTGAGCAGCTTGAGGAGTTCTTTGCTCCTATGGCTGAGGAGCCAATAAAGGAAATCGCTGCTGAATTGCCAGAGACTGAGCCAGAAGCAGTGTTCCTACCAATGATTGGTGTTGTCAGAAAAATGTCTGCCGGAGAGAAGGAGGCGGCTCCAACATGGGTGAAAGCCTTTGCTTCAGGTTTAGGAGACGTATATAGCTCTGTTGCTGGTGCGGCTAGGTGGCTTGGCTTTGGCAATATAGGAGAGGGTTTATCAAAGGAGGCTGAGAGATTACATCGAGAATACACATATCCCGATACTTTAGGTGACTTTGAATTCGCTGACCTGCTCAATCCTGAATTTTATGAAACTAAGATTGTTAGGGCTATCCCGTTTGCCTTATCACTAGCTCCACTGGCTGTAGGCGGTTACTTTGGGGGTGTTGCCATCGCTAGTGCTGCTGGACTTGGGACGATATGGTCAGCAATTGTTGGTGGTTTCACTGGTGCTGCTTTGAGTCGACCTCTTGAAAGTGCAATGGAAGCTGGCGGTCAATATGACGATGCCATAGCAAGGGGCAAGACGGAGAAGGAAGCTACAGCAGAAGCCAATGAGGTATTTCGTAATAATATGCTACTAGCCGGTGCTGATGCTTGGGAGATAGCTATAGCCTTAGCACCTACTCCCAAGTGGGTGCCAACGGCATTGATTAAGGGTGGATTAGCGAGGACAGTTCAAGTCGCTGGCAAAATGGTAATTGTGGGACTGTCTGAAGGTGGGGAGGAAGTCTATCAGGATATGATACAGAGACACGCTAGAGGCGAGGAGTGGCAACTAGACCCTATATCTAAAGAAGTATTTGCTATCGGTGCCGTTATGGGTATGGGTATGGGGTTAGGTGGTGATGTAATCTCCTCAATAATTAGCAGGTCAAAAGAAGATATGACCCCTTCACTTAAAAAGGACTTTGACAATGCTGTTTCTGATTTTAAGGAACAAGGATATAGAACTGACCAGGCGGAATTGAAAGCACTGGATGTTATAGCCAAAACCCCAGAGGGTGAGAAGGTTGTAAGTGAAGCTATTAAAGAGGTCAAGGCAGAGAAGGAAGCTCCTGAAGTAGCACCTGTTACCCCAGAGGTAACATTAACTAAAGAGGAAGCATTAAAATTTGCCAATCCAGAAAAGCCTTATATTGTAGATGAAATCTATGATAAGGGTTTGAGTGTTAATTCTGATGGAACTATGACGTTGTATCATGCTACTACAAAGGAGAGGGCACCAGAACTTGTCAAAACTGGTATATTTAGGACGGCAGAAGGTGCTCCCGATGCTTATGGTGTGTATTTTTCTACGAGTCAAGAAGTAGCTGAAAGTTATGGAGATGGCACTTTGGTCAAAGTTAGAGTTAATCTAAGAGACCTTAATTTAGATGACTCATTCCCTGGCAGACCCCGAATGGATTTTCAAGTTAATACAAAGAGAGGAATATATAAACCAGTTTCAGTTGAGGTCACAGAACGTGAGGTCAAACCAGCAACCCCCAAAGCTGAAGCAAAACCTACTGAGGCGGAAATTACTGCACCCCTCCCTGAAGAGGAAGAGGTTAGGCGCCAGCTTAATGAATTACAAAAGATGTCTGAAATCTGGAGTAAGAAGCTGGCAGATAGGGAAGAGGTCAAGTCTCAGCTTGCGAAGTATGTCAGAGAGAATTTACCTCCAAGTGTCAGGGGTAAATACATAACGGCTGTAGCTAAGGTCAAGACTGACGCTCAGTTGGAGAGACAAATAGCCAAAGTATCGGAGTTTGCAGAACTCAATGCTCAAAAGACTCTAAAGATAGAAATCAGAAAGGAAATCAGAAAAGCTAGGGCGAAGATAAAAGACCATATACTCAAGGGTAAGTTTACTCCTGAAGTTCAAAGGCGATTAGATGTTGTCTCTCATAACCTTGAACTCGACAGGGATGCAGCCAGAGAGAGGATAGCGGAGAATATCACGGCGTATCAAGAAGGCAAACTCGGCTATGAAGAGATGCTTACTGATAACGAAATGCTTAACTTTGCCGGTATTGATGGTATGTCCGCAGAGGAACTCGCTAATACACTAGGCTATATCAAAATTCTTGAGTCAAGAGGTAAATCAGAGAGGCAGGCTAAACAGGAAAAAGCCACAGAGAAAATAAAAGCTACTCGCTCTGATATTAGTAATATCTTAACCGGTGGGAAAGGGTTAAAGACAGGTATCGGAGCTGTTCCTAGGGGGGAACTGGCAGCTAAAACGGGCTGGTGGGATACCTTTGTTAATTGGCAATATGGTATAGATAATCTGGCTGATAAACTCAGCAAACTAGACCCAACCTCAAAGCCGTATCAAAGTGAGTTGAGTAAGTTTGTGGCTCAGGTTCACAGGGCTACACACAGACAGGTCGCTGGTACTAAAAACGCTTTCAAGAAGATACAGGACGTGATTCGAGAAACCTATGCAGTAAAGAGCACTCACGATATTAACCAAAGGCTCAATGCTCTGGATGAAGAAGTTAATCTCGGTGTCTTTGACCTAACCGCAGAATATAGAGCAAATCACCCTGGTGCTACTAATGTTACTGTTAAGATGACACGAGACCAAATGATTGCCAAGTATATGCAGATGCGGGACCCCACGCTTAATGATACTTTTACTACGGGCATGGGATGGTCGCAGGATGTAAAGGATGCAGTGGCTAGTAATCTTACGGAGGAGGAAAAGAAACTAGCCAGTGCCATATTTGAATTTTACGAAGGTTACTATGATGCTACGAACGAAATCTATCAGGAGTTGTTCAATGTAGACATGCCTCATAATCGTGTCTATTCTCCAATAAGGAGAGACTTTGAGGCTGAAATAGCTGAGAATATCCTCACAATGCGGGATGCCTCACAGTATGCTTCGGTGCTTAATGGTAGCCTGAAAGCCAGACAAAGGAATATCAGACCGTTGAGGTTCAATGGTGCTTTAGCGATTCTGTCCAATCATATTCAGCAGATGGAGCACTTCAAAGCATGGGCTATCACCATGAGGGATATGCGAAGGGTCTTTGGAAATAAAGAAGTCCGGCAAGCAATAGAGCAATATCATGGCCGGGGAGTGCAAAGGTTAATAGATACCTTCTTAAACCAGATGGCTAGAGGCGGAATAGAGACAGCAACCACTAACCGAGCTGCCGATTTTCTTAGGAGAAACTTTACTAAATCTATTCTGGCTATTAAGCCGGTTATTATGTTAAAGCAGATACCCTCACTATTCGGCTATATCTCAGAGATGAATCCAGTGGAGTTCTTCACGGGTATAGCTGACTTCTGGACTAACCCAGTTGCCCATTTCAAATTCCTACATGCCAATTCAGAAATGTTTAAGGCAAGAATGGAAGCAGGCTTTGAGCGTGATATTCGAGCTGCTATGGAGAAGCATGGCAAGCAGCTAATATCGGGGCGGGGGAAGGTTACAGACTGGTTTATGCTTCAAATCAGATTGGGTGATACTTTTGCTGTAACCCAAGGAATGTGGGCGAAATATAAAGCGGGGCTAAAAGAGGGTTTATCTCAAGAAGATGCTATTGCTGCCGCCGAAGATACTACTGGTAGAACTCAGCCGTCATTTGGTATTGATACTCTATCCGCCATTCAAAACGGCGGTTCATTCCTTAAATTGTTGACAATGTTCCAGAACCAGCCGAATAAGTATTTCAGAATGGTTTTTGATAATGCAAGGAATTTTCACTATGGTAGGGGAAGTAAGGCAAAGGCAGCCTCCACTATACTCTTGGCTTGGGTGGTATTACCAATGATGTTTCAGTATATTGCTGATGCCTTCCAGTGGAAGCCAGAGAGGCAAGCCCGGGCGGGTATTCTTGGCCCACTTAATTTTATCCTGATTGGTGGGCTGTTGGTTCAATCTATGTGGGGATGGCTTACTGACCAGCCTTTTGATTATCAGATTAGCCCAGTGGCTCAAACTGGCAGAGACTTACAGATGATATTCCTGAAGGCTAAGAAGCTACTTAATCAAGGACTTGACCCCTATAAGGATATTTGCGGAGATGATGTAGCTGCCGTTATAGAGTATCTAGGTAAAGCAACTGGGCAAGTCTTAGGACTACCAACACCCTACTTTGCTCAACTCTCAAAACTAATACGGCACAAGTTTGCAGCCGGTGAGGAACTTCAAATTAAGGACTTTCTCTTTAGCGAGTGGGCATTAACGCCACCTGAAAAGACTGCCGAAGAACAGGTTGAGGAACTTAACCTCAAGCTCGGCGAGCCAGAAGAAGGAGTTGAAGATAAGCCTCTAACCGACAAGCCCATACCAGTTTATGATACCGCAGACTGGTTCAGAGATATAGGCAAGGTGTATGATAACGTATTGCCACAGGACGTGCTTGATGACCCTAATGCCTCAAAGGAAAGCAAGGCATGGGCGGAATATGAGATAGCTCGGTCTAAGTCTGATATACTGCCTAACACTGCTCTTTACAAGATAAACACTGAGGATAACAGCGATACTATAATCAACTATTACCAGCAATGGAAGGCTAGGGAGAAGATAACTAACCTAGCCAAACTAAAGGAATTTGATAAGCTCTATCCGAAAGCCTATCTTGGCAATGTTACGAGACAGCAGTATAGCTTACTGGTTAAATACTTGGAGGCTGAGGACAAAGATACATTCCTTACGGAACATCCTGAACTCAGAGTAAACCCTAGAGACGAATGGTTGAAAGCCAATCCAACTGATAATGCTCGTCTGGCATTAGCGGGGCAAGCAAAGATACTCAGCCTAGAGGCATACAATGAGATTAAAAAACTCATTAAGGAATTAGATATACCGGATGATGCTATACCTGAGTTTACCCTACCGCCTGAAGGGTCAGTTGAAAATTACTTTAAGTACCAAGACATCATTGAGGAGTTCAGTGCTAATAGCTGGGAAGCACAACTTCTTATGGCACAGGATAACGACCTCCGTGAGTTCTTAGAACGAGAGCCAATAGAAACGCCTATAACAGCCCTTGAGTTGAAGATTAAACACCGAGAACTCTTTGACCTATATGATGCTTATGGGGATAAGGATTCGCCACTATACATTGAGGATGATGACGCTAGGGATGAGGCAAGGGATAAGCTGAGGGCTGACAACTCAGAGTGGGTAGATGATATGAGGCGGATAGAGGCTATTGAACACGAAGCCTCCGACACTATCATTGAATCGTGGGTAGAACGAGGCAAGTTGGTTGATGAGTTTTCTGGTGGCAGCTCCGAAGTTAAGGTTTGGTTGGTAGACCATAAGAATGTTTGGGATTGGGCATTAGAGCAAGAACTACTGACTGATGATGGCAGCGATTGGAATGAACCTGTCCTGCGTATCAATGCTAAATGGCGAGTTGAGGATGATGAATATGATGCCCTTGAGACTGATGAAGAACGAACGGATTACCTTGCCTCACACGCTGAATACCATGAGGCTAGATATCGGAGGAAGGCTTATAGCATAGAGGACTTTCCTAAAGACCAGATAGAAACGTATGTAGAATACTATACAAGTCCCAAACTGAAAAAGCCAGCAGATTGGAAGTACAAATATTGGTTCGAGGATGACTGGTTCTTAATTGAGCACGCTGAGTTTTACAAAACTATGCTGAAGCTGAAGATATGGCAGCCACGAGAGTTAGAAAAAGTGCCAACTCGCAAAGTCTTTGAGTTTTACAAGACATGGTATGATTTACCGCTGGGTAAGCCAAGAAGGTTCTTTGAAGAGACTCATCCCGATTTGGATATGTGGCTACACTTGAAATTCGGGACTAAGTTGGAAAGTGAGAGATGAGCAGATTAGCCTTAGAATGTCAGGGAGCCGGGAACGCGGTGGGTAGATAGGCAAAACGTTCGGGGACAATACCGAGTAGAGAGGCAATGAAATATAATACAAACAGAGCGATAAAAAAGCCAAATATGGCATTACCTACCCATGGTTCCCATTGCTTCTTCGGTTTCATACCTTAATAATAAATATTTTTTAGACTTTGTCAAGAGGGGGAGAGCAATGAAAAGATAGTTCTAATATGCGGGTAGGACAAATGGTAAGTCAGCCAGTCTCATAAGCTGGAGAAGGGGGTTCAATTCCCCCACCCGCTACCAAAGGTTAAACAGATACCCGATGCCATAAACACGGCTTTTTGTATGCCTGTGAAATCTTACATCACAGGCTTTTTGTATTTAAGGGAGGTAAACACAATGACCATGGACGAAACCAAAGGAGCTGAACAGGACACAACTTCGGGTAAACCCGGACAGTCTTCTGGCAGCAAGGGTGGGACTACTTCAAAAGACAAGGTATCCATCTCCAAGTCAGAGTATGAAAAATTACTCGAAGACGCCAAAGCGTCAGGAGGACGTGCCCAAAAGGTCAGTTCTCTTGAACGTGAAAGGGACATCCTCAAAGACAAACTTGAGTCTACTAATAGTAGGCTTGACGGACTTGAGAGGGAGGTAAATGAGTCCCGTCTCGCCGAGGCAAGAGGAGACCCCGACCAACTCCGTGTCTATCAACGGGAACAATCTTTGACTAAGCGGGAGCGAGAACTTGAGGAAACCATCAGGGACATGACCAGACGTGAGGGGCAATTGAAGGAAGAGCGCGCTGAAGTTGATAAAGACAGAGGCGTTGTCTCACTCGCCTATATTGCTGCCAAGCATGGTTTGGAAACTGAGGAACTGGAGTCACTTGGTATCAGTGACCGCGATACTCTTGAGAAAGTCGCTGAGAAAATCGCTAAAGCTAAGCCATCCGAGCGCGGTGAAGGAGAGGGAGAAGGTGAAGGGGAAGGTGAAACATTTACGCCTGACTCTGGTGAGACTACTGGTGGAGAGAAAAACTATGCAAAGGTGAGCTTTGCGCCAAGTGCCCCAAGTGGTAAGGAAATGATAAGCAAGGGGCTAACGAAAGAATAAGGAGGAACTGAAATGGCTAACACATTAGCCGAGTATAAGTATCTCGGTAATGCAGCCGAAATCAGGGCGGGAATCGCCAAGACAATTATCTATGAGTCTCCGCTCCTGAGGTCTCTGCCATTCAAAGAGATACACAACAATGTATCCCGGTACAAGATGGAGACAGTTGAAGCTCGTGCCGATACCTATGAAGTGGGGGACACCTGGGTTGAAGGTACTCCAACTTGGGAGTACAGGGATGCGCCTCTGGCAATCCTGGGTGGTGATGCTGATGACGATAACTTCGGAAAACTAGCTGCTGCTGGTGAAAACACCATGGCTGTTGTGACCGAGTTAAAGTCAAAGTCTATTGCTCACTGGTTTGAGCAGTTGGCGATTGTCGGTCGCACAAGTTCAGTTGCAGCCTATTTAGCCGAAAAGAACTTCAAGGGGCTGATAAGGCTCAACTGCGAGGCTGAGGGTAAAACCAAGACCGACCTTGATGGTGCTCTGTATTCCGCAGTAGGAAGTGCCAACAATCCCCAAGTAATCCAGGCTGTTTCCGGTGATTCAGCAACATTGACCCTCGATATGGTTGATGTGCTGATAGACCTGGTGAAACCGAAGCCCACTCACCTGTTAATGTCTAAACTGATGAGGCGCAAGGTAACCTCATTGGCAAGGGCATCCGGCAATAACCTTGAGCACGACAAAGACCAGCTTGGCTTCCCAATAACACGATATGGCGAGCAGATTGTCCTTGTTGGCGACTTCGTGCCAGACAACTTTGACGACCCGACAGCGCTAGTATCGGCACCGGCAACTTGGGATGCTGACCAGGCGGTATCGGCAACCCATGACACTTCACCGATATTCGCTATGCGACTTGCTGAAGATGGACTGTGCGGTATCAATGGCGAAGGCATGATTCAGACAGAAAAGTTTGACAAGCTGGAAACCAAGGATGCCAAGAGGGTTCGCATCAAGTTCTACGCTGGGATACGGCTGACCAACAAACTCGCTCTGGCCGGTCTCTACAGTGCTACAGCGAGCTAGTAAAAAGGGCTTTAAGGGGGGTGTGCCTTAACATCCCCCTAAATAAACTAAGGAGGATAAATCATGGCCGCACCTGCAACACAAGTATATCCTGACTTCAAGACATCGGTTGGCGAAGGCGGAGCTTTGAGGGAGTTCTGGATTAAGATAAAAGGATGCATTGGCAGTGCTGCTGCTGATAAGGGTGTCCAGAATGTTGTCCAGAATCCGCTTGACATGGACTTGGTCATACTAGAGGCGATAATCAATGTGACCACTGAGTCTGGGGATGTAGCTGCAGATTACAACATCGGACTTGGTGATAGTGTAGCTGGAGCTACCAATGGCGATGAACTCGCCGATGGTATGGTAGCAGCTACCCTGAACACAAAAGGCATTAAAGAGCTTGGCATTGTCCATGCGATAGCAGCACCGCCAGTCAAGCCTATCTGGAAAGCAGCACTGGCTGCTACCACTGCTGATAGCTGGCTTGTTTGTGACCAAGACGGAGATGTGGACGCCAGTGCGCTTCGCTTTGACCTTTATGTGAAGGTCATTCCATACGTTGACTTAGCTTGACGGGAAGGCTTTAAGGGGGTTGTGCCTCTAAACAACCCCTACTTCTTCTCAGGAGGTAAACATGGAAGAGTATCCGAGATTTGTTTATGCCAAAGATAAAGACGGCAATCAATTGATGTTCCAGCTAGACGCATCTGGTAGAGCAATTAAGGGTTCTAGTGCAATGCAGACAGCCACAATAGCTAATGGGGCAAAGCTCAGTGGTGAAATAGACTTAGGTGCGCCATTTGAGAATGCCCTAGTTATAATGCCCGACCTAACAACTGATGCAACGGCTGCTGTTCAAGTAGCCGAAAAAACAGGTGGGACATTTGTAACCCTTTATGGACTACACCTGGCGACACCTGGAGATATTGCTGTTCCCAAGTCAAAGGCATCCATCGTTCCTATTGGTGGTGCTCAATACCTAAAAATAAGCTGCACAACCAATCAGGGAGCAGAGAGAACAATCTATGTTAGGGGTATTTAAGGAGGTAAGATGTCGTTAATTCCACAAATCTCATACACAGAACTCAAGAAGCTCACCGCCTCAAAAGTCAAAGAGATGAAATCAGTTGAGGTTACTTCCGATGGTGAGGCATTGTTTTACGCAATCATCCCACCAGAACAAGGTGGCATGAGTATTACTGATGCTATCAAGACTCAAGCTGAATATCTCGGCGTTAGGGCTAATACCGTAGGTGGTAAAGAGCCTACTGAATTACTGGAGGGAAAGGATGCCGATATATCCTTACCAGTGCCCTAAGTGCAACTTTAACTTTGAGCTTCTATTACCAATACCGGGACAGGCTTATCACCGGTGCCCGAAATGCGGTGGTAAAGCCGAGAGAAAGATTGCCTCGGTGAACTCTAGCTTCGGCTGGCGTCTATCCGATGCAAGCAATGAGCCATTTCACCAGGATGAATTAGTAAGGGATATTTAGGAGGTGAGTTATGCCATACGCAAAAGACCAACTAAAGCTATTTGGAATTGCACTGGCGATGAAGCGAGGTGAAACGCCGTATAGTTATAGCGCAGCAGCAGCAAAGATAGCCAGAAACACATCGGAAGCTACGCTCAAGAAGATGATTAAAGAGGGAGAAAAGAAGTGAGGTGAGTTATGGCAACAAAAGGTATTCCCAGAAAAGATGGGAGCGGTGGTGGCGTTAGAGCAAACAGAGGGCGTGGGGGCTGTAAGACAACGAGAAGCACGGGTAGGGGCAGTAATAGGAGATAGGTAAATGGCTACTAAGACACTATCGGCAATCAGAAACATAGTGCGTCAATTTCTTCGTGACGAGTTTATTTCTGGCTCAGCCTTTAAGTGGGAAGATGACGAGCTTGACCTATACATTGCCCACACTCTCGGTGAAATATCTGAGTGTAGACCCTATGAGGTAAAGGAGACATTGACGACTACTGATGGCTCTAGGGAGCTTGATATTAGCTCCATTGAGGACCTGGTTGACAAGATAGACGAGAGGAAAGACAAACTGGAATACAAGACGGGCTCTTACCCCAGAAACTACAGAAACCTCATTGAGATAGATGCTGACACTATAGAGATAGATACTACGCTGACACCGGGTGATGCTGAGGATGTCTATCTCTATTGCCGCAAGCTACACCAGCTTACGGAAAGCTCATCTACTCTAAGCCCTCAGATAGAGACTGTATTGGTCTTAGGCACTGTCGCTTATGCTGCTATAGGTAAAGCCCGGTCCCACGTAAATAAAGTTAATATCGGGGGCTCTCGTGCAGCTAGTGATATGCAAGGCTGGGGAACAGCAAAAATGGCACTCTATCTATCAGCCCTAAGACGGCTCGCCCGGTCTACAACATATAAAGAATACCCTAAATCATAATAAAGGAGGAAGACAATGGCGATAACAGCAAAGGCATTTTCACACATGCCAGAGAACGCAATCAAGAAGCTCATCAACGACCTAAACGCTGGGGGGACTACTGTAAAGTGTGCACTCTTCACATCAGCGGCAGCACCAAATCAGGAAACAATGAATGACAAGGCTGATGTAGATGCTGCTATGACCGAAGTCGCTAATGGCAATGGTTACACGACTGGTGGAGCAGCACTTACTACTAAGGCCGTGACGGAGGCGACCAGAGTAACCAAGTTTGACGCTGATGATGTGGAATGGACTGACTCTACCATCACTGCCCGATATGCTGTTCTGTATGATGATACTGGGGTGGCTGGGACTAGCGTGGTGCTTACCTACATTGACTTTGGCGAGGATAAGTCCAGCGAGAGTGGCACTTTCAAAATCGCTTGGAATGCTAGCGGTATCCTGACGATTACAGTCGCGGCATGATAGGAGCCTAATAATGGCAGACACAAAGAAAAGGGATGTAACTATCAGTGTTTCAGAAGGGATAATTGGCGTTGCGCTTAAGCATTCGGAGGAAGTAGGGAGGCCTCCTCAGCACCCTCTTCTTGGATTCTCAAAACTTGAAAAAGGGGGTATCACTGCGTTTATGCCTATTTATAAGGATTATCCCCGTCATCTAAGATATCCTTTACCCTGCATGCTTTTTGAAGTGCCTAACGCTGATTATGTTAGGGCAATTAAGCGCATGGAGAGTGACATCAAAGATGAATTAAACATCAAGGAATTACACGTAGCTGAAAAATTCATGTTTGAGGAAGGAGTAAAAATCTATGACTGACACAAAGAAACCTGATAAGAAGCGGGAGAGGAGAGACGTGATTATCGAAGCTCCTGCTGTGTCCGTGCAGATAAAGACGAAATAGAGGTGGAATTATGCCTCCAATTGAACTGATAGAGCCTAGAGAGATAAAGCCTATCAATGCTACGACCTATGAGGTAGAGCTACTCGGTCACGATAAGGTTGAGATAGGTAATAGGGATGCCCTTGTCTTTGAACCTCATATCAAACTCAATCGGTGGGATGGGGAATGCTTTATAAAAGTTGGCCTGCCTACTCCTAAGAAGATTACCCCTATCCTCAATGCTGGTAAGGTTAAATGGGTTGACAGAGATACAGAAGCCCATCTCTATCCTCTTGAGCCTAGAACTGTTATTGCCAAAGATAAAGAGGGTAGAGACCATCAATTTACCCAGAATGAACTTGGTGGGTTTGAGTTTGAGGTTATCCTGAAAAAGAAACCCAAAACTAACAAGATTGTCTTTGACATTGAAACACAAGGGCTTAAATTTTATTATCAACCCCCCTTAACACAAGAGGAAATAGATGATGGTAGCATCTGCCCCGAGAATGTGGTTGGCTCTTATGCAGTTTATCATGCCACTAGAACTCCATTTCATAAGAGTAAGGCAGATGCAGATAAATATAAAGTTGGCAAGGCATTTCATATTTACCGCCCTAAGATTACCGATGCTTTAGGTAATTGGGTGTGGGGGGAGTTATCCCTAGATGAAACGGCAGGAATTTTAACAACTATAATACCCCAAGATTTCCTTGATACTGCTGTTTATCCCATCAGCACAGGAACGACCAATTTCGGGCATGAAGGTATAGGTGGTAAAAGTGCCTCCTTAGACTCTTACGTGAGGGGAACTAGCTATAGTTGTGGGGGAACGGGAAATGCACTTTCTATGACATTTTATGGAGATGGCTACTCAGACCCAGGCGACAGAGCCTTAACCGCTTTATACCGAAAGTCTGACCATAAGCCTTTAGAAATTTCATCTGAACTTAATAATAAGGGCTTGGGCTGGCACACTTTCACACTTTTGAGTAATCCAGCATTAACTGCACAAGATTATGTCCTTTGTGCTAATTCAAATGACAGGTGGGTT
>Ga0307439_1000759_pt1 | contig 21676 bp, 21 predicted proteins | sample SalMarWE160490MG_FD_202142 | JGI IMG/M metagenome (GOLD analysis project Ga0307439, IMG submission 202142) | Salt marsh sediment microbial communities from the Plum Island Ecosystem LTER, Massachusetts, United States - WE1604-90 | ecosystem: Environmental > Aquatic > Marine > Intertidal zone >... | reverse complement strand
CTCTCTTAAGGCACCCTTAAGAAAAATTGCTCAAAATGCCGGTTTAGAAGGAGGCATAGTTGTAGAAAGAGTAATGAGTAGAGAGGCTAGCTACGGATTCAATGCCGAAACCGGAAAATATGAAAATTTGATCGAAGCGGGCGTCATAGATCCCGTTAAGGTAGTAAGAGCAACGATTCAAAATGCCGCCAGTATTGCAAGCTTGATTCTCACTACCGAAGCTTTGGTGACGGATATCCCTGAGAAGAAAGAGAAAATCCCAACAGGAGGGTATCCATCAGAATACTGAGCTGAAAAAATTGAAAACTATTGAGCATCACTGTAGAGACCTTTGGAAAATCTATTTTGGAACCTTGAGGAGAGTGCAAGAAATCTTAGAATAAGAATCTCCCGATAGGAGGTGAGTCAATTATGGCAAAGAAAGAGGAAAAAGGCAAAAAGGAAAAGAAAAAGAAAAAGGGAAAGAAAGGCCGCGGGAAGTAACACACTCTAAGATATCAGCTGGGGACTTAACATATTGGTCCCCAGTTGAGGTCGAGGAAGTAGCTAAAATAAAGAATTATTTTTTTAAAAGGACGAGTCAAAGACTCGTCCTTGCTGTTGCATTGGCAGAAATGGCAATGTCAAAAGCAGGGAACCTTAGGCAGGATAAGTTATGAAGGTAGGACTTCTTACTTCAAAAAAGATCTCTTCACCCCAATCGCCTCTGGTATCTTTAAATAATTACTTCCTAAGCAAAGGTATAAGTTCTCAAATAATCAACCCCTGGCTGATTAATCCCGATATTTCCTCATTAAAGAACTACGATGTTATAATAGTAAGAATCCTCGAGCGCCAGTATCTCTGGTTAGCCCAATACCTTGAGGAGATGGGAATTAAGCTAATAAACTCCCACCAGGCTTTATCGCTGAGTAGTAACAAGTTAATTTCCGATGAGATCATGAAACAATCGGGTTTGAAGGTACCGAGGACGGTATTTGCCTTAAAGGAAAAAATTTCAGAGAACTCAGATAGTTCTATGTTTCCCGCTCTGGTGAAGCCTTTATATGGGCGCTCAAAGGGAATAATATATATAAAATCTGTAGAGAATCTAAAAAATTTGCGAAAAAAATGGATATATCTACAGAAATTTATTCCCAACAATGACGGCGTAACCAGAATCTACAAGATAGGAAAGGTTGTTAAGAGTTTTTTCCATCCCTCCGAGGGCAAGGCTTGGGAGGTATCTGTTCCGGATGAGATAATGGAGGGGTCTTTATGCTGTTTTGATAGGATGGAAATGGAGATAGGGGGAATGGATTTGCTAGAGAGTGAAGATGGTTACTATGCCCTGGAAGTAAATGACTTCCCGGCAGGGGTAAAGCGCATAGAAAACTGGTTAGAGCTGATAGTCGATTATTTAGTTGAGGCTCCCCATAAGCGAAAGAGAAGATAAAGTCTTATGATCTCAAAAAAGGAGTGGAATTCACTCAAAAGGACTCATCAACATAAAGAAACAGCATTTGTTTCCGCCTATATCAATAGTCCTTGTTATCACCTAATTACCCGATTTCTAATTGACAAAAATATCACTCCCAATCAGGTAAGCATTTCCACTATCTTTCTAGCAATTGGGGCTGCCCTTGCTTACATTTATGGAAACTTTATCGCCGGGGCTATATTAGTTCAGCTCGTCAATATTGTGGATGGCGTTGACGGGGAAATTGCCAGGATTAAACATCTCGGTTCTCCTTTTGGAGAAATTATTGACTCTCTCTCAGATCGGGTAGTGGAAATAGTTTTATGCCTGGCTATAGGATACGGTGTCTGGCATACCAGAGGATCAGTTTTGGGTTGGGCATTTAGCCTAATTGGCATAATTGGCTTTTTAGGAGGTAACTATCTTACCGAGTTAGCAGGGGCTAGAGCGGGAAGGGAAATTTTGCAAAAATCCTGGAAGGAGTTAAAGAGACTTATAAAATTTAGATTAAACCACCGAAGTAACCAATTATTTATTATTTTTGTATTGTCTTTACTGGGAAGGCCGGAATTAGCGCTTCTCCTCATAGGTGCAATATCATTTTTTTACTCGGCCCTAAGATTTTACCAAATGCTGCCACACCTTAAAAAAACTTCCCAGGAAGGGTGATTAGACTTATATGAGAATATGTATGTTGCCTTGCTATTTTCATCCGGTGATAGGTGGAGCAGAGACTCACGTATTCCATTTATCAAAAAACTTAGTGGAGAGAGGTCATGAGGTCTTTGTGTTAACTTCAGATTGCACACCAACCAATAATTACCACCCATTAGCAAACCGAGAAGAGATTAACGGAATACATATTCAAAGGTTCAAAACTTTTTATCTCGGGGCAGGGCTTCGCATCTGGCGAGGCTTGGCAGGAGAAATTCTTCAACTTCAGCCAGACGTAATTCACGCTCATAGCATTGGCTTTCCCCATAGTGATATGTGCGCTTTGCTCAGCAGAGTAAAGAGAATTCCCAGTATTGTCACCACACACGGGGCCCTGGGGATCGGTGATCCGGCTCATAAAGAGCATATAAAGAGAAGGATCTGGGCAAGTATTGTGACAAGGTGGACCTTGAGGTTTTTTGACAGGATTATCCTAATTTCTCCTGCGGAGAAGCCATGGGTACTTAAGGCAGTCCATCGGGAAAGGATTTGTATCATTCCCAACGGAGTACCGGGAGAAATTTTTGATAATAACATTGACCCGTTGCCCTTCAGGAAAAAATACGGATTGGAAGGCATCCCGGTAATCCTATATCTCGGCAGGGTAATTGGGAAAAAAGGCGTGGAGCATCTACTAATGGCGGCACCGTTAATTCTTAAAAAATATAGGGTAAAGATTCTCATCGTCGGGCCAGACGGAGGTAAAAAGAAGATGCTAATGGAGCTATCCCAAAACCTTAACCTGGACAAAAATGTGATTTTTACCGGAGAGCTCTCTGACGAAGATAAATTACAGGCTATCGCCTGTAGTGATATGCTCATTTTACCCAGCAAAAAAGAAGCACAGGGGATAGTTCTCTTAGAGGCGCAGGCGATGGGAAAACCAGTTATAGCTACAAGACAAGGGGGAATTCCCTATTTTATTAAAGATGGCGAAAATGGGGTTTTGATTGACTATGGCAGACCAGATCAGATTGCTAATGCAGTAGAAAAATTACTATCTGACCGGGAGTTTCGGGAAAAAATAGGCAAAAAGGGAAAGGAGACAGCCCGGATGTTTACCTGGGACATAATTACCCAAAAAATTTTAGACGTTTATGAGTCAATCATTGAGCGATGTAAGAGTAGTGCCTCTAAAGCATATGGGCCAAAAGGCCCTTTAATATCGGGAAACTATCCAAAATGAAGGGGGAGAAAACGATTCAAAAAATCAGCAAATAAGCTGCCTTGTAGAATATTTAGAAAAGAGATGAAGGGGAGGGAAAAAGAGCGCCAAAATTTAGAAGAAAACCACCACAGGTTGGAGGTCTAAGTGTCCAAGACTGGGACTGATGAAGCTCCTAGATAGGTTCATGAAGATAGTGTTTGGATAATGAAAAGGAAAATTGTTATCATCATCTCCACTGTAGTCGGGCTGACAGTCCTGATTTTGATATTTTATCTAGCTGGTATTCAAAATGTTTTCTTTGAGATAGGTCAAATAGGTCTGTTGGGGGCAGTTGTTTTTATTGCCAATGCACTTTTCATCTTACTTCTCTTTACTTTCTCCTGGCAAATTATTTTGGCCTCTTATGGCTGTCGCCTTAGCTTTATGGATGTCTTTGCGGCGAGGGTAATTGGGTTTGCCGTGAGTTATCTTACTCCTTCTATGTATATAGGAGGAGAGCCGCTCAGGGCCTATATGATCAGTAAGAGACATCAACTTCCTATTACCAAGGTAGGGGCTACGGTTGTAGTGGACAAGTTCTTGGAGCTTGGGGCTGGTTTATTCTTTATTTATTTAGGTAGTATCTGGACTCTCATCGAATATTCTCTGCCCCGGAAAATCTATCTGACCCTTTTCATAGTAAATATTCTCTTCGGCGCCGGGATGGGAATGCTTCTTTTTAATTTTCTCTACGAGAGCAAACTCTTTACTTCCCTGGCAACTCTATTAGAACGTATAAATCCCCTATCTAAAATTATCAGAAAAATAAAGCCTGACATATCGAAACTGGAAGATCATGTTTTTCTTGCTTTTAATCAACATCGACTCATAACCTTACTTGCTTTTTGCATAAAACTTGGGGCCGGGTTTCTTGTGTTCATCAAACCGTCTATTCTCTTTTATTTTCTTAAGACGGTGTTTAAGCTATCGGAGCTTGCTCTTCTCTTTGCCTTGACTCACCTTGTTCTTGCTCTGCAATTTACTCCCGGGGCCCTGGGAATCTTTGAGTTAGGAGAAGTAGGGGTCTTTAAGCTTGTGGGAATAGGACCGAATAGAGCTCTAGCCTTTAGTTTGATGGTTAGAATTACTGATTTATTGGGAGTAGCGGTAGCCCTTTTTTTGGTCTTTCGCCTGGGATGGAGAGGGTTTTGGGAGAAAAGAGGAGAATGAGAATTTGTTTTGTCTCCGACCAGACCTTTCCTTCCGTAGGAGGAGAAGGGGTCTCTACTCAAAACTTCTCGCTGGAATTAAGAAAAAAGCGACATGTGGTTATTATTATTACCTCCCGAACTAAAGAACCCTTCTTAATGGTGGTGGAGGGGATTGAGATCTATAGATTTTTCAGTATCTCTCTTCCCCAGGAAAAGGGTCATTTCGCTTTTGTCTCTTCAAAGAAAATCTTTTCCATCCTCAAAAGAGAAAGAATAGAAATTATTCAGATTAACCTTCCAACTTATTTAGGCTGGCAGGCATTAAAGGGGGCAAAGAAATTAGGCATTCCCGTGGTTTTGGGATTTCATGTTCAGGTAGGAAATGTTCTTCCGCCGCAGTTTCCTTTGTTCCTCATGAAAAAGGCGATAGAGGGTTGGTTTTCCTATTTTTACAAGCGGGGTGATCTGATAGTTGTCCCCTCCCATTTTGCAGGTCGGATTGCGCAGAATTACACTCATCGACCTATTCAGGTAATAAGTAATGGAATAGATTTAGATTGTTTTAGTGCTCGGAGAGCCAGTTTGGAAGATCGGATGAAGTTCCGTGAATCTTATGAGCTGGGTCGGTCTCCGGCCCTGCTTTATGTAGGCCGATTGAGTTATGAAAAAAATCCCGGCTATCTCATTGAAATAATGGGATCATTATTGAAGAAAAGATCTGAGGTTAAATTATTAATGGTAGGCGGGGGTATTCTAAAAGATAAATTGAAAGAAAAAATAGCCAGCCATGGGCTCAAAAACGCCATTATTCTCACCGGATATTTGAGAGGAAAGGATTTGCTTTGTGCTTATCTAGAAGCGGATATCCTTATTTTGCCCTCTTTTTACGAACTTCAGAGTATAGTTGCCCTGGAGGCTATGGCCACTCGGAATGCCATACTTATTGGAAAAAGCCGGGAAAATGCTGCCCAGGAGCTGGTTAAGGAAGGAGTCAATGGATACACTTTTAGTTTGGATGACCCTCAAGACGCCTCAGATAAAATTGAGAACATTCTCGGCAATGAGAAACTAAAGCGATCTATGCAGGAGGAGTCCTACCGAATGGTTCAGGCTCATAGTTTGGAGAGAAGTGTCTCCAGATTGGAAAATATCTACAAATCACTTATAGGTGGGCGTTTTGACGAGGGGTGATTTTCTGTTAGAATGAGGAGAGGACAATGTATGAATTGATGATTGAAACTGAATTTGCTGCTGCCCATCAGCTAAAGGAAATAAAGGGAGGCTGTGAGCAACTACACGGGCACACCTGGAAGGTCCAGATTTTTGTCAAAGGAGAGAGGTTGGACCCTTCTGGGATTCTCGTTGACTTTAGATCGATGAAGAGGATAGTTAAAAAATGGACAGCTCATTTGGATCATCATTATTTAAATGAAGTTTTGGGCAGTACTAATCCCACCACAGAAAATATAGCCAAATATCTTTTTCAAAGACTTGAGAAAGAGATAAATTTAGAGACCATAAAACTGAGCAGGGTGAGAGTATGGGAAGCCAGGGATAGCTCGATAACCTATAGCCAGGGAGATAATTGATGGAACCGTTGGTTCAAATAGCCCTGGATTTTGTGAACCTAAATAGAGCCTTGAAGGTAGCTGAAGCAGCGGCTGCCGGAGGGGCAGACTGGCTTGAAGCAGGCACACCCTTAATTAAAAGTGAGGGCTTGGATTGTCTCCGGGCTCTAAGAAGGAGATTTCCCCAAAAGACTCTGGTAGCCGATATGAAGATTATGGATGTGGGCAGGATTGAGTCGGAATCAGCTTTTAAAGCAGGAGCTAACGTAGTTTGTGTTCTTGGGGTAGCCGATGATTCCACCATAAAAGAATGCGTGGAGGCGGCTAAAAATTATGGCGGAAGGGTCATGGTTGATTTGTTAGGAGTGAGTGATCCGACAAGACGGGCCAAAGAAGTAGAAAAAATGGGCATAGATTATATAGGAATGCATACTTCAATAGATGAACAAATGAGAGGCAAAGACCCTTTTAGCCAGTTAAGAGAAGTCTGCCGAACAGTAAGTGTCCCGGTTGTCGTGGCCGGAGGGATAAATTCTGAGACTGCTGCCAAGGCCATAGATGCAGGAGCCAGTGTGGTTATAGTAGGAGGAGCTGTAATTAAAGCCAGGGATCCCCGGGAAGCCACCAGGACAATCAAGGAGGCGATCAAGGATAAAAAGGTTATTCCTACTGAGCTTTTCAAGAGAGCAAGGGGTAAGGAAATTGTCCAGATCTTCAAGAAGGTTTCTACTCCCAATCTTTCCGACGCCATGCATCGAGCTGGAGAGATCAAAGGTCTGGTGAAGATCACCCCGGGAGTTAAACTGGTAGGGCAGGCCCTAACAGTGAGGAGTTATCCAGGTGATTGGGCAAAGCCAGTTGAAGCAATTGATAAAGCGAAAAAGGGTGAGGTGATAGTCATTGATGCAGGTGGAATGGGGCCAGCAGTATGGGGAGAGCTGGCTACCCATTCAGCTATTCAGAAGAGACTAGGGGGAGTGGTAATTGATGGAGCAATCAGGGACGTTCCCGAGATAGTCACATTGAAATTCCCTGCTTATGCCAGGCTTATCACCCCCACAGCCGGAGAACCACGAGGTTTTGGAGAAATTGGGATCCCTATTCGAATTGGAGGAGTAAGTATATTTACTGGGGACTGGCTGGTAGGAGATGAAGACGGGATTGTAGTTATTCCTCAGAAGAAGGCGGTGGAGATAGCTAACCGGGCCATGGATGTTTTAGAAAGGGAAAATCGCATTCGAGAAGAAATTAAAGCTGGGGGGACTCTATCTTCGGTAACAGAACTTCTCCGCTGGGAGAAGGAGTAAGAAGGAGGTGAGAAATCTATGGGAGAAAAAGAGATGAGAGTGCGGGACGTAATGCAGAAGAGGGTGGTGACCGTAAAAAGATCCACCACTTTGAGAGAGTTGATAGAGATTCTTCGTAAATTCACCTTTCATACCTTACCCGTAGTAGATAAAGATAATAGAGTTATCGGAATCGTCGCCCTGGAAGACATTCTGAAGATCTTTCAACCATATCCTTCCAATGTTTTAAACATGCTTGAAAGAATTCCATTTTTAGAGGAATATGAAGAAAGGTCTCTTCTGGAGGAAGATATCCCTTCCGAAATGGGAGTACTGTGTGTAGTTGAGGATGTGATGAACACCAATATAGTGACCATCTCTGAGGAAGCGATCACTCTGGAAGCTCGGCGTCTGATGAAGCTACACAGATTAAAGAGGGTACCGGTCGTCGATAAAGAGGAACATTTAGTAGGTATTATTAGTCTATTTGATATAATCTTAGCTGTCTTCAAAGCCAAGGGAATTCTTTAATCAAGGCATCTCACCATAATAAATTTTACTTCAGATAGGAAAAAACAACACCAATGGATTTAATTTTAGCCTCGGGAATATTAGCCATTGCTGGGTTTTTTGGCGGGTTGGCTGCCAGGAAAATCAAGTTCCCCAGGATTAGCGGCTATATTATTGTGGGTATCTTATTAAGTCCCTCTCTTTTAAATATCATACCTTCAGAATTAATAAAAGGAGATTTAAGTGTAATTACTGATATTACTTTGGGGGTTGTTGCCTATTTGATTGGGGGAAGTCTTAATATAGAAAGGTTAAAAAAATTGGGAAAAACTATCATCTCAATTACCTTTTGTGAGGCGATCGGAGCATGGATTTTTGTTACTCTGTTAATAGCATCTTTGGGTCATTTTATTATTAGATTTAGCACTCCCAATCCTAATTACTACCAGACCTATTTACCTATGGCCATAATTATTGGTGCTATATCATGTGCTACTGCTCCAGCCGCGACTATGTCTATCATCCACGAGTATAGAGCAAAAGGTCCCTTGACTACCACATTATTGGGAGTAGTTGCCCTGGATGATGCTTTTGCCATTATCAGCTATGCTGCCGCTATAGGCGCTGCCGAGATGCTGCTCATTAGCCTTGGAGCCGTTTCTCTCTATCGAATGCTTATAGTTCCCCTCCTTGATATTGCTGGTTCTTTACTTTTAGGCACAGGTTTTGGGTTTGCACTGATCTATATGAGCCGCTTTACCCGAACCAGAAAGGCATTATTAGTCACTGTTTTGGGGACGATTATGCTATGCATTGGAGCAGCTAAGATTTTAGATGTGTCCGCTCTTCTAGCCAACATGGCTATGGGCTTCATCATAGTAAACAAAATGAGACGCAGTGAGGAGATGTTCGGTGTTATCAGTGATATTGAAGATGTGCTCTTTGCTATGTTTTTCACCCTAGCTGGGGCTCATTTCAATTTGGGAATTATTAAAACTGCTGGGATATTAGCGTTATTAATTATTATAGGTAGATTCAGTGGTAAATTTATCGGAGCAAGAATAGGAGCATCCATTTCTCAGGCACCTACCGTAATTAGAAGATATTTGGGTTTTGGTTTGCTGCCCAAGGCTGGAGTTACTGTGGGACTCATCTTATTAGCTCAGCAAAATTCTGCCTTTTCAACTATTGGAACCGTAATGGTGAGTGGCGTTTTAGCCTCAGTCATTATAAATGAGTTAATTGCCCCACCTTTTACCAAATATGCTCTATTTAAAGCAGGGGAAGCTACACAGTCTGCGTGAATCCTTCCCTAACATAAGTAGGAACTATTTGATGAATGTTGTTCTCTCCCTTGGTATTATCCTTTTGACAGGCCTTTTGGCGGCTAAACTACTGCATCGAATGAAATTTCCCGCCGTAACTGCCTACATTTTGATGGGTGTGCTTATCGGTCCAACCATCCTTAATTTGGTTTCTAAAGAGATCCTCAATGCTTCGGGTTTAATTTCCAATGTAGTACTGGGAGTTATAGCCTTCGGTCTTGGACAGAATTTTTCACGAGAGAATTTCTCTAAAATTGGTAAATCAGTTCTCTGGATCTCTGTTTTGGAAGCTACCGGCGCCTGGTTGTCTGTTTTCTTTGTTTTTCTTTTTTTACTGAGACAACCTCTATATCTTTCTTTATTATTCGGAGCTATCGCTTCTGCTACCGCCCCAGCAGCTACCGTGATGGTGGTGAGGGAATGTGGGGCCAAAGGAATTTTTACCAATACACTCTTGGGGGTAGTAGCCATCGATGATGCTTGGTGTCTGATAATATTTGCCTTCTCTTTAGCAGTGGCCAAAGCTTTGATAGGACCTCTAACAGGAAATCTGTTGCTTCTAAGAGTTTTACTCGGTTCTCTTTTGCATATTGGTGGTGCTTTTCTCTTAGGAGCAGGGATGGCTGTGATTCTGATGGTTTTTTCTCGATATGCCAGAACTGAAACCGATCTTTTAATTTATACTTTGGGATTTATTCTTTTCGGCATAGGTACAGCTATTTATTTTCATCTCTCGGTACTTTTAACCAATATTTTCTTAGGAGCGGTACTGGTAAATATTAACAAGAGAAGCTTTAGGTTCTTTGATGTCCTAAGAACCGTTGACTCTCCCCTTTATCTTTGCTTCTTTGTCCTAGCCGGGGCAAATCTGAATGTCGCCTTACTGGGGAAATTGGGGTTGATAGGTGTCTTTTACTTTCTTTTTCGAATAATTGGTAAGCTGACAGGTGCCTCTTTAGGAGGGTATTTCTCCAAAGCTATTGATTCGGTAAGAAAGTATTTAGGTTTTGCACTTATTCCTCAAGCTGGTGTTGCATTAGGAGTGGCCCTTATTGCCGAGGCCGAATTTCCTGAACTTGGCGGCATAATATTCACTACCATCGCCACCACTACCATAATTTATGAGCTCATCGGTCCTTTCTCGACAAAATTTGCTCTTTCCAAAGCCGGTGAAATTGGTGGTGACTGAGTTCCTCCTTAGACTTCTCCTCATGGAATCTCTTTTTTCTCCTTTGATTTTTTCCACAGTTTAACTTTTTTCACTCCTTTTTTATCCGCTTCCACCACAGTGATCTTTAAATTATTGTATTCGATTGTTTCTCCCACACCTGGGATTCTACCCAGCTGATCAAAAATAAATCCGCCTATAGATTCAAAGGCGGCTGTCTTTTCTGGAAGATCTGTACCCAGTTTTTCATTGATCTCATCGATATCTGTATCTGCCTTGATCAGGGCGGATCCATCCTTTTGGATGGTTACCTTTTCTTCCTTTCGATCGTATTCATCTTCTATTTCTCCTACAATCTCTTCAAGCAGATCCTCGACGGTAAGCATACCTGCTACTCCTCCGTACTCATCGACCACAATAGCCAGATGGGTTCTTTCCTTCTGGAGTTGATGCAACAATTCCCCCAGATGGATAGTGTATGGAACAAAAATGGGAGGATGCATTATTTGTTTCACTTTCAGATTTTCAGCGGACTTGCCAAAAAGACTCAATAGGTCTTTAGCGTAGGCAACTCCGGTGATATTATCCCGGTTTTTGTGATATACAGGTATTCTTGAATACCCAACTTTTTTTATCAAATCCACCAGCTCTGGAAGACTAGCCCCCTCGTCAATACAAACCATCTTTGTACGAGGAATCATTATCTGTTTAGCCTTGGTTTCATCGAATTCTAGGGCGCTATGGACAAGTTCCTCTTCCCGTTCATCCAGAGCTCCCTCTTCCTGCCCAATATCTATGAGAGTATGGATTTCTTTTTCTGTTATCAAACGGCTCTTTTTGACCTCTTTTGCGCCAGCAATTTTTAAGATACCTTGGGTGAAAAAATTCAAGACTTTAATGATAGGACTCAAAGCTATGGAAAGAAAGAGAATCGGGCGAGCTACCTTCAAGGAAATGGTCTCGGCGTGCTGATGGCAGTATCTTTTAGGAATTATCTCTCCAAAAACCAGGATTATAAAGGTCATTACCCCGGTTACAATTCCTACTGCCTTACCGGGAGCTCCACTTACTAGCCGTGTCACTAGCAACATAGCTAGGCTAGCGGCGGCAATGTTAGCCAGGTTGTTTCCAATGAGAATTGTAATCAACCACTGCGACGGTTTCATCAATAGAGATTCTATGAGCCGCCCTTTTTTCCCCTTTTCTTTAATTAGTCTCTTTACCGTTATTTTGTCCAGGGAGGAAAGGGCAATCTCCGACCCTGAGAAAAAGCTAGATAATCCAACGCAGCTGACTAAAAGTACCACTGCGATCCACACGTCACTCAAATGGATCTATCTCCTGGAATACTTTTTTTCTATCTCGGCAAGTTTTTTTAGGCGTTCTTGGTGCCTTCCTCCCATAAATTCTGCCGCTAGCCATTCCTCTACTATTTGCAGGGCTAAATCCTTTGCTGTTATTCGTGCTCCCAATGCCAGTATATTGGAGTTGTTATGCTCTCGAGAAAGACGGGCCGTAAGAATTCCATAACAAGGAGTGGCTCTTATTCCCGGTACTTTATTAGCCACCAAGCACATACCCAGGCCGGTCCCGCACACGAGGATTCCTCTTTTAAACTCATTCTTGGCTACCGCCTCAGCAACTTTTATTCCCCAGTCAGTAAAATCGGTAGAATCAGCATTATAGGTGCCGAAATCATGGTGGTCTATTTTTTTCTCTTTCAAGAAACTTTTTATTTCCTCTTTTAATCTGTAGCCAGCGTGATCTGCTCCTAGCGCTATCCTCAACTTTTTACCTTTTTCTTAAATTCAGCCAGTTTATCAGCGAGGGATCTATTTAGTCTTACTCCAAGGACAACTTTCCCTTCTAGGTAATTTGTACTTAAGACCTCTCCCTTTGAATGAACAAGCGAGATTAGATCGCTTCTCTGGTAGGGAAAGCTAAACTCTGAGTAAACTCTTTCTTTATCCAGAATCTGGGCTATTTTATCAAGCAGTTGATCCAGACCCTGACCCTGCAGGGCTGATATGACTATGCTGGAGTCAAAGGCTCTACGATAGCGGGAAAGTAGGTAGCCGTTGTTAACTAAATCTATTTTATTTAAAACATTAATAGCCGGTTTGTTTTCTACCTTTAACTGTTTTAGAACCGAATAAGTAGCCCTATTTTCCTCTTCCAGTTTGGCGTGAGAGACATCGAGAACGTTTATGAGTAGGTCTGCATCCTCAATCTCACTTAAGGTAGCATGAAAGGCAGCTATGAGGTGATGGGGAAGCTTATTGATGAAACCAACCGTATCTGTGAGGAAGAGATTTTCGTGATTAGGAAGGATTGTCTTGCGCGTGATAGGATCTAAAGTGGCAAAAGGTTTATCATCTACCCCTGCCTCTGCTCCGCTAAGTGCATTGAGGAGGGTAGATTTACCTGTATTGGTATAGCCGATAATTGCGGCTGTGTAATAGGCTCTTCTCTTTCTATGTTTTTTTATGATCTTTCTTTGTTGCTCAATTTGCTTTAACTTTTCCTTTAGGTTGATGATTTTTTCTTTGATCCGCCGACGATCAACCTCCAGTTTAGTCTCTCCCGGTCCCCTTGTTCCAATGCCTCCTCCTAAACGGGAAAGAATAATACCTTTTCCTATCAAGCGGGGAAGCAGGTAACTCAATTGCGCCAGCTCGACCTGGAGCTTACCGGCTGCTGATCTGGCCCTTCTGGCAAAGATATCAAGAATTAGTTGGGTCCGATCAATGATCTTAACTCCTATCTCTTCTTCTAAATTCCGTTGTTGGCTTGGAGTTAGATCATCATCAAAGATAATTAGGTTTGCTGCGCTTTCTCGAGCAAAATTAGCTATTTCAGTGACTTTTCCTTTTCCGATATAAAAGGTAGGATCTGGGGTAGGGCGATTTTGAATAGTTTTCAATATGACTTCGGCCCCTGCCGCTTCTGCAAGAGAGGCCAGTTCTTTTAAAGAATCCTCAACTGTCCAGTCACTTAAAGATCTGGGTTTCTTTTCTCTTAAGGCTACTAAAATGGCCTTCTCTTCCGGCCAAAACTCAACTTTTCTTAACCTATTTTTTTTCGTAAGAATCTTCCCTCCTCACACAGTCTTTTTTCAATCTCGCATTTTTACCTGCCTATTTTAATTATAGTCATATACCCAAGTATGTCAAGAAGCAGGACACATTTTTATTCAGGCAAATTTTCCAGAACCTTTACTATAGCCTCGCCGAATTGTTCGGCAGATTGTGGGCCCTCTCCAGTGATAATCTTTCCTTCTACTTGAACAGGTTTTCCAGTGTAAGTGGCTCCTTTGGTCTCTAATTTGCTTATCTCTGAAGAGAAGACAGTGGCCTTTTTTCCGGACAGGACTCCTGCATTGGCTAGTGTTACCGGTGCGATACAGATAGCACAGAGGATTTTACCTTTTTGCACCGCCTTTTGAGCAATTGAATGAGCCAGCGGATCATTCCAGTATTGGCTAGCCCCGCTACCTCCCACAAAGATAATTACATCATAGTCTTGGACCTTGACGCTGCTTAGCAATATGTCTGGCTTAACTGTCGCTCCTAACATGCCCCTGGCATTTTGTAAGGACGTAGAGGCAACGGTAACTTTTACTCCCCGGCCCTCCAGTATTTTTTTGGGCTCCAACAGTTCTTCATCGCGAAAGTTTCTTTCCGCTATAATCATTAAAGCCTTCTTTTCTTTAAGTTTGGCCATCTTTTCACCTCCCTCCTAGGACAGTTTCTACCAGGGATTCTATATCTAATCCCTGCATCCTGAAAAGATCTTCTGACAGTCCTGAGCCACCGTAACTGGTTATACCTAATTTTCGAAATCGTGGGACGAGGGAATTCTCAGCCAGAAAGTTGGCCACCAAACTGCCGAGTCCAGTCTTGACGTTATGGTCCTCATAAGTGACCACTATCCCTGTTCCAGCAGCTTCGGTTAAGGTGCTCTCATCTAAATCACTCAGGCAGCTAACGTTTATTATCCGTGCTCGACAGTCTCTTTTTTTTAAAATTTCCCAGGCTTGGACAGCACGGTGGACCATACTTCCAGTGGTAATAATGGCGGCTTGATTTCCCTCTCGTATCACTTCTGCCTTTCCATAGCGAAATTGATAGTCACCAGCAAAGAACGGACTGCCGTCCTCTCTTAGAATTACGCGAAACTTTGAGCGACCTACTCCCACGAAGAAATTACCAGGTTGGCTGGCAATGTAGCGAATAACCCGATCGGTCTGATTAGGGTCGGCAGGAATAATGATTTTGTATCCGTAGAGATTGTTGATTATACCCACGTAGTCTATGCACTGGTGGGTTTTTCCGTCCTGACCCACATCAATACCATTGTGAGTACAGACAAGTTTGAGATTGGTCTGGTTAAGATCGTTTAGTCGATGTTGGTTATAGGTTTCATCAACACCGAAGACTCCGAAGTCAGCAAAGAAAGTGACAATCCCCTGAGTGGAGAGAGCACCGGCCACCGTAGCGGTATTATGCTCCTGAATCCCAGCTTGAAAAAAATGGTCTGGATGATCTTGAGCAAATTTTTGGGTTTTGACTGAACCTACCAGATCACAGTCCAGCACAGCTAAAGGACTTCTACCAGGCCGATTGGAATTGAGCTCGCCTAAATCTTTAAGGGCCTGACCAAATGCACTGCGGTTGTCAGTTATTTCGTCTGGCCCATAGCTACGGGGCTGGCCGCTATCTATCTTGATTTTCTCAGGTGGCCGTTTTTTCTCCGGTTTCCTTTCCAGAATTTTATTTCTCAGGTGAAGATATCTCTCCATATCTTTCTCAAGGCCAAGTTCTGAAAGAGCAGCAGCACACTGATCAGAGGTTAGAGGCATACCATGAAATTCAAATTTGTTCTCCATAAAGGAGACACCTTTTCCCATAAGGGTCTTGGCCATGACGACTATCGGAGATTGGGTATTTTTTACCCCCGTTCGGATGGCTTGATAAATTTGCTGATAATCGTGTCCATCCGCTTCGAGAATTTCCCATCCGTCAGCAAGGTAGTTTTCTTTAATATTCTGAGGCATAATCTTATCAAGAGGACCGCTCAGTTGGAGTCGGTTGTAGTCGATGATTACCGTAAGATTGTTTAAGCTATATTTTTTGGCAAAGCGTCTTGCTTCTCCCACCTGACCTTTTGCCTGCTCACCATCACTCATAACTACGAAAACCTGATAGTTTCGCTGATGCAGTTTAGATGCCAAAGCAAAGCCACAGCCAGCAGAAAGGCCCTGACCCAGATTACCACTGCTCCATTCCACACCAGGAATTCCTCGCTCTACATGTCCCTCGAAGATAGTTCCCGCTTTGCGGAATCTGGTAATGACACTATCCACCTCAAAAAAACCCACCCGAGCTAAAGCAGCGTAAACTCCGGGAGAAGTGTGTCCGTGACTTATTACGATGCGGTCACGCTCAGCCCAGTAAGGATGAGCAGGATCCACATTGGCACAGGAGTATAAAACCAGATAAATGTCAATGCTGGACATCGATCCTCCAGGATGACCTGATTTAGCCAGAGTGGTCATCTTCAGGATGTCTCCCCGGGCAAGCTTTGCCAGGTCTTTCAGTTTAGCTATTTTCTCCTCACTCAGTTTTTCACTATCAAATCCCCATGACATTCTTTTTCGCCTTTCAAGGGACTTCCAGTCCTTTTCCCCTATATAAATTAATCTAGTCTTCTTCTACCTCGATGGCCTCGGATGGACATTCCTCGGCCGCTTCTTTTATTTCATCCTCAAAGTCATTAAAATTGGCATCTTCCTTTACCGCGGCCACATCATTAACTTCAAACACCTCAGGGCAGGTCTCTTCGCAGATTCCGCAGGCAGTACACGCCTCTTCATCAATCCGGACGTGTATAATCATTGAGTTCCTCCTTTTTGCTTTTCATAGTAGTAAAACTATCTTAAATGTCAAATACTTATGCTTCCTTGAGATGCCAACGTCTATTTGGTTTCTCCGCAATACCCTTAAATAAGACTACTTTCAATTTTTTGATTTCGCAAAAATTGGAGGGGGGGGTTGACAAATATAATATTATATGTATAATGTTATACGTAAGTTTATTCATAATACGATTCATTTTGGAGAAGTCAATTGAAAGTGAATGATAAGCTCAAAAACAAAAACTTAGGTACGGGTTCAAGTATTCCGGAGAAGGTCATTGATGAAATTCGAGATGCACTATTGCGAGGAGATTTAAAACCGGGAGATAGGTTACCTACTGAAACTCAGTTAGCGAGCAATTTCTCAGTAAGCAGGATTGTGGTAAGAGAGGCTATGAAAATGCTGTCGGCCATAGGCGTGGTAGAAATTAAACGGGGTAATGGGACCTATATAGCAAAAGATATTTCCACTTCTATGATCGATCCGTTTATCTTCGGTCTTATTGTGGGAAAAAAGACTCCAGAAGAGCTCTTGGACCTCAGAGAGATGCTAGAAATAGGAATACTAGAGATTGTCTTGAAAAGAGCAACTAAGGATGACATGGAAAAAATGGAGGAAGCGGTTAAATTATTGGAAGAAGACAGCAAAAGGGCTGAAAAGGACAGTGAGATTCTAAATGAACATAATCTGGCCTTTCACTACGCCTTTGCTCAAGCGACTCATAATCCAATGATCGTAAAGATTGCTGAAGCGCTTTGGAAAATGTTTGCTTTTACCATTAAGAGATCTACGTTAAAAAAAACGGAAGAATCTGTCCAACACCATAAAATGATTCTAGAAGCATTAAAGGAGAAAAATAGTGAAAAGGCTAGGGTGGCAATACATACATCTTTAAAGGGATGGCAAAAATATGGCGTTCGAGAAATGTTGGTAAAATAGTAGAAAGAGCTAAAAATAAGGCCTGAGGGAGGTGAGAAAGCAGATAGGCCGGTAGCTGGTAAAAAGGAAAGCTTTCCGGAGGGGAAAAAGTTGAAAGATTGATTTCTCTTTTAGGAACTTTCCACAGAAGAATGAACAATGTCTAAAAATTAGAGGAGAATAAGCAATGAAGAAATTACAGAATTTCGAGGAAAGCTTTAAGTTAGTTAAAAAGTGGCGAATTTTGGCTGTCGGTGTTTTCCTTATAGGTACTTTTCTATTAAGCGTGGGGATGGCTAATGCAGCTCCGAAAAAGACACTTACCTTTTGGACTACGCATGTGCAATTTCCCCACTATAATGGTTATATAGAGATGAAAGGTGAAGAATTTGCTAGACTTCACCCTGAAATTAGTGGAGTGAAAGTAGTTGTCGTTCCTTATGAGGGGTACTTGTCAAAGTTCTTAACCGCTTTTATGGGTAGAAAAAATGCCCCTGATATGTTCGAGGCAATGACACACCAATGGGCAGGACTTTTTCACTTTGCTGATCCTGTACCTGAGGATTTTTTAAAAAAGGTTGAGGAAAAGATAGTTCCTTACGTAAGGGAACAAGGTATGGGAGTGGATGGAATAAGATATGGAATTCCCACTGAGGGAGATAATTTTATAATGCTTTATATCAACACTGATATGTTTACGGAGAGCGGCCTGAATCCCGATAAACCCCCTACGAATTTTAGTGAGTTATTAGATTATGCAAGGAAGCTAACTAAATACGATGAAAGTGGAAAAATTACACGAGAAGGGATAGCTATAAGATATTCCGGGCATCCTATAGGGATTACCGATAAATATACGCCTTTTCTACATGGCATGGGCGGAAGACTTGTTGCTCCAGATTGGTCTACAGCTGATGGTTATGTAGACAGTCCCGAAAGCTTAAAAACACTTACTTATTATACTGACCTCGTGCAGAAAGGGAGGGTTGCAAGTCTTGAAGTAGGAACCCCGGCAACTGCTTTTGCTCAAGGCTTAGCGGCGATGATACCCAGGGAAGGATGGTACGCAGGTTATCTACGAGATAATGCTCCTGATATACATTATAAAGTTTACCCTTTCCCTTTAGATGAAAATGCATTAGGACCGACTGTTTATCCTATGTTCCCGTGGGTCAATATGGTCTATAAATACAGCCCTAACAAGGACTTAGCCTGGAAGTTTTTTGAATATTGGTGGACTGTAGAAGATGATCTTGAGGCACATAGAGTTCAGGATATGCTGGGCGTTTGGAAGGAAAATTTAAACACTGAGTGGGCTAAAACTCGACCTTTTTACAAGGCTCTAATGACAATGTTGGAAAATCAGCCATATGCGCCCGCTTATTATCATCCCAAAGCGAATAAGTTAGCCTTTGAATATGGAGCATCGGTATTGAATGCTCTTTTTGGACAAATGCCTCCTGAAGCCGCAATTGAAGAAGCAAGAGTAAATGTTAACACGCTTCTTAAGTAAATGGCCGATTACTGAGAAGAGGGCCTCAAAACTTAGAGGCCCTCTTTTTGTATATGATTTAGATCATAAAAGAAGACTAAAAGATGAACGATATTAGAAAGCACAAATTAAAGAGAGAAGGGTATATTGGATTTTTATTTATATTGCCAGCTCTTATTTATTTCACCATATTATATTTTTATCCTGCCTTCAGAACTTTTCTAATATCCTTCTATAAAGTTGATCCCATGAGTGGAGCTCTGAGCAAATACGAGGGTTTAAATTTCTATAAAACAGTATTTAATGATCTTCTTTTCTGGCGTAGCATAAAAAATGTCTCACTTCTTATTGCTTTCTCTGTTCCAATAACAATAGGACTAGGTTTATTTGTCGCATTATTACTTGATAGGATTCCAAATTTAAAGCTTAGAAACACTCTTAGTTTATTATATTTCCTTCCTCTAGCAGCTTCCTTAGTGGCAGCAGCTTTAATATGGGATTGGTTATTAAACCCTGTATACGGTTTGGTGAATAGCGTTTTAGCCATTTTGAGAATACCCGGACAAAAATGGCTTACGGACCCTTCTCAAGTAATTCCCTCCCTGGCAATCATCAGCATTTGGCAAAGAATAGGATTTGATGCAGTGATATTTTTAGCTGGTCTACAAGCAATTCCACATGAATACCTGGAGGCTGCAAAAATTGATGGTGCTAGCTCCCGCTCCATCTTTCTCCATGTAACATTGCCTTTATTAAACCCACAGATTGTAATGGTTTCTGTTTTAGAACTTATATTTGGTTTCAAGATTTTTGATCAGGTTTTCGTTGCCACAAGAGGGGGGCCTGCCAATACAAGTTTAGTACCTGTTTTATATTTATATGACAAAGCATTTACATGGTTCAACTTTGGGGAAGCCTCGGCGGTGGGTGTTTTCCTATTTATTGTAGTTTTAGGGATAAGTATAGTCCAAAGGAAATTTTTGAGAAGAACTATTGAGTATTGAAAAAAAGAGTTATTAAATGCGTAAAGATGGTTTTTCTGGGATAGCATGGTTATCATATTTCTTATGTATTAGTGGAGCAGTAATTGTGTCATTCCCTCTCATATGGATGGCGTTAACGTCGTTAAAAACCAAAGTGGAATTAACCCATTTGCCAATAACTTTTTTCCCTAAAAATTTTTTAAACTTTGATAATTATAAAATTGTTTTAAACTTTGATATTTCTGAAATTACTTTTGCACGTCAACCTATGGGGCGAGCCTTGCTAAATAGCTTTTTAATTTCAAGCATAGCTATCATATCATCGGCTTTTCTAGCATCCTTAGCGGGTTTTGGATTTGCAAAGTTTAACTTCTTCGGAAAGGAATTTTTCTTTGTGGCTATTATAAGTTTGCTAATCATTCCCTTCCATGCCCTTGCAGTACCGTTATATTTATGGGTAAACAAATTTGGTCTTATCGATACTTACCCAGGTGTTGTACTTCCGTTTTTAGTAAGTGCTTTCGGTGTATATTTGGCAAGAGAAGCTATTGCGCAGATACCAAACGATTATATAGATGCAGCCAGGATAGATGGTTGCTCCTATATAAGGATATTTTTACAAATAATTCTTCCAAATATAAAGCCTACCTTAATTGTCTTAATAATTATCAAATTTACATGGACATGGAATGAGTTCTTTTGGCCCTTGATTGTTTCTTCTTCGGACAGAACAAAGGTAATTACGGTAGCATTATCGTCTTTTAAGAGCCAGCATTTTACGGCCTGGGAACTCATGTCTGCTGGGGCAGTTGCGAGCATTGTTCCTGTAGCTTTGTTATTTATATTACTCCAAAAGTGGGTAACCAAAGGAATAATTATGAGCGGCATTAAAGGATAATTAGTTAAAAAGGTAGTTTAAGTTTCCGCTCTAGTTTTTTGGTAAAAAAGAAATGCACTTAACAAAATTCTTTGCCGGGACAGGAATTTTTTCCAAACGGAGTATAAAATTAACTAGAAAAGCCTATCTGCTGGTAGGTAAGGGGATGATAAAAGCCCTAAAATTCGCAAAAACAATGCCCCCCCATCAAAGGCAAAAGACTTAACAAAAGGAAAAGATAAAGGAGGGCTCTTTATTCTCTCTGGATGGCATAAAGAAGGTAAAGGGGAACCTTGGGGCCAAAGAGTCTTTCCCAGTATTTCTTATTTTTTGTCTCTCGATATTTTCTCAAGTTCACCGTAACCCGAATGATAAGGCCAAGGACTCTTTTAAGGAAACTGGCGATATCAGAAAGATAGGATAGAACAGCAGCTCTTTTAATTCCCCTGACTCTTGGACGCTCCAAGATATCCAGATCATTTTCCTTACAGTTGGAATTGCTTCTTTCAGATGATGTTCTATAGCTTTTAATCTTTTTGTAGATAGAGCTTGCCCTATGCCACCTTAAGATGAGACGAGGATGGGCCTTAACCGACATTTTAGTAGAAAAACCATGTTCGTTATCTCTATGGGGACACTCTTTTGGAAAAGGATTGAGGGGACATTCTCTAAGACACTCTTTTTCGCAAGAAAAACAGCTTCTTTTCTCTTTAGGATCATGATCCTTCCATTTGGTAGGTCTACCACAAGGGGCAAAGGGAGTTCCATTTTTATCATAACCCCTTTTCAAAAGAGCCTCTTCATTTAAGTCTTCGTTCCTTGAGTTGTAATCAAAGCCAGGTTCGGACCCCTTTTCTTTTGCACCATTTATAGCTAGATTCATCATCATAATGACCATCGCCTAAGTCTATGGTTATCTTAAGGTAGAGGATACCTGTCTTTGAATCTTTTGCGAAGCTGGATAAAGAAGTTTCCTTCGTAGATACTGCCCTCTTTAGTCACCGAATCAGAAGGTAGTTCAATACCCAAAAGAGGATTTATTAAGGTTAAAGTCATCTTGTCATAGCCAAAGATGTATTCAAGCTTTGATGGATCCTCTT